>Ga0209781_1000018_pt1 | contig 46340 bp, 49 predicted proteins | sample WorMetHERISLAND1_3_FD_187386 | JGI IMG/M metagenome (GOLD analysis project Ga0209781, IMG submission 187386) | Marine gutless worms symbiont microbial communities from Max Planck institute for Marine Microbiology, Germany - Olavius albidus HERON... | ecosystem: Host-associated > Annelida >...
GGCAAGGCCGACCGGGAAGCGCAAACGCAATTCCTCGAAACGTACGACCATATCCGCAATCTCCAGGGTCAGGATGATCCCATCTATTTTATGGATGCGACTCATCCGCAACACCATCCGGTGCTTACCGGCGGTTGGATCAAGCGTGGCGAGGAGCAGGGAATCCCCACCAACACCGGGCGACGGCGCGTCAATACCAATGGAGCCATTGACCTGGAACGGTTGGAGCCCGTGGTTCGCTGCAACGACACCATCAACGCTGGCTCGAGACCATCGCGTTGTTCGAGCAACTCGTAGCGTTCCACCCCATGGCCGTGTGCATTTATGTCATTTGTGACAACTCACCTTACTACCGTTCCAAAGCAGTTCAAGACTACCTGAAAGCCTCACACATTCAGTTCGTTTTCCTCCCGCCGTATGCGCCGAATCTGAGTTTGATCGAGCGATTATGGCAATTTTTTAAGAAGAGGGTCCTCTACTCTATAATCGGTATTATGAAACGTTTGTCGAATTTCGAACAGCGCGTGAAACATTTTATGGCATTGAGTCATTCCGGTCATAGGCTAAACGGAGGCTTGCAAAATTCAAGGGCGTTCCCAGGCATACGTTTCATCTACACTTCAAAGAATGTGAATTCAGATTTCATCATCAAGCGGAAAATCTCTATGATAAAATACTCTCTCTGCTGAGCGAAAATCCTCTCTAAAGTTATCTAGACCCTACCTGTTTTTCAAGGTGCTCTATTAAAACATCATCCTGGTATTAACTATCTGCACATTCCATAGCGGTATAGTTTGTGTTCGGAATCTTGGCAATCAAGAACATAGCTCATTACGACGTTATTAGAGTCATTTGGTGCCTAAGTCTGTATTTCCTGTTTAATGGCTACCGTATTGAATCAATATAATATAACTTATTAATTTTTTAAGTATTTTGTTCGGTTATAGCTCTATTAAAAGTGTGCAGATATCACGTGCCAGGGCGATATACAGGTCTGCCAATCGGTATCTTCCAACATCTTGATCCCTGCCAACTGCCAACTGCCAAACTGATAACTGATCCCCCACCCAAGCGTATCCACGAAAATGTTGACAGAACCTGATACAAGCGAAGTCTATCTCAACGGTAAGTTTATGCCCCTCGCAGAGGCACGCATTCCGGTTATGGATCGCGGCTTTCTATTCGGCGATGGCGTTTATGAGGTCATTCCCATCTACGATGGGCGTCCGTTTCGGCTGTCACAGCACATGGAGCGGCTGGACAACAGCCTACGGTCGGTTCGTATGGAGAACCCCCTGCAACCCGATGCCTGGGAGCGGATCTTCGCGCACCTGATCGACGCGGCAGCGGGCAGCGACCAACTGCTCTATCTACAGGTAACTCGGGGCCTGGACCCGGTGCGCAACCATCTATTTCCACAAGGCGTCGAGCCCACGGTGTTCGTCATGACCTGGCCCGCCGGGTCGCGGAACCCGGACATCTCCGCCAAGGGGATCGCCGCCGTGGTCCTGGAAGACAATCGTTGGCACCGTTGCGACATCAAGGCCACCGCACTCCTGGGTAATGTCCTGATACGACAGGCGGCTCAGGACGCCGGTGCCGAGGAGGCGATTCTGGTCCGCGACGGACTCGTGACAGAGGGTTCTTCCACCAACCCCTTCGTCGTGCAGGGCGGGGAGATTCTGACCCCCCCGGTGAGTAATCGCTTATTACGCGGCATCACCCGGGACCTGGTGCTGGAGCTCGCCCGCGACGCCGATCTGCCGTGCGCGGAACGCCACATCACTCGGGACGAGCTCGAAACGGCGGACGAGCTATGGATCTGCAGCTCCAGCCGGGAGGTGCAACCGGTCACTCTGCTCGACGGCAAGCCGGTGGGCGAGGGCGTACCCGGCGTCCTGTGGCGACGAATGGACGGCTTGTTTCAGGACTATAAGGTGCGACTTGGCTCCCAATGGTGAGCGCTTATAGCTTTCAACCGCTGGCCACTAGTAGCCCATCCACAAGAAAAATTAGGATATTAAACTGATTCTTCCAGAGTTGTGGTCAAGCCTTGAGGAATCAGCCCTGAAGAAACGTTATGTGGTGCGATTGAGCGGGGTAGAGCGTGAGCAACTGGAAGGACTGGTGAAATGAGGACGTGAGGCCGCCTATCGTCGCTGTCACGCCCAAGTGTTATTGCGGGCGGACGAAGGCGAACGCGGAAACGGCCTGATCGACCAAGAAGTGGCGGAGCGGGTGGGTTGTAGCCGTCGCACGGTGGAGCAAATTCGCCAATGGTGTGTGTGCGAGGGCTTCCCGGCGGCACTGGAGCGGTGCCAACGTTCGCGGGTGCGGGTGCTGGATAGTGAAGGCGAAGGGCGCTTGGTGAGTATCGCCTGTAGCGAGCCGCCGGCGGGGACATGCCCGTGGACCTTACGGTTGTTGGGGGATGCTTGGTGGAATTGAAGGTGGTGGAATCGATATTCCCCGAGACCGTGCGTCAAGTGTTAAAAAAACGCCATCAAACCCTGGCAGAAGCGGATGTGGTGCATTCCCACGCCTGCGAATGCGGCCTTCGTGTGCCAGATGGAAACGGTATTGGCCGTGTACCGGCGCGCGTCTGATCCGGCCTATCCGGTAGTGCGTATGGACGAGAGCAGCGTGCAATGCGCGCACGAAGCGCATGACCCAATACCGGCCAAACCCGGGGCAGAGCAAACGCTACGACGTGGGATACGAACGGAATAGCGGATAATTATGCCGCCGAGCAATGGGCACAAGGCGTTCGGCGGTTGGTGCAAGACGATTATCCGCAGGCAACCCGTATCACCTTAGTCATGGACAATCTGAACACCCATGGTGGTGTCTCCCCGTATAAAGCGTTCCCACCGCACGCGGCCCGCTCGCTGTTGGACAAATTAGCATGCGTCTACACTCCCAAGCATGGCGGTTGGCTCAACCTGGCCGAAGGCTCAACCTGGCCGAATGTGAGTTCAGCGTATTAGGACGGCAATGCTTAGACCGGAGACTACCGGATCTCGCGACGGTCGCTTCCGAAGTCCCAGCATGGACGGAGACCCAGAACCAATCCAATCAACCCGTCGATTGGCGCTTTACCACGGAAGACGCACGGATCAAGCTCAAACGCCTTTATCCTATATTATTAGATGAATGGACTACTAGAATGAAATCCATAAGCGATACTGCCTATATCTATAACCAACTGAATCTATTTGATAATTTCCCTGCTGTTCCAAAGGGTTTGCATTGTATCTCGGAACGCCACGGAGGGCGTTCCCTACCATTACGGAAAATTAAGATGAAACTGTCTACTAGGGTGTCGCCGTCCATATCAGGCATTCGCCAGGCATCGACTCTTTCAAGGGAGAGCTCATCCGTTGCCAGCCGGTGTAAATTGCCGACTCCCGATATTCCTTTTCGGCGCGCATCCATATCCAACACGATGGCCTGAAAACGGAGATCGGGCCGGTTGCGGCGGGGCGGATAGGCTAGCAGGGTAGAGAGAGCAACAAGGCGCACTCACTCGCCGGGGGCGATTATGCCTTGGAGTCGGGCGGCAATGATGCGTGCCTGGCAGTCCAGTTGCGCGTAAGACTGGCCTCTTCGATCTCGCCATTTTTGAGGAAGGTATAGGCTGTCTTGTCGGGTTGCGCTTGCGCCCTGTGGCGGAGCAGATCGACCAGGGTGGCATGTTTGCCGGGACAATCCCCTAATGCCGATGGATAGGCAGGTGGCGTAATCGTTTAAACTACCATTGTTTTTGCCATCCATGGCACCTGGATTCCGGCCATCCCTGCCGAAATAACGAGATGAGGTGAACGATTAGCGCGAATTGGATTGTTTACACCCACGGGAATATTCGCGTCGATTCGTGTGATTCGTAGTTAGAACAGAACTTAATTGTTGGGCACGAGATTGTTGGACATGAGCGGAGTCATTCCGACCGTGAAAACACCAATCGCTCGAATTCTATTGCCACCACACTGAAGCTGTGCAGGCGCAGCGGGGCCCGGGAATTTGCGTTCGAGTTTTTCCCGATAGCGCGCCAACCCCACTTTAGCTTCGCGCTGTCTGGTTTGCACCATGGGCAATGCCCGCAGGGCCGCGTCGTCCATTTTTTCCAACGTTTTCCCATCGAGCCACGCCTCCTTGAGGGAGACGAATTTGAACTCGATGAGGATATCCAGCATCTGGTACTGACGCCTGTTCGGGCGCACGATCATGGTCAGATCCGCGTGGCCGGGTTCGATCTCGGTCTCCGATTCCATGATGTAGAGGCTATCGTTGAACAGCAGAGTCAGAAACGCGGTCTTGACGGTCAGCTCATTGCTCCAGGCGTAATCAGCGGTTGCTGAAGACCTTGAAATATTTCTGTTCCATGAAATTGCACAAAGGTTGCGGATCGCCGCGTGGTATAGTGCTTCGGCGGCCCGACGCGCCAGGTCATTTTCTTTTCCCTCCGGCAGCAACATTTCCTTGATGCTCTCGGCGTACAGCTTGCGGGTGACCAGGTTGGGGATAGTCAGAATGAGCTCGCCGAAGGGTGTTATGCCGCCCAGGGTCAGGATGCCAAAATAGTACAGGAGTGATGCTACGAAGCCGGTATCCTTGGGGGCGTAGAGCATGTCTTCCACGCCGAAACGGTCGGCCAGCTCGAAGATGGTTACGGATTCCGTTTCCGCCAGGGCATCGAAGATGAGCGGTCCGGCCCTCGGGTAACCGGGAGATGTAGTGCATCTTGCCCCAGTCCATGGCCAGGTTGCTGTCCAGAATCCGGTCCGGATAGCGGTAGCTACTCTGAAATTCTTCCAGGAAATACAGGGCAAGGATGGGGTTGTAGACCTGTTCTTCGGTACGGTGACTGAAGCGATAGCCGTTATAAAGGTGCGCATCATGGAAAGTGCTTCATCTACCTTGGACTGGGGTAAATCACATTCCTCTGCGATTTCCGCCAAAACGACGGCGATTTGGGTCTCCCGGAAACCGCAGAGAGCGTTGGAGTGCAGCTGCAAGTAGATGTTTTTTGATACATTGTAGGCGCTGGTAAGATCGCTTATGGTGACCGGCGAGACGCCGGTGATGAATACCCGCCCGCCGAGGCCCTGTCCGCCGGCAGCGGCCTTGACGGACTTGAACAGGGCCTTCATGCAATCCTCCCCGGACAGGATAGCCTGATAGTGGCTTTCCTCCGTGGCTCGGTGGCCCGTCATCAGCTCATTGGCGAAGTTGTCGTATTCGTCGATGAGGAGATACAAGGGATGACCCGGCTTGCCGCACGGCACTCAGCAGGGGCTGAAAGGAGGCGATGGCATCCTGGGGATCCAATCTCAAGGGAATTACCCAGTGTCTCCCGATAATAATTGAAGAAGTCGCTGATCCGGGTATTGAGGTAACGATAGAGATTACGCTTGATCTCCTCACCGTCGCCGACTGGACTGACCACGGAAAAGTCCCATTTGAGCACGAAATATCGGCTGTGTTCGGCAGTGGGATTCTTGCCGATGGCGAGGTTTCCGAACAGAGACTCGAAGCGGTCCGCTTGGTTGAGGTCGTAGTAGCTCTCCAACACGGACAACAGTAGGCTCTTGCCGAACCGGCGCGGGCGCAGGAAGAGCAGCTGATCGCCGGCCTCTTCCAGTAACGGAATCTGGTCCGTGCGGTCCGCGTAATAGAATTGTCTCGTGATGAGTGAATCGAAATCGCTGGAGGAGCACAGGGAAGCGAGGGAGGGTAAGCGCCGCGCGGAGTGCGCGCCGGGACGAACGCGGGCCGCCGAAGGCAATGGCCGTCGCCCCATTGTTTGCACCCGAAATCGGACGGACCCCATTTCGGGTTTCGCGAAAAATGGCGACGCTCCGGAGCCAGATTTGGATCGCTATCTCAGTTTTTACATCCTCGTCGCTATCATCAAGAATCGCCTTAACAGCAAATCGGATCTCTACACAATTTTATAGATTCTGAGCCTGACCTTATTTGAAAACACTCTTCTAGCTCTGTTGGTTACTAGAATGGAATCCATAAGCGGTATTGCCTATACCCATAACCAACCGAATCTATTTGATAATTTCCTCGGACAGTAGTGAGAACCCTTGTAACATGGGTGCAAATTTTTTCGGTAGATGTCGGATTCCAATGTGACAGTTTCGACGATCCTGACCCTGAGGTGTGTCAAAATTCACTTCTCTAAATTGCGCCGAGATCAAACCCGGCATGAAGATCAGGCATTCGCCAGGATGGCGTCTACGCTGACCTTGGCGTCGCCGAAGAGCATCCAGGTGTTGTCCTCGAAGAACAGCGGATCTGCACGCCGGCATAGTCGATCGTCAGTCGTGGCCGCCGTAGTCCACCATGCGCGGTAGGCACCGGCTTGCTGGTGCTTATGTCGGCCACGGGGCTGGGTTGCAAGCCGGGAAATGGTTGCCCTCAATGTCGCGACAGGCGCAGATAGTCGAGGGCCGCCGTGAGTAGCTTTTTGCGCCTGAACAGGATCTGCCGGCGACTGCCCCCGACCTGACGCCACAGCCAGGCGGAACGCACGCCGGCCAGGAGGAGGGCGCGAATCCGGTTTTGATTATCCGGGAGCTGGAGAAAATGGGGGTCGCCCTGGACCATGACGCGCGGCTGCAGCTGGCTGATGGTTCGACTATAAATGTCCGCCAGGTGGGCCAGCAGATTGGGGTGCAGCATGGGGAAGTGGTCCAGCTTGCTCCGGGCGTCTTCTATGCCCGAGCCGATGCCCTCGATCAGCTGGCTGCGACCGGCCAACATCCGTTCGAGCTTGAGCAGGGTTATGACATAGCGGGTCAGCTCCATCTCCCGCGGCTGCTTGCCCGTCAGCTGCCCTACCAGCTCCTTCGCTCCGGCATGCACGCTGCCCGGTGCACCGAATATTTCGGGAACACTCTCGGCATCGGTCTGGAACAGGCTGTAGATGCAGGGAGTCATGGTATTCGTATCCACGCTGCCCTGGCGGGCGATCTGACGTACGCACAGGACGGACTGGTAGATACCCGCCAGGGCGACGAATTTATCTTTACCGGTATATGCCATGGGTCGTCTTCAATCGTGTCACAAGGTCGGTAGAGGTGTTTGGGGATATCTTAAGTGGATTGCACTCGACGTGGGTATTAGGGTATGTTGACATTTAATGAAGGAGTAAACTCACTGCTATCCGACAAAACGTTTGTTCTTGTTGCGTAACTCCTTGTAAGGAAATGAAAGATAGTCACTTTAAGAGTGTCAGCGATTTGAATCACCTTGCGCATCTCCTAAATACCCCCTTACTGGGGATGTTGGGGACCCGGTTATGCACATCGGCAAGCTCGTTTTTTCTCAGGTCATTGACTCTTTACCGATGCATGCGTTTCGTCGAGGCGTTGTGCGGTACGACGGCAACCGCTACAAGAAGACATTTTCCTGTCTCGACCAATACCTGCGCATGACCTTCGCGCAGTTAACCCATCGCGAGAGCCTGTGCGATATTGGAGTTTGCCTGTGCGCCCAGAAGGACAAGTTGTACCACAGGGGTATCCGGGGCAACGTTTCCAGAAGCGCCGTGGCCGAGGCGGATGAACGCTGAGATTGGCGTATCTAGGCAGATCTCGCTCAGGCATTGATTCGCACCGCTCGCCCCCTGTATGGCGACGAGGGCTTGGGGCGTAATCTTGACAACGCGGTTTATGCGCTCGATGCTTCTACCATCGACCTGCGCCTATCCGCCTTTCCGTGGGCACTGTTTCGCTCAACCGAATCTACTGTCAAGCTCCAGACCCTGCTCGATCTTCAAGGCAACATCCCAACCTTTATCTACATCTCCGACGGCAAGCTACACGACGTCAATGTCCTTGATCTGCTGATCCTGGAGCCCGGCGCCTTCTACATCATGGATCGTGGCTACGTGGGCTTCGAGCGCCTGTTCACGTTGCACAGAACAGGGCGTTTCTTCGTCATCCGCGCCAAGTCCAATACCAAATACAGGCGCCGCTACTCTCATCCCGAGGACGAATCCGGTGGTGTTCGATGCGATCGGACCATTGCGCTGAGCGGAGTTAAGTCCGTGCGTGACTACCCCCTGCCATTACGCCGTATCCGCTACCACGATGTTCAGATCGGCAAGACGTTCAACTTCTTGACCAACAACTCCGCCATTCTGGCGCAGACGGTGGCGGATCTCTACCGATACCGCTGGCAAGTTGAATTGTTCTTCAAGTGGATCAAGCAACACCTACGCATCAATATCGTTCTTCGGGACCTCCGAGAACGCGGTCAAAAGCCAGATTTGGATCGCTATCTCGGTTTACATCCTCGTCGCTACCATCAAGAAACACCTTGACAGCAAATCGGATCTCTACACAATTTTACAGATTCTGAGCCTGACCTTACTCGAAAACACTCTTCTAGCTCTGTTGGTTACTAGAATGGAATCCATAAGCGATACTGCCTGTACCCATAAACAACCGAATCTATTTGATAATTTCCCCGGACAGTAGTGGAGTAAACCCTAACTTCCGGGCTCATCTCCTTCCCATTTCGGCTCATGCCCAGGCCCGCTCGATGATGGTACCGCCGAGACATTCCCCGCCCCGATAGAATACCGCGGCCTGGCCCGGCGTGACGGCGCGCTGAGGGCGGGCGAAGCGTACCCGACAATGGTCGTCCCCCAGCTCGGTGAGGGTACAGTCATTGAGAGTCTGGCGGTGACGAATCCGCAGGCGGCAGTCGAACGGCACCGCGGACGGCTCGGCGGCGATCCAATGGGGGGCGCCGCCATCCAGGCCCCTACTCATGAGTAATGGGTGGTTGTGGCCCTGAACCAGGATCAAGGCATTGCGGGCGAGGTCCTTGCGGGCCACGAACCAGGGTGCCTCTACCTGGCCCGCCACGCCGCCGATACCCAGTCCCCGGCGCTGGCCGATGGTGTAATAGGCCAGGCCCTGGTGCTCGCCGATCACCTTGCCTTCCGGGGTCTCGATCGGCCCCGGATCGCGGGGCAGGTAGCGGGCAAGCAAGTCGCGGAACCGCCGCTCGCCGATGAAGCAGATGCCCGTACTGTCTTTTCTCTTGGCCGTCATCAGTCCGGCGCAGTGTGCGATTGCCCGGACCTCGGTCTTGTTCAGATTACCCAGGGGAAACAGGCAGCGCCTGAGCTGCTCCTGTCCCAGCAGGTAAAGGAAATAGGTTTGGTCCTTATTCTCATCGGCCGCGAGTCTCAGGTGCCAACCCGCATGGTCGCGAGTCACTCGGGCATAGTGACCGGTGGCGATGCGGTCGGCACCCAGGTCCAGGGCATGCTCCAGGAAGGCGCGGAACTTGATCTCCCGATTGCACAGGATATCCGGGTTCGGTGTTCGGGCGGCCCGGTACTCGGTGAGGAAATGGGAGAATACCCGGTCCCAGTACTCGGTCGAGAAGTTGATCCGATGCAGACGGATGCCGAGCCGTCCGGCGACTTTATCGGCATCCGCCAGGTCCGCGGCGGCGGCGCAATGATCGGCGGTATCGTCCTCTTCCCAATTCTTCATGAACAGACCCTCGACCTGATACCCCTGCTCCAGTAGCAGGAGCGCAGCAACCGAGGAGTCTACGCCGCCTGACAGCCCGACCATGACGGCGGCTCGACGGGCTGCTGGGGCCTGAATATCCTGGGACATAAGATCCGGATCCTGGTTCACGGCGGTAAATCAGCTGTCAGCCGCCTGTCGTAGGTCGAAGCGCTGGTCACCTCTCCCATTCCGAACGGCTCGAAGGCACCAAGATGGAAGCGTATTTTAACCATCGAACCTGTGGATATGTTGACAACATCCCGGTTGCCTTCCAGCATATTTTCTTTGCCGATTCACCACACGCCGGGTGCCTGCTATGATTTGTGCCTGGTTGCAAGCCTGACCAGCGATTGCCAAATGCTCGCTAGGTGTCGGGGTCGGCATCGGCTTAAGATCAAGGCTGGAGGTTGAGGCCATGCAGATATTGGTGGGAGACATCGGTGGCACCAAGACCATCCTGGCGATTGCCGAGCTGGCTGCCAACGGCATCCGTCTGAGTGGTGAGCAACGCTACGCCAGTCGTGATTTCGTCTCCCTGGAGGCGGTCGTCGCCCGCTTTTTCACGGAGGCGGGCAGAACTTGCGAGCGCGCGGCCTTTGCCGTAGCCGGACCGGTACGGGACGACCGCAGCGAGATCACCAATCTCTCTTGGGGCCCTAGCACCCGTCACCTCGAACAGGCCCTGGATCTGCGCGCGGTGCGCCTGCTCAATGATCTGGAGGCCGCAGCCTGGGGTATCGCCGCCCTGGCCCCCTCCGATTTCGAGGTGCTCCATCCGGGGGAGCCGAACCCGGTGGGCAATGCCTGTGTGGCGGCGGCCGGGACCGGACTGGGGGAGGCAGGTCTGTATTGGGACGGAGTCTGCCACAGACCATTCGCAACCCAGGGTGGCCACGCAGATTTTGCCCCCCGCGACGATCTGGAGTTGGCGCTGTTACTCAGGCTCCGGAGTCGTTACGGCTATGTGAGCTGGGAGCGCGTGGTCTCCGGAATGGGGATCGCGGACAGCTATGACTTTTTGCGGGAACGGCACGGCACCGCCGGCTCGGACCCCTTGGGGGAGGTGGCGGTCGAGGACAAGCCGGCGGCAATCGCGGCCGCAGCCGCGGATGGCTCCTGTCCCGTCTGTGTCGAGACCATGCAGCTCTTCATGAACTGCTATGGCCGGGAGGCGGGTAACCTGGCTCTTAAGCACATGGCCGTCGGGAGCGTCTATCTGGGTGGCGGTATTGCCCCGAAGAATCTCGATCTGCTGCGCCGGGGCCCCTTCCTCGAAGCATTTTTCGACAAGGGGCCCATGACCGCGCTGATGCGGCGCATGCCGGTCAAGGTCATCCTCGAGCAGCGGGCGCCCTTGTTCGGGGCGGCGCATTTTATGGCTGTCGGCTGACCCCACCCCCGCCGATGGCCTGTAGGATCCTGTTTACGATCTTTTGGGGTAGCAAGGCCAGAAAAGCCAAGGTAACAAACTGCAAGCTGGTATTGAGCTTTCGCTCGCAGTTTTTCCATCACCTTCGACATTTCTCCAACCAAGCAAACGAGCGCTCGCCAACCCAGCGTTTGGGAGGCACGGCAAAGGTGCGCAGTTCGTTTCGCTAAAGCTTGGATGGACGCGAACTGCCCTCGGCTTCTGTCGCTTGGGTAGATGTTTCTCATCGCCCTTTCTCCGTGTCAGAATCCCTCCATCAAATAGATCGTAAATAGGTTCTTACAGGATGGCACCGCCTTAGCCGGATCCCGCTTGGGGTCATTGCACAGGCGGTGGGGTATGAGGTGGAGTCGGTCCTAGGGTGAACCCGTCGCAAGTCAACCCCATGCGTGAGCGGGTAGGGGCCTGGATCGAGTCCGACCGGGTCCAGGGCCTGATCATCGGCCTCATCGTGCTCAATGCCGTTATTCTCGGACTGGAGACTTCCGAGGCGGCGATGGAATGGCTCGGCAGGCTTCCGAGTCTGCTCGATCGAGGCATTCTCGCCGTTTTCGTCGTCGAGATCGGGCCAAAGCTCTATGCCCGGCGTCTGGGCTTCTTTCGCGAGCCTTGGAGCGTCTTCGACTTCGTGGTCGTGGGAATTGCCCTGATCCCCACCGGCGCGGCGGTCCGCTCGCAGTGCTGCGTGCCTTGCGGGTACTGCGGGTCTTGCGGCTGATTTCCATGGCGCCGCGGCTACGCTTCGTGGTGGAAGCACTTCTCCGGGCGGTTCCGGGCATCTCCTCCATCGGTCTGCTCATGCTGGTCATTTTTTATGTCTTCGGGGTCATGGCTACCAGCCTTTTCGGCAGTAAGTTCCCGGAGTGGTTTGGCACCATCGGGGATTCCGTCTATACCCTGTTCCAGATCATGACGCTGGAAAGCTGGTCCATGGGTATCGTGCGTCCGGTGATGGCCGAGTACTCCTATGCCTGGCTGTTCTTCATTCCCTTCATCCTAATAACCACCTTCACCATGCTCAACCTGTTCGTCGGCATCATTGTTGATACCATGCAATCCATGTACGACAGGGAGCATGGCCAGGATCACATCGAGCGAGTCGTCCATGAGAATACCTCGTTCATCAGGGTAGAAGTGCGGGCCCTGCGCGAAGAGGTCCTGACGTTGCGACAGGCCTTATCCGACGTTGGTTCGCGCGGAAAAGAATAATGATTACCCCTAAAGAATACAGTGATGTTGTGGGAACAAAATTTCTCGTTACGCTCGAAATAACAATCGACATTTTCGTTCATTTGCGGAAAAGATAATTCCCGATGGCGGCATCGATTTTATCGGTAATTCGGAACTGCTGTACGATATTCCAAGGTTTCATTAATGCGTCCGGTCCTGCGACTCCTGCTCGTATTCCTGCTCTTCCCCCCGGCCCAGGAGGTAATGGCCCGGAAGGGACAGGTGCACAAGCTCGAAGTACGGGTCGAGGGGCTGCAGGGTGAGTACGAGAAGAACGTGCTGGCGCTGCTTGGAATCTACCAGGAACGCAAGGACAAAGAGCTCTTGGTGTCACGGGTCGAGGCCCTGCACCGGCGGGCCCCCGATCAGATCCGCAAGGCACTGGCGCCCTTCGGCCTCTACCAGGCGGAGGTGGTCAACGGTGATGGTAAAGGCACCTTGACCGGACCGGAGTCCGAGGACGGGACCTGGATAGCCGACTACCAGGTGGTTCCGGGCAAGCCGGTCCGAGTAGGCCCGACGCAGGAGTTCGTCGATTATCGCATCACGGGTCCGGGTGCCGCGGATCCGATTTTTCCCAAAGCGTTTCCCATACAACCGGGGGATGTGCTGCTGCATTCGGCATATGACCAAGCCACCGAGGAAATCCGTGACCTCGCCGCCCGGCACGGCTATCTGGATTACGCGCTGACCCGCAATCGGGTACTGATCGACTTGGACAACTACCAGGCCATTATCCAGCTCCACCTCGATACTGGTCCCCGTTACTATCTGGGTGAGGTGTTCCTCACCCAGGACCTGTTTGACGACCGTTATCTCGCGCGGTTCGTCGGCTTCGAACCAAAAAAAAAACCCTACGATCCGGAGGCACTGCTGACCCTCCAGGGCAACCTGCTCGGGATGGAATACTACGAGAAGGTAAAGGTCGTCCCGCACAAGAAAATGGCCGGGGCGAGTCGAAACATCCCCATCGAGGTGATCGCTACTCCCAACAAGGCCAACAAATACCGCTTCGGTTTCGGTTACGCCTCCGACGTGGGTCCCCGCCTGATCCTGGAGTGGCGCCGTCGTTACCTGACCCGGTGGGGTCACATATTCAAGCTGGAAGCCAATATTTCTCAACCTTTTCAGCGGGTGAAAAGCGATTATCGGATTCCCATCGGCAATCCCCTGCGCGATTACATCACCATTCGCACCGACCTGCGCTCCTACGACATCGCAAGCCGGAAGGGCGACGTCCAAACCCTGCAGATCGCCCACTCGGTGGTGACTCCGAGCGGCTGGCGACGTACCGTCGGCATCGACTACCGGCGGGAGCAGTTCGAAGTGGCCACGGACAATAAGAAGCTGGTGGACGAGCTGGTGCCCAACATCACCTGGTCCAAGACGGTCACCGACGATCCCGTTTACACTACTGACGGCTATCGGATCAAATTCGCCCTCCTCGGCACCACCCGGGGGCTGATCTCTTCCTCCTCCTACCTGAGCGGGGGCGCACGCATCAAGTGGATAAAAAAATTTCTCGCTGATTATCGTTTCATCGCGCGCTTGGATCTGGGAGCGACCTGGGCGAACAGCGTCTATGATCTATCCGCCAGTCGCCGCCATTTCACCGGCGGTGACAACAGTATCCGCGGCTGGGCCCTGGATGTACTGGGTCCCGACGACCCCATCACCAACGAGGCCATCGGTGGGCGCTATCTGGCGGTGGGGGGCCTGGAGCTCGAGCGCCGCATCAAGGGTGACTGGAGCGGAGCGGTTTTTACGGATTTCGGCAACGCCTTCGATCCGGATTTTACCTGCAAGATCGAGGTCGATGCCGGTCTCGGGGTACGCTGGCGCTCGCCCATCGGACAGATTCGCTTGGATGCCGGCTTTGCCCTTACCAAGGAGGGCAGCCCGGCCCGGCTCCACATCGTCATCGGTCCGGACCTGTGAGCGAAACGGGCTCGACCCATCGGCTTACCTTTACGATGCAGCAAAGGCGATTAAAGGGCACCTTGAAAAAGAGGACAACAGCGTGAAGAAAACCGGCCGCGAGATCGTCACCTTCGATTGGGCCATCAAGACCATCCTGCGCGACAAGGCCAATTTCGATGTCCTGGAGGGTTTTTTTACCGCCCTGTTTGGGCGCTCGATCGTTATCCTGGATATGCTGGAGAAGTGAGAGCAGGCGCAACGACGACCGTGAAAAATACAATCGGGTAGATCTCCTGGCCAAGACCGACGACGATCGGATCATCATCGAGGTTCAATACCTCTCCGAAATGGCCTATCTGAGGTGCCTGACCTATGGCACGGCCAAGACCATCGTCGAGAGCATAAAGCTGGGCGAGCCGTACACCAATGTCAGGAAGGTCTATTCCATCAGTCTGCTCTATTTCGACATCAGTGATACCAGTGATGACTACATCTGCACGGCAAGACCGAATTCAGGGGTTTCCATCCCCACCAGCCCGTGACCCTGAAAAATCCCTGGTGGGGGGCGAGATCCGTATCGGTGAGACCAACATCTTCCCCGAATACTATCTTGTTTCCCTGAAATACTTTACGGATGTGGTCCGAGACGACCTGGACCAATGGGTCTATGCCTTCAAGAACAACGAAGTCCCGGACGAATTTACCGCTCCCGGTATCGGGGCCTTGAAAGAGAAATTCGATTACCTAAAGCTGGATGAACGGGAGCGGCGTGGATTCGACAAGCACATGGATTATGCCCGCTCCGAGTGGGGCATGATCGAGGATGCCAGGCAGGACAGGCTTGTGCAAGGACGCGAGGAAGAATGACAAAGGTATGAGAGCCTGTTTACGATCTTTGGAGTAGCAAGGCCAGAAAAGCCAAGGTGACAAACTGCAAGCTGGTATTGAGCTTTCGCTCGCAGTTTTTCCGTCACCTTCGACGTTTCTCCAACCAAGCAAACGAGCGCTCGACAACCCAGTGTTTGGGAAGCACGGCAAAGGTGCGCAGTTCGTTTCGCTCGGCAACCGTTACCGTGGCCCCCAGAAGGTTGTGTACGGCATCGGCAAAGGGCTGCCCGGTATAACCGCCATCAACCAGCACGTTCGTCACCGCGGACAGGTTATCCTGATGTTCCGAAAAAGCCACCAAGGCGCCTTTTCTGTCGGTGACATCCGCTGTCGTAATGACGATCGCATGGGGAAACCCTTGCGTATCCACGGCACGATGGCGTTTGATGCTAGATACCTTCTTCCCCACGTCGTAACCTTTTTGTTCCGCCGGATCTGTATTCTTCACGCTTTTTTGCGCATCAACGATCACGAAGCTGGTCTTCTCGTTCCGACCACGGTTGATACGGACCGCGCCAACCCCATTTTTTAACGCCCGCTCAAGCAGGCTGAACGCTTCCTTAGAGGATTTTTGGCCCCATTGTCGAAAGTATTTATACACCACCGACCAGTTGGGGAAATCACCCGGGAGCATTCGCCATTGGCAGCCGCTTTTCAATACATACGCAACAGCGAAAAAATATCATATAAATCAACAACTCGCGGCTTGTCCTTCTTCTTGGTTTGCTCCCATAAAGCTTGGATGGACGCGAACTGCTCTCGGGTCCTGTCACTTGGGTAGGTGTTTCTCATCGCCCTTTCTCCGTGTCAGAATCTCTCTATCAAATAGATCGTAAGCCACTACTGTCCGGGGAATTATTAAATAGATTCCGTTGGTTATGGGTATAGGCAGTATCGATTATGGATTCCATTCTAGTAATCCACCCACAAGAAAAATTAGGATGCTAAACTGATTCTGCTGGCGTTGTGGTCAAGCCTTGAGGAATCAGCCATGAAGAAACGTTGTGTGGTGCGATTGAGCGGCGTAGAGCGTGAGCAATTGGAAGGACTGGTGAAGCGAGGACGGGGGGCCGCCTATCGTCGCCGTCACGCCCAAGTGTTGTTGCGGGCGGATGAAGGCGAACGCGGAAACGGCCTGATCGACCGAGAAGTGGCGGAGCGGGTGGGTTGTAGCCGTCGCACGGTGGAGCAAACTCGCCAACGGTATGTGTGCGAGGGCTTCCCGGCGGCACTGGAGCGGCGCCAACGTTCGCGGGTGCTGGATGGTGAAGGCGAAGCGCGCTTGGTGAGTATCGCCTGTAGCGAGCCGCCGGCGGGACATGCCCGGTGGACCTTACGGTTGTTGGGGGATCGCTTGGTGGAATTGAAGGTAGTGGAATCATACCGCCGAGCAATGGGCACAAGGCGTTCGGCGGTTGGTGCAAGAGGATTATCTGCAGGCAATCCGTATCACCTTAGTCATGGACAATCTGAACATCCATGGCGGCGCCTCCCTGTATAAAGCGTTCCCACCGCACGTGACCCGCTCGCTGTTGGACAAATTAGAATGCGTCTACACCCCCAAGCATGGCGGTTGGCTCAACCTGGCCGAATATGAGTTCAGCGTGTTAGGACGGCAATGCTTGGCCCGGCGACTACTGGATCTCGCGAAGGTCGCTTCCGACGTCCAGGTATGGACGAAGACCCGGAACCAATCCAATCAACCCGTCGATTGGCGCTTTACCACGGAAGACGCACGGATCAAGCTTAAACGCCTTTATCCTATATTATTAGATTGATGGTCAGAAGAGTTTTTCGAGTAAGGTCAGGCTCAGAATCTGTAAAATTGTGTAGAGATCTGAATTGCTATCAAGGCGATTCTTGATGATAGCGACGAGGATGTAAACCGAGATAGCGATCCGGATCTGGCTTTTGACTGCGTTCTCGGAGGTCCCGAAGAACGATTTGATACGTAGGCGTTGCTTAATCCACTTGAAGAACAATTCAACTTGCCAGCGGTATCGGTAGAGATCCGCCACCGTCCGCGCTGGAATAGCGAAGTTATTGGTCAAGAAGTTGAATGTCTTGCTGGTCTGAACATCGTGGTAGCGGATACGGCGTAATGGCTGGGGGGGTAGTCACGCACGGACTTGACTCCGCTCAGCGCAATGGTCCGATCGCATCGAACACCACCGGATTCGTCCCCGGGATGAGAGTAGCGACACCTATATTTGGTATTGGACTTGGCGCGGATGACGAAGAAACGCCCTGTTCTGTGCAACGTGAACAGGCGCTCGAAGTCCACATGGCCACGATCCATGATTGTAGAAGGCGCCGGACTCCGGGATCAGCAGATCAAGGATATTGATGTCGTGTAGCTTGCCGTCGGAGGTGTGGATAAAGGTCGGGATGTTGCCTTTTTAGTTGAGCGAAACAGTGCCCATGGAAAGACGGATAGGCGCAGGTCGATGGTAGAGGCATCGAGCGCATAAACCGCGTTGTCAAGATCAAGCCCCAAGTCCTCGTCGGCATACAGGGGGCGAGCGGTGCGAATCAACGCCTGAGCGAGATCTGCATAGATACGCCAATCTCGGCGTTCATTCCTCTTGTAGGCCCGATCAAGGGTAGCGGGGAGCATAGGGCCTCGAGCGCGATCCGGCTGTCGGCTCGGACTTGCCTGAAAATGATGCAAGATCAACCGCCCCCGACGGCGTGAATGATCTCCACCCGATCGTCAGGGACCAGGCGATGCTCCCGGAAGCGGCTGCGGGGTACCAGCTCTTCGTTGACCTCCACCGCGAGGCGCTGGCCGGTCAGCTCCAGCCGCTCGATGAGGTCGCCCATGGCGATGTCGTCCGGTACCTCGGTCGGATTTCCGTTGAGGATGATCTGCATGTCGGACTCCTGCTGTGGTGCGCTCTGGTCAGGAGACGAATTTTACCTCACCAGCCCACGCTAAGGCGCTTTTACCCGGCGGTTGTACACGCTCGCCCTGCTGCGGGGGATTGTCAAGGGCGGCGGGTCTTCCCTATACTCACTCTCCCCAAGCGGGTGTAGTTCAATGGTAGAACCTCAGCTTCCCAAGCTGATGACGTGGGTTCGATTCCCATCACCCGCTCCAAGAAAATCAAGGGGTTGTGAGAAATCGCAACCCCTCTTTTTTGCCTATGGCGCGCTCGAAAACAAAGGGACCTATCACTCAAAGGGACCTATCAATGCTGTCCGACAAAACGTTTGTTCTTGTTGCGTAATTCTTTGTAGTCCACCCACAAGAAAAATTAGGATGCTAAACTGATTCTGCTGGCGTTGTGGTCAAGCCTTGAGGAATCAGCCCTGAAGAAACGTTATGTGGTGCGATTGAGCGGGGTAGAGCGTGAGCAATTGGAAGGGCTGGTGAAGCGAGGACGGGGGGCCGGCCGCCTATCGTCGCCGTCACGCTCAAGTGTTGTTGCGGGCGGACGAAGGCGGACGCGGAAACGGCCTAATCGACCGAGAAGTGGCGGAGCGGGTGGGTTGTAGCCGTCGCACGGTGGAGCAAATTCGCCAACGGTGTGTGTGCGAGGGCTTCCCAGCGGCACTGGAGCGGCGCCAACGTTCGCGGTGGATGGTGAAGGCGAAGCGCGCTTGGTGAGTATCGCCTGTAGCGAGCCGCCGGCGGGACATGCCCGGTGGACCTTACGGCTGTTGGTGGAATTGAAGGTGGTAATCGATATCCCCCGAGACCGTGCGTCAAGTGTAAAAAAATGCCATCAAACCCTGGCAGAAGCGGATGTAGTGCATTCCCGCGCCTGCGAATGTGGCCTTCGTGTGCCAGATGGAAACGGTATTGGCCGTGTACCGGCGCGTGTCTGATCCGGCCTATCCGGTGGTGCGTATGGACGAGAGTAGCGAGCAATGCGCGCGCGAAGCGCGTGACCCGATACCGGCCAAACCGGGGCAGAGCGAATGCTACGACGTGGAATACGAACGGAATGGCGTCGCCCACTTGCTGACGTTTTATGCTCCCTTCGAGAACTGGCGTCACATCGACATAGCGGATAATCATGCCGCCAAGCAATGGGCGCAAGGCATCCGGCGGTTGGTGCAAGAAGATTATCCACAGGCAACCCGTATCACCTTAGTCATGGCCAATCTGAACACCCATGGCAGCGCCTCCCTGTATAAAGCGTTCCCACCGCACGTGGCCCGCTCGCTGTTGGACAAATTAGCATGCGTCTACACCCCTTACCACGGAAGACGCACGGATCAAGCTCAAACGCCTTTATCCTATATTATTAGATTGATGGTCTACTAGTACATCATATCGCTTGAAATTGATGGAGCTGCGGGGCGAAGCTGTCGGCGATCCCGCGCGATGGACGCTCTCAATAAACACAAGTAGTGATGGAGCGGGTGAAACGTCCGCCCTCACTGGACGACTGGGTTCCGGGGTCCGACCCGGAACGACGGCGAGGCGGAAATGCGTCATTCCGGCAGGGATTGCCGGAATCCAGGAGCCGGGGAAGGTCTGCTATGGGAACGCTCGCAGCAGCAATCGGTACTGAGTTCTAGGGGCTGTTGACCTAATCCTCGTGCCAACCGCTAATAGTACAGGATTCACAGGATGACCAGGATTAACAGGATTATTTTCCGGATAATCAATTATGGCCCTTTATGGATTCCAGACTGCTGACGATCTTGGAAAGGCGCTACCGGTCATTTTGGAGTGCGGCGGCAAGCTGACCGAAGTCCCTGGCGGAATCTAGTACCCACATTTCGCCTTATTTTATATTCTTCAGAGTCCTTCCAAACGCGCCAAGGCAAGGCACAGCGCACCGGGAATACCTGACTCTCTTGCAAGCGCTGTAACATTGCCTTGGCGCGTTTGGGGGACTCCCTTCGGGCGAGACGAGAAGCGGCCGTCTGCATTGTTGCGCGAGCTTGAAAGAGGGGTTGCTATTCCTGCGCTCGCGCACCTCGCATCTGGCCGCTTCTCGTCTCGCTGAGAACGTAAAATAAGGCGAAATGGGGTACTAGGGTGCCTGCCCTGACCGCAGGGTTGTCATGGCACACCAGCCCGCCGCTGCTTTGGATTCGGCAACCCATCCGTCCCCAATCCAGGCGTTGTAGCCAGGCGAAAGCGCCGTCGCCGCGGCGCGTGTGGAACCGGCGCTCAGGTTCCGGCAAATGCGCGGATATCCCCCGTCACCGGGGTTCGATGGAGCTGCGCCGCTTTACTGGCGCACTCCAACAACAGTCCGGAATCCATAAAGAGCCCCTTAAAAATCTGTGAATCCTGTACGATCAGAAGATAGGCTCGGAGGTCAGGGTTTAGTCCTTGTTAACGGAAAACGCAGATACGGAAGCGGATCGGTATACAATGCGACGCGGGGACGAGAGAGAATTTATAGAGAACGGGAGAGATCCATGTCCAAGAAACATCCGATCGTTGCGGTTACCGGCTCTTCAGGTGCAGGCACGACGACCGTCAAACGAGCCTTTGAGCACATCTTTTTCCGCGACGGCTTCAACGCCGCCTTCATCGAAGGCGACAGCTTTCATCGCTACGACCGCGCCGAGATGAAAGCCGAAATGGCCAAGGCGACGGAAGCACATCGTACCCTGAGCCACTTCGGGTCAGACGCCAACCGTTTCGGCCTGCTCGAAGAACTGTTCAAGAGTTACAGTGAGACGGGTACCGGCAAGAAGCGATATTACATCCACAGCGACGAGGAAGCAGCGGAGCTCAACGCGCGCCTCGGCACCGACCTCGCCCCTGGCCAGTTCACCCCTTGGGAGGACATCCCCGAAGGTACGGACCTGCTTTTTTACGAAGGTCTGCATGGGTTGGTTGTGACCGAAGAGAATAACGTCGCCCGGCATGTGGATCTCGGGGTCGGGGTCGTTCCCATCGTCAACCTGGAGTGGATTCAGAAAATCCACCGCGACAACCTGGAGCGCGGCTACTCCGCCGAGGCCATCGTGGACACCATCATGCGTCGCATGCCGGATTACATCACCACCATCGTGCCTCAGTTCACCCTGACGGATATCAATTTCCAGCGCGTGCCGACGGTCGACACATCCAATCCTTTCATCGCCCGGGATATCCCGACCCCGGATGAGAGCTTCGTCATCATCCGGTTCCAGGATCCGAAGAAGCTCGACATCGATTTCCCCTATCTGCTGTCCATGATCCACGATTCCTTCATGACTCGCCGCAACAACATGATCGTTCCGGGAGGGAAGATGGGTTTTGCTATGGAGATCATCCTGCAACCCATCATCGAGCAGCTGATGGACACACGCAACACCTGAGTCCTTCGTCTGCCCCGGCGGCAACCCGCCGCCGGGCGTTATCTCCGGAAAGAGATCCTGAAAGGATCGAGCGTGCCAGTTGGGAAAATCACCCGGGAGCATTCGCCATTGGCAGCCGCTTTTCAATACATACGCAACAGCGCAAAAAACATCATAACCAGCAGAGGGAAGAGCTGCGGCAATTGCACCGCGCGCGTGAGGACTTGCTGACCGAATGCACTCAGGATTCGGTCCCCCCGTCGGCCAGGACAGTGCATATGACAGTTCGATCGCAGCGGGGACCGTCGAACTCACAGAAGAAGATATTCTGCCAGGTAGACAGGCCGAGCCGGCCGTCGATCAGAGGGATGGTCTCCGATGGTCCCACCAGACCGGCCTTGAGGTGCGCATCTCCGTTTCCATCCTGGACGTCGTGCTGCCACACACCCTGCGGAACCAGCTTGCGCAACAGGTCAATCACATCCCGCTGCACGCTGTCGTCCCAGTTCTCCTGGATCATGAGGGCCGCGGTCGCGCCTTGGGCGTAAACGGCCACGAGCCCGTTGCGTATGCCGCTACGGCGCACCAGATCCCGGACTTGGGGCGTAATATCCGCCAGGATCTCCCGTCTGTCCGTCCGCAATCTGATCAGCTCGCGCATCAGTCTTTCTCCCGTGCCTTTGCGATCTCCCACAGGTCCTCCATATTCTCCTGCTCGATGGCCTCGGTCACCTCATAGGCCCCTTCCAGATAGGCCCCTTCCAGGGTATAGGGCAGGGTTATAGGGCAGGATGGTGCGGAAGCTCTGCTTCAAGTCCTAAGGACGACCGTGTTCGGGATCCCGCAGACGAGCCATGATGGCGAGCAGCTCATCGACGACCGCGCATCATTCATCTCAAGCATCTCAAGGGCATAGGACCCATCCGACGCTGGAACGCCGCCGACCTTCAGAACTGCCCCGTCCGCAGCAGGACTAGGGTACAGGCGTGCTCATGAGGAATCCGGGCGTCCTTGAGGGTAAGCTCGAGGGCGCGCGACTCGGTTCCCGGATTCAGGATCACCCGTCCCGGTGCCAAGTCGAGGATATCCTTGATCATCGCCTTGCTACGTGCGGGCCCCACGTACAAGGTGAGGGTATGAATTGGCCCCTGAACCCGGCGTAGATCCTTGACCACCGGAATATGGTCGATACGGCTCACCTTCGGATGCACCGGAATCACGTTGTAGCCCCGGTCATGAAGCAGTTTCATTGCCTGATAGGAATAGCGGGTCGGCTTTGGACTCGCGCCCAGGACGACTACCGTCTGTTCCTGCGGCTTCAGACGGTTCCGGTGTTGTACGGCTTTGGTTTCCATTGAGTGGTGTATGATTACACCAAGTGGTAGTGGTTGAATTTAAAGTGGCCCGATTGTGTGACCTGATGATTTAAACCTCCACTGTTTTTGCCATCCCTGGCCCGGCAGATTCCGGCAATCCCTGCCGGAATGACGCGGTGGAGGCTGGTAGGCTTAACTACTTCAAATATTAGCCACTACCCGAAACTGGATACTTAGTACTGACCCGGCAGACGATCAGGGAGCTTTGGTGCATCGAACACAAGACGTCCAATCTTCCAGGCCACGCCAAAGAATCCAAGGTGGATTATACTGATCCGGTCGGCGATGAAAATCGGCCTGGACTTGAATCTTCTCCGGAATTCCAGCGTAGCGCCCGGTGAGTACTTTGAACACTATCCCTACCAAGCGATTTTTCTATCGATTTTTGCGTCTTGTGCCGATGCCCATCATCTCCATCCTGGTGGGGGTAGTGGTGGGTTTGGCCATCTGGGGGGTGTTGGACCGGATTCAGGGGCGGGCGATCAAGAAAATCGCCAACAAGGAGTTAGAGGCGCGGCTTGATCGCCGGGCCCGGGAAAGTCTAATCCGATTCGATCAACACCTGAAAAACTATGCGATCACCGCGCGGTTGCTGGCGCATCACCGCAGCCTGGCGGAGTACCTTGATCCCCTGTTCTGGTCACCGCAGGCGGCGTTCGAGCCGGTCGTCTATCGTCAGTCCTCCCCACCCTGGCTGACCGATTTCATCGAGCGTGATGCCCTCTCCGCACCCAGCCACATCTTGCTGGTAGACACCCGCAGTCGCATCCGGGAGGTCTACCAATCCGGAGACGCAGAGCTGCCGCGGGAGCTGGGGCCGGGCATCGGCGAAAAATTCATGGATACCGGCGAGATGCGTACGGTCGTCACCCGACTCGACGAACGGCCCTATCTGCTGGTGAGCGATGCGGTCGAAGACATGGGTGGCTATAGGATGGGTGACCTGATCGTAGTCGTACCTATCAACGACGAGTTTCTCGCGGCCTCTCAGCGTGGACTGTCCTCCGGCTGCGCGGCCGTGGCATTGGTGGACGTGGACGAACAACGCATCCTGGCAAGCATCGATCCGAGCCTGCTGACCCCCGGTACCCGGCTCTCCAAGTGGGAGGACGACTATCTGATCACGACCCAGTCGCTTACCGAGTACGAAGGCATGGATTGGAATCTCCTGCTCGCCACCTTCATCCCCCACTACAGCGTCGCCAAGATGTCCGGCCGGGTACGCAACTTCGAGCAGCAGCAGCGCATCAGAGCTGCGCTCGTCTACATCCTGGTCTTCACGCTGGTGATCTATCTGGTCTCGGTGCGCCTGAACAAGGTACTCAAGCGCATGGCCGGGTTTTCACAGCGCGCGCTCGGCATCGAACAGCCGGGTTTCAAACGGGGTGCCAACCAGCTGGTGCTGCTCGAAGAGTGGATCCAACATTTCGCCCAGCTCGTGCTCAAGGCGCGTGAGGAGATGAGTCGCAGGCACGCGAGCGAGATGCACGTGAGCGAGGCCCTCAAGGCTGCCATCATGGAGGCCTCTCTCGATCCCATCGTTACCCTGAGTCGCAAGGGGAAAGTCATCGAGCTCAATCCCACTGCGGAGCGTACCCTTGCACTGACTCGCGATCAGGCAATCGGCGCCAGCTTCAGCAAGCTCTTTCTGACCCTGGACGGTAGAAGACGCTTTCTCGGTTTGTTGAAGGATTCGCGGCGCGCCAGGCGAGAGGGCCGGATATCCCAAGCCCGAGGTCAGCTGATGGCCCGCCGCGCGGATGGCTCCGAGCTTCCGGTGGAGCTGTCCATCGTACCGATCCAACTGGATGACAAGTTCGTTTACACCGTTTATATGCATGACATCACCAAACGCAGGGAGGCGGAGCGGGAAATCAAAGGCCTGGCTCGGTTCGCCGGTGAAAGCCCTGACCCGATCCTGCGCGTGAGCCCATTCGGGCTTGTAGTCTACGCCAATGCCGCCGGCTCGCCGTTACTCGGTGCCTGGGGTACGCAGGAAGGGGGACTGCTGCCTGCGGAGTGGATCAAGGAGGCCGGCAAGGCACTGGGAGGTGGGCGTTCTCTCGAACGCGAGACGGAGAGCGACGACCAGATATACTCACTCTTATTTGCCCCGATTCAGGAGCTGGGTTACGTGAACATCTATGCCCGGGATATCACGGCGGTGCGTCGCGCCGAGCAGGAATCGCGCCGGCATCAGGCGGAGTTGGTCCATGTCTGCCGTTTGAGTGCTATGGGCGAGGTGGCTACGGGGATGGCTCACGAGCTTAATCAGCCGCTCTCGGCCATCGTCAACTTCGCCAACGGCTGCAGTCGCCGGCTGCAGGACAACCTGGGGCCACATCAGAACCTCCTAGATGCCATGGGACAGATCACGACGCAGGCCCGGCGGGCCAGCGAGATCATCCGCCGGCTGCGGACGCTGGTCGGCAAACAGCCGCCGATCCGATCCGAGGTCGACCTCAACCAGCTGGTACGAGAAGTGTGCTCATTCGTGGAGTTCGATACCAACAAGATGGGTTTTGCGATCGAGCTCGATCCGGAGCCGGACGGGATTATGGTAGACGTGGATTTGGTGCAGATCGAGCAGGTTCTGCTCAACCTGGTGCAGAATGCGCTGGATGCCCTGCAGGAGGTACCGCCCTCGGCGCGGCAGTTGGCCGTGCGTACCCGCTTGATCGGCGACGAGGCCAAAGTCGTCGTTCGGGATTCTGGTCCGGGCATTGAGCCCGAGCGCATGCAGTCCTTGTTCGAGCCCTTCTTCACCACCAAAGCATCGGGCATGGGCATGGGGCTACCGATCAGCCGGACGATCCTGGAGAGCCACGGGGGGAGTATCCGGGCGGAATCCGTCCCCAGGGAGGGGGCCGTCTTTTTTATCCGGCTCCCGGTTGCGCTATCGGTACGCCGATTACTCGCAGCTGCGGGCTGACCAAAGGCGCTTCGGCTCGGATTCGGAGGAGCAGCGCTCATGAACAGCGGATCCACACCCACGGTCTTCGTCGTGGACGACGACCAGGCGATGCGCAGCTCGCTCAAGTGGCTCATCGAATCCATCGGCATGCAGGTCAAAACCTATAGTTCGGCGGATGAATTCCTGAGCAGCTACTTTCCAGGGCGGGCCGGCTGTCTGCTCCTCGATGTACGGATGCCGGGAATGAGCGGTTTGGAGCTGCAGGCCCATCTCGCGCGGAAGGATTCCCGGCTCCCGGTAATCCTTATTACCGGACACGGTGATGTCTCGATGGCCGTCAAGGCCATGAAGTCCGGGGCCGTGGACTTCATCGAGAAACCCTTTCATGACGAAGAGCTGCTCACCAGCATCCGCAACGCCCTGGAATTCGACGAGAAACGACGTGCGCTTCAATCACGACGGGCAGAGATCGCCGTCCACCTGGCGGAGCTGACGCCCCGCGAGCACGAAGTCATGGAGATGGTTACCGAGGGCCGAGCCAACAAGGAGATCGCCACTGTACTGGGAGTGAGCGCCAAGACGGTAGAGGCGCATCGGGCGCGGGTGATGGGCAAGATGGGCGCAAGCTCCCTAGCCGAATTGGTGCGGATGGCCCTGATCGCCGGCGGTGACAAGCAATTATCTTGAGGCCATGCTGGATCCCTCAGTACTGTCTGTCCGAACTCCGGAACAATCTGGCCTATGTCCGGATGTCCGGGTGATCGTGGAGCACTTCTATCCGCTCGAAAATGTCCGCGATGAGCCGACTCCCTGTGTCAGGTATATTTTGTTCGAGATACCAACGCCCGATTTCTTCGAAGTCCGTGACCGCGGATTCCGTGAAGCGGATGGTGACGGCAGGCAGCGGCTACTTCAATCCGAACCGTGCCTTCGCGTCGGCCAGAGAGACCTCTCGGCCGGCCTCGAGACCGGCCAGTCCTGACACGATAGCCCGCATAAAGGCGCGTTCCTCTTCGGCTTGTTCGTAGTCGGAAACAGATTGCACCACTGCAACCCCACGTCTACGACTCGTCAGGAATACCAGCCGGTGAGCTTCCGACGCGTATTTGACAACTCGGCTCGGATGGACCTTGTAGGTCCGTGAGCGGCACGCTATCTTCGAAAGATTTTATTCCCATGATCTCGATCTCCGATATTCCGGCTGATAACCTGATTTTAGCACCAAGCTTATCTCCTCTTAAGGTCGGGGTCGGGATTTCGATTCCGATGACGATTCCGATTTATCGTCCGAAATCGGCCACCACCAGTGGCTCCGCGGGATCTCCGACGCCTCGCCGTCGAAGACCGCCGCCGAACCCCTGCAGTGCGGTACGCCGATCCACATAGGCATGACGCTCGGCAAAAGTCGCGTCGAACGCCTCCGGGTGCTCGTGCCACCAGGCATCGATCTGCTCCAGATCCGCCTGTTGGTCGGCATTCAGCCGGTCGCGCAGCAGCTCATAGACCGAGCGCACGTACAACAGATCGTCCCAATTGTGGCTCCACCACCGCGTCTCTTCCTCCAGCGTGTCATAGCAGGACAGATCGTCCGACGGCAGCCCGACCAGCCAGGGCTCGACAAACTTCTTGTTGGTTTTCAGTGCCACCCCCTTCTGTGCTCCGCGCCCCGGCTGTTTCACTGCCTGCACCTCGTCTCTAGCCGTCAGCAGGCCACTCTCTTTATGGTGATGGCTCGGAATCTCGGCTCGGTTAAGAGGGTACCGATGAAGAGCACCATTACCAGGTACGACGGCTCCAACGTCAGGGTTGGCGGTATCAGGATGGGTCTCGCCGAGGCCGGTGTCGATGGGGCCTAGTCCTGAAGGATTCCGCGATCCGCCACCTAATTTTCACTGCAGCCGGTCCAGTCGCAGGCGTTGACGTTCGTCGAACAAGCGCCGGGAGCCGATCCAGACCGCCGTGACACTCCCCAGTCCGGTGCCGGCGGAGATCAGGAACATGATGGGCAGCTGATACTTGGCCGCCTCCAGGGGTGGACTGCCGGCCAGGATCTGACCGGTCATCATTCCCGGCAGACTGACGATCCCGGCGGGAGCCATGGCATTGATGATGGGGATGAGGCCGGAGCGCAGGGCGTCGCGGCGGATGTCGGCGATGGCGGTATCCCAATCCGCGCCGAACAGCAGTCGGGCCTCGATCCGGCCGCGGCCTTCCCAGGCATGGCGGGTGAGATTATCCAGGGCGATGGCGATGCCGCTCATGGTGTTGCCGAGTAGTATGCCGAGCAGGGGAATCAGGTACTGGGGCTGATACCAGTGCTCGACGCGAATCACGAGCAGCAGAGCGAGCAGGGTGACGCTGAAGGAGGACAGGAACATGGACAGGGTGCCGATACCCATCCCCCAGGGGCCGCGGTAGCGCCGCTGCTGGTGCGCCATCACCTCCCAACCAACCACCGTCAGCATGAACAGGGCCAGGACGCCGACCCAGGGCAGGCTCCGAAGCTCGAACAGGACGCTGAGCACCAGTCCCAGGAGGACGAGCTGTACCGTGCTGCGGACGGCGGCGATGAGCATCCGCTGCCCCACCCCCAGGTGCAGGCGCCAGGACATGAGGGCCAGCAGCAGGATCAAGCCCGCGGCCAGGGTGAGATCCCAGGGGCTGAGTGCGATCAGGTCCACGGTTCCGGCTCCAGCCGTGCGTTGCGGATGACCAGACTCCGCCCAGCGAGGCGCCGGCGTTGCTCCGAGTCATGGCTGATCCAGAGCACCGCCGCGGCTCGATCCCGTCGATAGTCCCGGACAATGGCTTCCACCCGGTCCCGGTTCAGAGGGTCCAGGTTGGCGGTGGCCTCGTCCAGCAGCAGGGCCTCGGGGCGGTTGACGATCAGGCGGGCCAGGGCCAAGGCGCTGCCGTTCGCCCGTGGAGAGTCGGGAGACGGACCAGCCCAGCACTTCCGTGCCGAAGCCGAGCCGATTCAAGAGACCGGGAATCTCGGTGTCCTTATCGCTGGTCCGGGCACTGGGGTCGTGAAAGTGATCGCCGACCCGGTCTCCCCACCAATGGGATTCGGCCGGGAGCAGACCGACCCGGCGGCGCCACTCGGGGGCGGAGATGGACGAACGGGGAACGCCGTCGATCAGAACCTCACCCAGATGTGGGTCCAGATCGGCGACGGCGCGCAGGAGTAGGCTCTTTCCCGAGCCGGAGGGACTGGAGAGGAGGACCAGCTCGCCGGTCGCAATCTGCAGATCGACCGGCTCCAGGCCCTTGGGTCGCAGGCCTATAAGGCGCAGACCGGCCACTTGCGCCTTCAGGGTTCAAAATTTGGGGCAACCCGGTGCCAGTCCGTGGTCTGCTGCCACTGGTGGGCGATGGCCAGCAGGCGTGTCTCGTTCCAATAGCTCCCGATGAGCTGCAGACCCACGGGCAGGTCTGCGCTGAATCCGGCGGGGATGGACATGCAAGGAAGACCAGCAAGGTTGAGGGAGAGGGTGTAGATGTCACCCAGGTACATCCGGACCGGGTCGTCGGTCTTGGTGCCCAGGGGGAAGGCGGGGGTCGGGGCCACCGGCCCCATGATGACATCGACCTGCTCGAACGCCCGACGGAAGTCGTCGGCGATCAAGCGGCGGACCTTCTGGGCCTTCAGGTAATAGGCATCATAGTAGCCGGCGGAGAGGGCATAGGTACCGATCATGATGCGCCGTTTGACCTCAGTGCCGAAGCCCTCCGCCCGCGAGCGTTGGTAGAGGTCCGTCAGGTCAGCGGGGTTCAGGCATCGGTGCCCGAAACGTACCCCATCGTAGCGGGCCAGGTTGGACGAGGCCTCGGACATGGCTACCACATAGTAGCCGGCGATGCACAGTGGGCTATGGGGAAGTCGGATGCGTTCGACCCGTGCGCCCAGGGCCTCGAATCGGGTCAAGGCGTCCGTGATGACGGCACCGACCCCCGGGTCCAGGCCCATCCCGAGCCACTCTTCCGGGACGCCGATGCGCAGCCCGGTGATGTCCGTATCCAGGCCAGCGGAATAGTCGGGCACGGGCCGCTCGACGCTGGTGGAATCCCTGGGATCGAGCCCGGCCATCGCCTGCAGGATCAGGGCGCAGTCTTGGGCGGTGCGGGCGATGACGCCGCCCTGGTCGAGGGAGGAGCCGTAGGCGATCATACCGTAGCGTGACACCCGCCCGTAGGAGGGCTTGATGCCGGTAACCCCGCAGAACGAGGCCGGTTGCCGGATGGAGCCTCCGGTGTCGGTGCCGGTGGCCGCTGCGCACAGGCGAGCGGCCACCGCCGCCGCCGAGCCGCCGGAGGACCCGCCAGGGACCCGTTGCACATCCCAGGGGTTCCTCACCGGCCCGTAGAAGCTAGTCTCGTTGGAGGAGCCCATGGCGAACTCGTCCATGTTGGTCTTGCCGAGCATCACGGTCCCAGCCTGCTCCAACCGCTCTACCACGGTGGCGTCGTAGGGGGCGACGAAGCTGTCCAGCATGCGCGAGCCGCAGCTGGTCCTGATCCCCTTGGTGCAGAAGATATCCTTGTGGGCGATGGGGATGCCGGTAAGGGGACCGCCTTCACCTCGACCCAGCCGCGCGTCCGCGCGGTCGGCCGCCGCCAGGGCGCCCTCGGCGTCGACGCTGATGTAGCTGTTGAGGCGCGGATCCAGGCGTTCTATCCGTGCCAGATAGTGGCGGGTAAGGTCGGTGCTCGTAAGCTTGCCTCGGCGCAGACAGGCCGCCAGCTCGGCGATGGTTTTGTGGTGCATGGTGTGAAGATCCCGGATCGGGCAGAATAACCGAATGATAGCTCGATTTTCCATCCGGGTCTTACGCTGCAGCGGTAACCCCCAGGGCCACCGAAAAAAACATACCGCAAAAACAATCTCATAGCATGGGAGCGAGGGGGAAAGATGAGCCAAGCCGCCGGGACGATCGGCGCTCCGAGCGGTCAGGATGGCGGCGCTCGGGCAGCGCCGGCAATCCGGCGCCTACGTTCGACATGCCCCGGATCCGTGGTAGGCGCGGGCTTGCCCGCGCTCTAGGGTCTGTTGAGATTCATCGTGAGTTGATGACTGTGGCGCAGGCATCGATCATGGCCTCGAAGCTTTCATCGGTTTTGTCGCTGCGCATGGCGATATACGCTTGAACTCTTTGATTTTAATGAAGAAGTTCTCGATCAGATGGCGCCATTTGTAGATTTTGGCATCGATGTCCAAGGGCTGGCAACTCACGACGGTTGGGAATCCTGAATCTCAACAGACCCTAGGTGGTCTACACACGACCAGTTTGAAATTTACCACTATCAAAAAGTCAAAAAAGGCAAAAAATTTCCTCGCTCGTTTCAATGAGTTTGAATCCCCGCTGTTTTTGCCATCCCCGGCTCGGTAGATTCCGACAATCCCTGCCGGAGTGACGCGGTGGGGGCCGGTAGATTTGACCACTTAAAATTCAGCCGCTACCCGTCCATGCTCATCCACGACCAGTCACGCCCCGAACGTCGCGCCGGTGCTCAGGCCCCACTCGTGCCGGCCGTGGCATCGGACTTACCGGAACACCTAACCCATCTCTACCCCCTGGGCTCCTGCACCATGAAGTACAACCCCAGGGCCTGCAACAGCCTGGCCTCGCTGCCGGGTTTTCTGGAGCGTCACCCGCTGGCCCCCGCCAGCCATGGACAGGGCGTCATGGCCTGTTTGTACGAACTGCAGGAGATCCTTAGGGAGGTCTCCGGCATGCATGCGGTCTCCTTGGCACCGGCCGCCGGTGCCAAGGGTGAATTCGCCGGCGTGGCCATGATCCGCGCCTATCATCGGGCCAGAGGGGACGACGATGATAGGCGCGAGATTCTAATCCCGGACTCGGCGCATGGCACCAACCCGGCTTCGGCGATCATATGCGGCTACCAAGTCGAGGAGATCCCCACCGGGGACGACGGCGACCTGGACCTCGCTGCCCTTCGGGCTGCCGTCGGTCCCCGCACCGCCGGCATCATGCTCACCAATCCCAGCACCCTGGGCCTGTTCGATCGCAACATCCGGGAGATCGCCGCCACAGTACGCAGCGCCGGCGGTCTGCTCTATTACGACGGCGCCAACCTCAATGCCATCCTGGGCAAGGTGCGCCCCGGCGACATGGGCTTCGATATGATTCACATCAACCTCCACAAGACCTTCTCCCCCCCCCCCCCCCACGGCGGCGGTGGCCCGGGTGCTGGCCCGGTCGGGGTGTTGGAACACCTGGAGCACTATCTGCCGGTGCCCCTGGTGAGCTACGACGGTGCCGACTACGCCTGGCTCGATGAGACCGCGCCCAGACAGCATCGGTCGCCTCACGGCCTTCGGCGGCAACATGGGTATCTTGCTGCGGGCCTTCATTATACGCCCGCATGCTCGGTGCCGAGGGTATGCAACGGGTAGCCGAATTCGCCACCCTCAACGCCAACTATCTCTTCAAACGTCTGACCGAGGCCGGCTTCGAGCCCGCATACGGAAAGCGTCGTGTCGGCCACGAGCTGATCATTACCCTGCACCGGGAGGCCAAAGAGCTGGGGATCGGTGCCATGGGCTTCGCCAAGCGCCTGCTGGACTATGAATTCCACGCCCCGACCACCTAACTTCCCGCTGCTGGTTCCCGAGTGCCTGCTGATCGAGCCCACGGAGAGCGAGACCCGGGAGGAGCTGGACAGCTTCGTGGATGCCTTGGTAAAGATCCGAACGGAGGCACGGGAACGACCGAACCTGGTCAGGGAAGCGCCCCACCGGATACCGGTCCGCCGCCTGGACGAAGTGCGCGCCGCCCGGCACCTGGACCTGGCGTGGACACCCGACGCAATTGGGTGCAACCCCGTTCAGGGGCCTTGAGAAATTGCTTTTCCGACGGCTCTTTTATGGATTCCGGACTGATGACGGTCAGGGACAGGCACGACCGGAGGTTTTGGCTTGCGGCGGCAACCAATAACCTGAAGCCCCGACCAAAATTTGCGGTACCCGACGGAACCACGGGGGTAGTGGTAAATTTTCAACTGAAGCAGTCTGGAATTCATAAAGAGCCTGAAAATAGCCGGTAGCTGGCGGCTGGTGACTGACACGGTTCGCGCCGGTCGCTCCGCTCCTGGCGCTCACCATATCTACAATTGGCACCAACTTGTTAATCGATAAGGAGTTTATACCCGCCTGTCCGGGCGACGGGCCTGGCGCATGAGGACCTGCTTATATTAGAATCCGTTGACTAACGGGTCATCACAGCGTAATATCGCCGCCCAATTTGCTGCGGGGTCGACACCGGAAATCGCAAGTAAGGGTCGCTGTGGCGGATAGTGGGTCGGGGGTCGCTACCGCGTCGGGGATGACAGGTCGGACGGTTATTCCCCTGAAGGTGGTAGGGTTCCCCTTTCGAGCAGGGGGAGTATATTAGCGATCGATGACATTGGCCCGAGCCCACCGAAAACCACCGTCGCCCCGCCGGGCCCGACGACCTGAGGATTTCATGCGCTGCCTGCCGCGGGTAGCGAGACCCAGGCAGGCGACCGGTGCGAAATGATACGATTCCTTATTTGAACACGAGTTTAAAGACCAGGAGAGATAGCGCAATGGCCATCGAAAAGCACCACACGCCGATGCTCGATCAGCTGGAAAGCGGCCCCTGGCCGAGCTTCATTTCCGGTATCAAACGGCTGCGTGATGAGCACCCGGACGAGCGTATCAATCAGGTGACCAATAGCCTGCTGGGCCAGCTGGAGCACTCCTACGAGACCCGCAAGGGTTACTGGAAAGGGGGCACCGTCTCGGTGTACGGCTATGGCGGTGGCATCATTCCCCGCTTCTCTGAGGTCGGCAAGGCCTTCCCCGAATCCAAGGAATTCCACACCCTGCGCGTCCAGCCGCCGGCGGGTAACCACTATTCCACCGGTATGCTGCGCCAGTTGGCCGATAGCTGGGAGAAATACGGCTCGGGTCTGGTGACCTTCCATGGTCAGACCGGCAACATCATGTTCATCGGCACGGACACCGAAAACACCCAGCACTTCTTTGACGAGATCAATGACTATGGTTGGGACCTGGGCGGCGCCGGTCCCTGCGTGCGTACCGCCATGTCCTGCGTCGGCGCGGCCCGCTGCGAGATGTCCTGCACCAACGAGCTCAAGGCCCATCGCTTGCTGGTGAACAACTTTACCGACGACGTACACCGTCCGGCCTTGCCCTATAAGTTCAAGTTCAAGGTCTCCGGCTGCGGCAACGACTGCCAGAATGCCATCGAACGGGCGGATTTCGCTGTCATCGGTACCTGGCGCGACGACATGAAGGTCGATCAGGACGAGATCAAGAAATACCTTCAGACCAAGGGCCGCCAGTACATCATCGACAATGTTATCACCCGCTGTCCCACCCAGGCCTTGACCCTGAAGGATGACGACACCTTGGTGGTCAATAACCGCGACTGCGTGCGCTGCATGCACTGCCTGAATGTCATGCCCAAGGCCCTGCATCCGGGCGACGACAAGGGCGTTACCATCTGCGTCGGCGGCAAGCGTACCCTCAAGATCGGCGACCTGATAGGCACCGTCATTGTCCCCTTCAAGAAGCTGGAGACCGAGGAGGACTACGAGTCCCTGGTCGAGCTGGCCGAGGAGATCATCGACTTCTGGGCTGAGAACGGTCTGGAGCACGAACGCTGCGGCGAGATGATCGAGCGCATCGGTCTGGCCAACTTCCTCGACAGTCTCGGTATCGAGCCCGACCCCAATATGCTGAACCACCCGCGCGAGAGCTCCTACGTCCGAATGGACGATTGGGACGAGGCGGCGCAGGAATGGTTCAAGCGTCAGGCCGAGGCCGCCGCTGGCTGAATCCTGCAGACCGGCGTGGGGGAAGGTCCTCGGGTCCGGCCATGCACTGAGATTGCGACTGTATTTTGAGATTTTGGAGGAAGGCGATGGCAGAAATGCGCGAGCCGATCGAATCCGGGTGCCCTGATCCCTGGCAGTACATGCATCCCGTGATGCGCAAGAATTTCGGCATGTGGAAATACCATGAGCATCCGCGGGTCGGGGTGCTGCGGCATGTGGCCTACAGTGGTGACGAGGTCTGGACCGTCAAGGTCGGTACCCAACGGATCCTCGATGTCTTCACCCTGCGCAAGCTGTGCGACATCGGCGATCAATACGCCGACGGCTTTGTCCACTTCACCCTGCGTTCGAACCTGGAATACGTGGTCGATGACGCCGCCAAGGTGAAACCTCTGATCAAGGCGGTCGAAGACGCCGGCTTCATCGTGGGCGGCACCCAGAACTCGGTGACCATGATTTCTCATACCCAGGGCTGGCTACACTGTGACATTCCGGGCACCGACGCCTCCGGGGTCGTCAAATCCATGATGGATGAGCTCATCGAGGAGTTCAAAGAGGCCAATATGCCCAACCGAGTGCATATCACCACTTCCTGCTGCCAGATCAATTGCGGTGGGCAGGGTGATATCGCCATCAACGTGCAGCACACCAAGCCGCCCAAGATCAACCACGACCTGGTGGCCAATGTCTGTGAGCGGCCCTCGGTGGTCGCCCGCTGCCCGGTGGCGGCCATCCGTCCGGCCATGGTCAACGGCAAGCCCTCCTTGGAGGTGGACGAGCGCAAGTGTATCTGCTGCGGTGCCTGCTTTCCGCCCTGTCCGCCCATGCAGATCAACGACGCCGAGCATTCCAAGCTGGCCATCTGGGTCGGCGGTAACCACTCCAATGCCCGCGGCAAGCCCACCTTCCAAAAGCTGGTGGCCGCCGGTATCCCCAACAACCCGCCGCGCTGGCCCGAGGCGACCGCTATCGTCAAGCGTATCCTCAAGGCCTACAAGGAAGGCGCCCGGGACTGGGAGCGGGTCAACGAGTGGATCGAGCGTATCGGTTGGCCGCGGTTCTTCGAGGAGGTCGAGTTGCCCTTCACCAAGTACCACATCGATACCTGGCGCGGCTCCCGGGCTAGCTTCAACGCCTCCAACTACATCCGCTTCTGAAATAAAGCAGGTTGCGGCGCCGCTCCTCCCCGCCGGTCGCGCAGGGTGGGGGCGAGGGATAACCACATCGAGGTCGCTATGAAGTTCGCAATCCAAATCAACGAGGGGCCCTACCAGCACCAGGCGTCTGACTCGGCGTACTTCTTCACGAAGGCCGCGCTGGAGAAGGGACACGAGGTGTTTCGGGTCTTCTTCTACCATGATGGGGTCAATAACGGCACCCGATTGACGACGCCGCCCCAGGATGACCGCAACATCGTCGAGCGGTGGGCGGAGCTGGCCGAACAATACAAGATCCAATCGGCCACCAAGGACGATGACGGCAAGGAGACTGTCCAGACAGAGCTGGTAGTCTGTGTCGCCGCCGCTCAGCGCCGTGGTATCGTGGACGAAGGTGAGGCTAAGCGTAACGGTAAGGATGCCACCAACATCCATCCCAAGTTCCGCATCTCTGGCCTGGGGCAATTGGTCGAGGCGGCCATCCAGGCGGATCGGCTGGTCGTGTTCGGCGACTGAAGGGAGTACACCATGTCTGAAACCGTCAAGAAGTTCCTGTACCTCAACCGCAAGGCCCCCTACGGTACTATCTATGCATGGGAATCCCTGGAAGTCGTGCTCATCGGCGCCGCCTTCGATCAGGAAGTGAGGCTGATGTTCGTCGATGACGGGGTCTATCAGCTCACCACGGGTCAGGATACGGCCGGCATCGGCATGAAGAATTTCTCGCCGACCTACCGTACCCTGGGTGACTACGAGGTGAAGAGTATCTACGTGGACAAGGACTCGCTCGAGGCCCGCGGACTGACCCCGGACGATCTGGTGGAGATCCCCTGGGAGGACTGGGAGACCGAGGAAGAGATCGAGAACATCGTCGAGGTGGTGGATGCCGCCCGCGTCTCCGAGCTCATGGAAGAATCCGATGTGATCTTTAGTTTCTAAGGAGGGGCCCCGATGAGCATTCTGCACACCGTCAACAAATCGTCGTTCGAGCGCAATAGCTTGGAGTCTTGCCTCAAGTTCGCCAGCCGGGGCGATCCCGTGCTGCTGTTCGAGGACGGCGTCTACGCGGCCCTGCAGGGTACGAATGCGGAGCAACCGCTCAAGGCCGCGCTCGCCGAGCAATCGATTTATGTCCTGGGCCCCGACCTTACGGCCCGTGGGTTCACTGAAGATCGCGTGATCGACGGGATCAAGGTCGTGGATTATGCGGGTTTCGTGGATCTGGCAGCGGAGAACGATAAGGTCCAGGCCTGGCTGTAGTTTCAATCTGTAAGCGATGAGGAGAATCATCATGCCTATCGAAGTCAACGGTAAGGTTCTGGAAACCGATGAAGAGGGCTACCTCGCCAACATCAACGACTGGGAGCCGGCCGTGGCCGACGTCATGGCCAAGGAAGACGATCTGGATCTGACGGAGGAACACCGGGATATCATCATCTTCCTGCGTGATTACTACGAGGAGTATCAGATCGCGCCGGCGGTACGGGTACTGACCAAGGCCGTTGGCAAAAAGATGGGCAAGGACAAGGGCAACAGCAAGTACCTGTACGGACTGTTCCCCTATGGTCCCGCCAAGCAGGCCTGTCGCTATGCTGGTCTCCCGAAGCCGACGGGCTGCGTCTAGGTTATGTTGTATTTTAAAAGAGGGCGATCACAAGGATCGCCCCTACGGTGCGGGGTAGGGGCGATCCTTGTGATTGCCCTCCGGGATGCCCAAAATCCGGAAACAAGAACCATGAATCGACGTGAATATTCCCATAGGCACAAGAACTCCCTCTCCCGCCGGGAGAGAGCTTGCCCCGAGCGTAGCGAGGGGGCTGTGTGGAGAGAGGATCCGAGATAAGCCTGTAAAAGCCCCTCTTCCTGGAGGGAGAGGGGTTGGGGAGAGGGGTGAATGTCAACGCTGACGGTCCTATACGCTATCCTGTTCTACATCGCCGCCGCCGTGCTGGTGGCGGGTCTGGTCCGAAAGGTCGTGCAGTACGCGCGTACCCCTGCACCCCTGAAGATCCCGACGACGCCGGCGCCGATCACCAAGACCGGCGTCATCCTGCGCCTGGTGCGGGAGGTTACCTTCTTCGAGAGCCTGTTTAAGGGCAACAAGTGGATCTGGATCTTCGGCTGGATCTTCCATTTCGGGCTCTTTCTGGTCACCCTGCGCCATCTGCGCTATTTCATCGAGCCAGTCTGGCTGCCAATTCAGCTGGTCCAGCCCTTCGGTATCTATGGGGGGATCGCCATGGTGGTGGGGCTTGCGGGCCTGTGGGCGCGGCGGGTGCTGGTCGACCGGGTGCGCTACATCGCCGGGCCGTCGGACCGCCTGCTCCTTGCGTTGCTGATTCTCATCGGCCTCAGTGGTCTAGCGATGACCTACCTCTTTCACGTGGATGTGGTCTCCATCAAGCTGTTCTTCCGTGGTCTGGTGACCTTCGACTTCTCTCCGTTGCCCGCGGATCCCCTGTTGCTCCTGCACTTGCTGCTGGTGACGACCCTCATGATCGTCTTCCCGTTCAGCAAGTTATTACATGCCCCTGGATTGTTCTTCAGCCCCACCCGCAACCAGGTGGACAACCCCCGCGAGCAGCGGCACCTCGCGCCCTGGGCCAAGGGACTGGAGCAGTGATTCTTGTGGTGGGGTAAAGCGTAGGATGTGGTGAGCCAACGGGCAGGGATGCCCGCAACGAACCGCATCAATGAACGGCGGTATGCTCAATACACCTATGAAGAAATACAAAATCGTAATGTTATTCTTTCAGCATTGCGATCATCCAGGGGAGTTTCTTTTAGGCTTCTCTCAATCATTGACGGCATTATTTGAGTTTTCTTTGTCTGTTCCCTTATTCATGGAATATGAATCCGTCGCAAAACGAAATAAAGACCAACTACGACTTTCTGGTTCAGTCATAGATGACATCTTAGACTACTTGCCTGAAATAGGTAACAAAAGAGAAATATATTTTTATAGCGGCCGTTTCTTAGGGGGCCAAAAGATGGCTTAGTGCTGGAAGTAGCCGTTGAGTCAGAAAGTGATTTTATAACTCCATATAACAAAGAAGGATTTTAAAATATTGAAAAAATCGATCTGAAAGCTTTAACTCCTTGATAGTTTTTAAAATTAATGAGGGAAAATAAAATGGGCGCATTAGGTTTAAAGCTCCCGGATTCTTTACATGAGAAAATAAAAAATTTCCCGAACAAGACGGTATTTTGATCAACCAGTTTGTATCATCCGCAGTAGCGGAAAATGTCTTGTGCTCATGACGGTAGAGTACTTGAGAAAAGCGTGCAAAACGGTCAAGTAAAGCCAACCTTAAAAATGCTCTTTTTAAGATCAACGATATTAAACCGGAAGAGTTCGATAGACTATAAAGCAGATATTCATGATAAATAACAATTAAAAGGTTATCGTAGCTGGCAAGAGACAGTAAAAATGGTGGGGGCTGAACAACGGATGGGCTATGTCCATCCGTCTAGGGTAAGTAGCGCATCGTGGTGTCCGCTGAGAGGCTAAAGAACATGGCAAAGGCAGATTTCAACGTACCCGAGCTCAAGCAGTACCCGGAGATCCCCGCCATCGAGCTGGGCACGATGGATCACAGCAGCCCCTTCGTCTCCAAGCCTGAATTCCAGGAGCCCCTCGGTTTTCCCGGAGAGCTGGCCGACGGCTGGGAAGAAAAGGCCATCGCCAAGATGGGGGAGCTGCTCGACAAATATCGCTCCCTGCGCGTCTATCTAGATGCCTGTGTCAAGTGCGGCTCCTGCACCGACAAATGCCACTACTATCTCGGTACCAAGGATCCCAAGAATATGCCGGTGGGGCGTCAGGACCTGCTGCGCAAGATCTACCGGCGTCACTTTACCCTGGCCGGAAAGTATTTCCCCAAGCTGGTGGGCGCCGAGGACCTGACCCGCGAGGTTCTGGACGATTGGTACAGCTATTTCCACCAGTGCTCCCAATGCCGCCGCTGCTCCGTGTTCTGTCCTTACGGGATCGACACGGCGGAAATCTCCATGGCCGCGCGCGAGATCATGGACAGCATCGGGATGGGCCAAAAATACTGTAACGAGATCATCGGCAAGGTCTACAAAGTCGGCAACAACCTGGGGCTACCCAGTCCGGCCTTGGAGGATACCCTGGAGGGCTTAGAAGAAGACGTCGAGGACGATACCGGCGTAGCGGTCAAGTATCCCCTGGATCAGAAAGGTGCGGAGATCCTACTGGTCACGCCCTCGGCGGACTTCTTCGCCGAGCCCCACGTGGACGGACTGATCGGCTACGGAAAGGTGTTCCACGAGGCAGGCGTGTCCTGGACCCTGAGCTCCTATGCCTCCGAGGCCGCCAACTTCGGCATGTTCATCGGCTCCTACGAGAACATGCGGCGCGTCTCTCAGCGCATCCGCAAGGCCGCCCTGGATCTGGGCGTCAAGCGTATCGTCTTCGGCGAGTGCGGCCATGCCTGGCGTGTCGCCTACAGTTTTCTCAACACCTTGGCCGGTCCCTGGGATTTTCTGGATCCCAAGTATCCTGTACCCCAGCACATCTGTGAGTTCACCTACGATTTGATGCAGGCGGGCAAGCTCAGGTTCGACAAGTCGCAGAACGACGACATGATCCTGACCTATCACGACTCCTGCAACGTGGCCCGGGCCTCGCGCATGGGAAACACGCCGGGTGGTCAGTTCGACATCCCGCGGGCCATCATCAAGGCGACCTGCAACCACTTTTACGACATGGACGAGGAGACCATCCGTGAACGCACCTTCTGTTGCGGTGGGGGTGGTGGCCTGCTCACCGATGACCTCATGGAGCTAAGGGTCAAGGGTGCCAAGCCGCGAGTCGAGGCACTCAACAATGTGATACAGGAAAAGGGCGTAACCCACTTGGCTGCCATCTGCGCCATCTGCAAGAGCCAGTTTTCCAAGGTCCTACCCTTCTACGGCATGGAAATGGATCAGGTCGTCAGTGTGCACCAACTGGTATCCAACGCCATCATCCTCACCGGCCAGACCACCGAGGATGAAGAAGAGAAGGAGGTCGCTGAAGCAGCCTGAACAACGTAGGGTGGGCTATGCTCACCAGATTTTTAAATCCGCAGATTACGCAGATTTTCCCAGATGAAAGATGAATATCAATGGGCGTTAGGATGCGGTTGAGCGCGGTAAATCTTATAGAATGGTACCATGAGAAGGCGCGAACCGCATCAACGGTATCGGTTAATCTGGGAACGAAAGCCAGGTAGATTGGGCAAAGGTACGTCAGGGATAGTAGAGACAGTGTAAGGAGGGGCTATTACGGACCGAAAACCGCTTGTTGAGCAAATAAGTTCGCGCAATTGGGCCAAAAAGGGTTTTGGAAGAAGATGGGTGGGATTTTATAGGTGGTGATCCTCTTCCTGAGGATATTGAGGAGTTCTTGGTTTCAGAACTTGGAGTTAGCTGCCGAGGATTGCTTTGATATGCGAGACTACGTTGGAGAAGGAATAAAGGCAGCGATTTTTTTAATGAACAGAAGAAAATCGAAAATATATATTTTCAGGTGCTTGGATATACTACTGTGGAGATGCTTGAAGGGATGTTCAAGGCAAGCAAGATTGAGAATATGAGGAGCTATTTATACCCCAGAGAGGAGTAGACAGTGTAGTATCAGTGGTGTCGGTCAATCCGGGAACGGAAGCGTTAGTCGCAAATAAACGCAAATTTTGAATCCACGGATTGCGCAGATTCTCGCAGATGGAAAACGAAGCAATCCAGTGTAGTGTATGAATAAGAAAGTCGATTTTGTGCTGCCTGTATTAATCGATTTTGGGCTGTAGTTTAGTAGCGAAAGCCGATAGTGACGATATTTTTTATAATATCACAAAAATGGATATCAATGACTTGCCACTGTATCATCAGCCGGAAGTCGATTATTGAAACCTATTCTTGCGCAGGCGCGTTTTTTAAGTGCGACTGGCCAAGAAAAACAAATCGGGAAAGATATCTGGGTGTAACTCCAATATCTTCAGCATACCGGATGGGTCGATAAGGATTATCTGGTGCCCTCTGCAACCGCGGAGTTTATAACACTCAAATACTTCGGGGATGAACCTTTTTGGTCACTCGAGGTCAAATCGGGTAAGATAGCTCTGGGCACTAATTTGGTAATCGCGTTGTGGGATGGGGTATTTGATGACATGGCAGGAAATAGCTATCAATACGAAGTTATGTACAGCACACTAGCATAATGATGTCGTACCGGATGATGCTGTATTTAGTGGATGTTGTAATCGGTTATATTACAGGGATGATGAATGATAAATTCATGGAAATTAATGATTATATTATGGGGTGCGTTGAAAAATAGGTATTTTCACCAATCGGGAGACTCTGACCCATTGGCTATTGAGAGATGCCATTGACGAAAATCGTATTTTTCAAAGTGCCCTAAATGCGCATTCTCGCAGAAGAAAACATGCGAAAACCTGCGTAATCTGCGAATAAAAAAGAATGATAGTGCATTATGATGAAGGAGTGGATGCTTTGCACTTGAAACTCGGTGACCAAAAATAAGTTGCCCGCACTGCGGAGAAAGTTACTGATGGCGGAAACCATACATGAAATAGAGAGAATAAATATGCACGAAATAATTTCGCTGTCGAGCGTCCGGTGCTGGTAGTAGAACTCGCATAGTCGGATAGCGGCTGACAAGTTGAACGGCACCAAGTAGGCCACAAGCCAAAGCCTATCGGCGATAGGGTACAGACCGCTGGAGCGGACAAGATGGCATTCGCACGCTGGAGCGTAGAAATGAGTGTGAAGGTGTCGAGTCCTGCCGTCTTATGCTCATTTTTTGAATATGATGGTGAACCGATTACGACTGATTTTCGTTAATTCCCGTTCATTTGCGGCAAAACAGAAAAATAATCCTGTTAATCTTGTCCTATTAGCGGTTGGCACTGTGATTATGCCAACAGCCCCTGGTTTCAGAAAGAACTCTAAAGAGTTCCACTGGTTAGGAGAACGATCGATGGCGACTACCAGCGACGAAATGACCACCAAGCTTTCCTGGCGCAGGTTCGAGGATGGAGATAGTACCTGGGATAACCTGATCGAAAAGATTTTCGTCCAGGACACCTCGCACAAGTGTCCGACCTATGTGCACAAGACTCCTCCCTGCCAGGGTAGCTGCCCGTCCGGTGAGGATATCCGTGGCTGGCTGGCCATCGCCCGCCAACAGGAGCTGCCGCCGGAGGGCATGGACTGGAAAGAGTACGCCTTTCGCCGTTCCACCGACGCCAATCCCTTCCCCTCCATGATGGGCCGGGTCTGTCCCGCGCCCTGTCAGGATGGCTGCAACCGCAACGAGCTCGAAGATTTCGTCGGTATCAACTCCGTCGAGCAGTACATCGGCGACAACGCCATCGAGCAGGGATATAAGTTCAAGGTGGGCGCCGACACCGGCAAAAAGGTCGCCATCGTCGGCGGCGGTCCGGCGGGGCTAGCGGCCGCTTATCAGCTACGCCGCACAGGTCATGCCTGCACCATCTTCGAGGCCAACGCCGAGCTTGGCGGTATGTTCCGCTACGGCATCCCCGGCTATCGCGTGCCGCGCAAGGAGCTGGATGCGGAGATCGACCGCATCATCAATATGGGCGTCGAAGTCCGCACGAATACCAAGGTCGGTACCGACGTGAAGGTCGAGAGCCTGGATAAGGATTACGACGCCGTTCTGTGGGCCCTGGGGTGCCAGAGCGGTCGTGGACTACCGGTGCCCGGCTGGGAAGGAGCCCCCAACTGCGTTTCCGGCGTGGCCTTCCTCAAGGCCTTCAACGAAGGTCGCATGAAGGTGACCGCCGACAAGGTCATCTGCATCGGTGGCGGCGACACCTCCATCGACGTAGTTTCGGTCGCCCGGCGGCTGGGGCATATCGAGCACACCAAGCCCGCCGAGCGTCCTGAATCCGTCATCCACGACGGCTATGTGGCCCATGACACTGCGGTGACAGCCGCCGCCCAGGGTGCCGAAGTCACCCTCACCTCCCTATTCAAGCGCGCTGAGATGATGGCCGACGAGCACGAGGTCCACGATGCCCTGACCGAGGGCGTGACTATCCTGGACGGCGTCATGCCCCTGGAGGTCATCAAGAACGACAATGGTCGCGCCACGGGACTCAAGGTCTGTGATTGCACCATGGACGGCATGAAGCCCATCCCCACCGAAGGCACCGAGCGTATCCTGACGGCCGACCTGATCGTCTCCGCCATCGGCCAGGGCGGCGACCTCACGGGTTTGGAGGAATTCGACAACGGGCGCGGCCTGATCAACGCCGACAAGTTCTACCAGGTACCGGACCGGGCCGGCCACTTCGTAGCCGGCGACATCATCCGTCCCCACCTACTGACCACCGCCATCGGCCAGGCCTGGGTCGCCGCCCAATCCATCAACGAATATGTGATGCAGGCGCCTCACGCCCGTCGTCCCAAGGTGGATGTACACCATTTCAACCTCCTCAAAAAGATGGAAGAGGCCCAGCTGGCCCCCGAGCGATTCGATGTGAAGGAACGGGGCGATATGCGGGGCACCTCCGACGGCAACTGGGCCATCCACAACTACGAGGATCGCTCCGGGGCGGAAGTCATCCCCCACGACGAGCTTTTCCTGGGCCATTTCGCATTTCACGCCCGCAACAAACGCAAGGAAGACGTCCCGACCGCCGAAGAGGTATTGGGTCACTTCCACGAGCGCCTCATCAGCCTATCCGAGGAGCAGACCATCGACGAGGCCGAGCGGTGCATGAGCTGCGGCATGTGTTTCGAGTGCGACAATTGCGTCATCTTCTGCCCCCAGGATGCCGTCTATCGGGTCAAGAAGGGAGAGAATACCACCGGGCGCTATGTGGCTACCGATTACGCCAGGTGCATCGGCTGTCACATTTGCTCCGACGTGTGTCCCACGGGCTACATCAAGATGGGCCTCGGCGAATAACGCGAGCGAAACCATGGCCACAGCCTTCATCTCTCCGGCTCCCACGCTTCTTTCACGGTCTCTTCGGCGTGAAAACAAGCTTGTCCCGATACCGGAGGGGTCTCGACGCTCCGGCATCATGAAACCGTGGCCGCTAGTGCGGCCACGACAACATTCCCACGCTGGAGCGTGGGAACGAGTCAAGAAGCCCCTGCCCCTCCCCCTCCGGGAGAGGGGTTCGAGAGAGGGGATCGAAAGAGCCCTCATCAAAGCCTGCCTCCTCGCACTCGGCATCACAGCGGTCAACGTTGTCCCCGCCGCGGCGACCGATTTCGCGAAAGGCGACTATGTTACTCCCGACTCCAGGGCCGCCGGGCTCGAGAACTGCGTGCGGGAGACCGGCTTCATGCGGCGCAATCACATGGAGCTGATCGAGCACCGGCGTGATCTGACCGTGCACCAGGGTATCCGCAGCACCACGGACAGTCTGGCGGTCTGTATCGACTGCCATGTCGGCTACGACCAACAGCGGCAGCCGGTGCCCGTGTACGCGGACGGGCAGTTCTGCAGGAATTGCCACGAGTTCGCGGCGGTGGACATGAATTGCTTCGACTGCCACGCGGGCGTACCTGTGCACCCGGCAGGAGGCCCGATCCGACCGGGGGGAGGGCGGAAGGCCGGCCTGTCGACCGGAAGTCCGGAAAGGCCGGATGGCACGCGCGATGTCAAGCAGGGGGTAGGCGAGTGACCATGAATAAGTACGAAAAACGGGTCGACACCTCACGGCGCGGCTTCCTCAGTGCCGCGGCCGCCGTGACCACGGTTACCGTAGCGCCCGGTGTCGTGCTGCATCGCCTGGCCGTGGCCAAGCCCCGATCCGAACCTGGGTCCGAGCCGGTCACCGATCAAGTGCGTTGGGGCATGCTGATCGACAGTGCCAAATGCGCGGAAGGCTGCGATGCCTGCGTCACCGCCTGCAACCGCGAGAACGGCCTCGACCTCCAGGATAAGCCGGAGGGTGGAGATGCCGGCAAGTGGGATCGCCAGGTCGCCAAATGGATTCGCATGGTAAAGGTCAAGGACAATCTGACCAGTCACGAGAGCCGGCTGCCCATGATGTGCCAGCATTGCCAACACCCGCCCTGTGTGGACGTCTGCCCCACCGGCGCCTCTTTTAAACGGGCCGACGGCATCGTCATGGTGGACCGACACACTTGCATCGGCTGCCGCTACTGTATGATGGCCTGTCCCTACAAGGCGCGCTCCTTCATCCACGAGGTCGTGAACACCAGGCTTACCCGGGCACCCCGCGGTAAAGGCTGCGTCGAGAGCTGCAACCTGTGCGTGCACCGCCGGGACAACGGAACACCTTCTACCGCCTGCGCCGATGCCTGCGTGGCCCAGGAGGGGGGAGGGGCGATCCTGTTCGGCGACCTGAAAGACCCCGCAGGATCCCTCATGAAGGCTCTTGCAGCCTTTCCGAGTCGCCAGATCCGAGAGGACCTCGCCCTCAACACAGGCGTGCGCTATGCGGGGGTTTGACTTTCACAAAGCCTCTCTCTCCCTGGAAGGTGTCGCAAAAGCCCCCTCCCGCCGGGAGAGGGGTTTAGGTGAAAAATCCGTATGATAGTTGGTATGCTCGACTACGCCCTGTCACCTGACCAGCTCGTCGACCTGCGTCAGGCACACCGCCGCACCCGAGACAAACGCGAGGCCGACCGCATCGAGGCGGTGGTGTTGCTGGCGACCGGCTGGACGGCCGAGGCGGTGGCGGAAGTTTTGCTGGTCGATCCCAACACGGTGCGCGCGCACTTCAAGCGTTATGGTAAACGTGG
>Ga0209781_1000019_pt1 | contig 44145 bp, 44 predicted proteins | sample WorMetHERISLAND1_3_FD_187386 | JGI IMG/M metagenome (GOLD analysis project Ga0209781, IMG submission 187386) | Marine gutless worms symbiont microbial communities from Max Planck institute for Marine Microbiology, Germany - Olavius albidus HERON... | ecosystem: Host-associated > Annelida >...
TTGCAGGATGCCAAAAGGATGATCAGGGCCAAAATGAAACTACAGGAAGTTTTCATATATCTGCTCTCCTTAAAGGCTTGGATTTTTTGTAGACCTAACAATTTTATTTTCATTTTACACCATACACCCTCCAGCAAGGAATAACAACCTTTTATTCAATTTTTTTGCCTCAGCAGTCGTTTTTTCCGGCCCCGCGGCCAAAGACATCAAGCCCCCTTCATAACTTGCGGGTGTTTCATCCCGTGCTTTAACCGGCGCATTGCCCTTTGCTGCGGGGGAAGGAGGCTCCATGGGACAAGCTTTGCGCACAGACGCGCCGCTATGCCCTGCAGCCAATCTATAGCGCGTCTGAGGCGTTCCTCCCTCCATCGCTGCTTTCAACGACACGGCATATCCGGATTGCCGGATAGTGGAGAGAACAAACCTGCCAGGAAGAAATTCAAGCAATATTCAACCACCCGGAGCCCCCCCCTTGAAGGTGGAGGGAAGGCTCTAAGTAATCCTAGGGCACCCTATACTCTATCTTCCGAATGCGATGGTTGCCTTGATCTGCCACATAGACACTGCCCGATGAGTCCACGGCCACGCCGTTGGGGTGGTTAAACCGCGCCGCTGTGCCAACACCATCCCGATAATCCTGCGTGCTGCCTGCAATGGTGCTTACTTCGACTGTATCTTCCTCCTGCCCTTCCCCTGGAGTGATCACAATCTTCCGAATGCGCTGGTTGGTATAATCTGCCACATAGACATTGCCCGATTTGTCCACGGCCACGCCGGTGGGCCTGTTAAACCGCACCGCTGTGCCAACGCCATCCTGATGACCAGTCGTACGCGTACCGCTGCCTGCAGGGGTGCTTACCGTCCAGATTTTATTACCATCAGCATCTACTTCTTCGGTTTCGGTGATCTTCCGAATGCGGTGGTTGCCAGAATCTGCCACATAGACATTGCCCGATTCGTCCACGGCCACGCCGTAGGGGGCTCTAAACAGCGCCGTTGCCGCGGCGCCATCCTGATAACCACTCGTGCTGCCTGCAAAGGTGCTTACCGTCCCCCCCGGAGTGATCTTCCGAATGCGATGGTTGTTGCTATCTGCCACATAGACATTGCCCGATTTGTCCACGGCCACGCCTTGGGGGCCGTTAAACTGCGCCGCTGTGCCAACGCCATTCTGATCACCACTCTTACTGCCTGCAATGGTGCCGCCTGCAAGGGTGCTTACCGTCCAGGCTCCCCCATCTTTGGTGATCTTCCGAATGCGATGGTTGCCAAACTCTGACACATAGACATTGCCCGATGAGTCCACGGCCACGCCGGAGGGGTAGCGAAACTGCGCATCTGCTGCGGCACCATTCTGATCACCTTCCGTGCCGTCGCCCGCAAAGGTGCTTACCGTCCAGGCTCCCCCATCTTTGGCGATCTTCCGAATGCAATGGTTGTTTCTCTCTGCCACATAGACATTGCCCGATTTGTCCACGGCCACGCCGGCGGGGAAGTCAAACAGCGCCGTTGCCGCGGCGCCATCCTGATAACCAGCCGTGCCGCTGCCTGCAAGGGTGCTTACCACCCAGGCTCGGGCTGGGGCTGGGGCTGTGGATGTGGAACCCTTGCAGGATGCCAAAAGGATGATCAGGGCCAAAATGAAACTACAGGAAATTTTCATATATCTTCTCTCCTTAAAGGCTTGGATTTTTTGTAGACCTAACAATTTTATTTTCATTTTACACCATACACCCTCCAGCAAGGAATAACAACCTTTTATTCAATTTTTTTGCCTCAGCAGTCACTTTTTCCAGCCCTGCGGCCAAAAACATCAAGCCCCCTTCATAACTTGCAGGTGTTTCATCCCGTGCTTTAACCGGTGCATTGCCCTTTGCTGCGGGGGAAGGAGGCTCCATGGGACAAGCTTTACACACAGACGCGCCGCTATTCCCTGCAGCCAATCTATATCGAGTCTGAGGCGTTCCTCCCTCCATCGCTGTTTTTAACGACGCGGCATATCCGGATAGTGAAAAGAACAAACCTGCCAGGGAGAAAATCAAGCAATATTCGGCCACCCGGAGCCCCCCCTTGAGGGTGGAGGGAAGGCTCTAAGTAATCCTAGGGCACCCTATACTCTATCTTCCGAATGCGATTGTTGAGAGCATCTGCCACATAGACATTGTCCGATGAGTCCAGGGCCACGCCGGTGGGGAAGTTAAACCGCGCCGCTGTGCCATCCACATGGCCTCTCGTGCCGCTGCCTGCAAGGGTGCTTACCGTCCAGGTTTCATCACCAGCATCATCTACTTTTTTGGTGATCTTCCGAATGCGATGGTTGTTGCTATCTGCCACATAGACATTGCCCAATGAGTCCAGGGCCACGCCGGAGGGGCCCCGAAACCGCGCCGCTGTGCCAACGCCATCCTGATAACCACTCGTGCTGCCTGCAAGGGTGCATACCGTCCAGATTTTATTACCATCAGCATCTACTTCTTTGGTTTCGGTGATCTTCCGAATGCGCTGGTTGGCAAGATCCGCCACATAGACATTGTCCAACGAGTCCACGGCCACGCCGTAGGGGTTGTCAAACTGCGCATCTGCCGCGGCGCCATCCTGATAACCTCTCATGCCGCTGCCTGCAAGGGTGCTTACCGTCCAGGTTTCTTTACCAGCAGCATCTACTTTTTTGGTGATCTTCCGAATGCGATTGTTGCCAAAATCTGCCACATAGACATTGTCCAATGAGTCCACGGCCACGCCGGTGGGGGTGCTAAACCGCGCCGTTGTTGTGGCGGTGTCATCCTGATCACCAGCCTCGCCGTCGCCCGCAATGGTGCTTACTTCGACTGTATCTTCCTCCTGCCCTTCCCCTGGAGTGATCTCTATCCTCCGAATGCGCTGGTTGAGAGCATCTGCCACATAGACATTGTCCGATGAGTCCACGGCCACGCCGTAGGGGAAGTTAAACCGCGCCGATGTGCCAACGCCTTTCTGATAACCACCCCTGGTGCCGCTGCCCGCAATGGTGCTTACTTCGACTGTATCTTCCTCCTGCCCTTCCCCTGGAGTGATCTCTATCCTCCGAATGCGATGGTTGTCTTTATCTGCCACATAGACATAGACATTGTCCGATGAGTCCACGGCCACGCCGTAGGGCCTGTTAAACTGCGCATCTGCGGCGGCGCCATCCACATGGCCACTCGTGCCGCTGCCTGCAAGGGTGCTTACCACCCAGGCTGGGGCCGGGGCCGGGGCTGGGGATGCGGATTTGGAACCCTTGCAGGATGCCAAAAGGATGATCAGGGCCAAAATGATGCCATAGGCAGTCTTCACATCTACACTCTCCTTAAAGGCTTGGATTTTTTGTAGACTTAACAAGTTTATTTTCATTTTACACCATACACCCTCCAGTGAAGAATAACAGCCTTTTATTCAATTTTTTTGCCTCAGCAGTCGTTTTTTCCGGCCCTGCGGCCAAAAACATCAAGCCCCCTTCACAACTTGAATGTAATTCAGAAGAACGCGTGCTCGACTAACCACTCGAAATAAGAATGATTCTTCCCCTTTCGAAAGAGATTCCGCATCCGGGAAATCCGCGTATATCTCATCCATCTTCCCAATGGCCTCAAGTAGTCTGGATTTCCCATCCCCATTTTTTTCATATGCCTCCCAGGAGTCGATAACTGCCCCCAGTCCATTCAATTGAGCATCTATAAACCCTGCTGCCCTTGCTGCCAAATTCGGCGATTTCCCACCCTGGGCAATTTGCTCTTGGCTCTCCATTAGAACGGTTTCGGCATTCTCAAGCGGCGGCAGATTTAAATCCAGCCCGGGGACTGAGAGAGTATAGAGGCGTCCCGTATTGGAGAAACGCCTACGTAGAAGTGCGGCATATCCATGTAAAACAGTATCCGAATTCTGTTTCTGATCTCGAATTCTATGTGTCAATGCTTCCCAGCCGGGATGGGGATTTAGGCGGTTTAGATAGGACATCTGCCATCGGTGGTACGCGGTACCTCTAGCATGGGTTTTCCCATGCGAATACTTAAAATCCAATCCCGCAAGCAGTACCGAACCACTCCACCGCGCGAGGGCTATTTCTATGGCAACCAGACCCACGGATCCCAGAGGATCAAGGGTGAAGTCCCGTATTCCACAAGCCTCGAGCTTTTTGAGAAATTCCAATTTGGTAAACGTAGAGGAAAACAAATAGCAGGGGCCGCCAATATGAGTCAGAGACGGGGGGTAGGAGCTCAAATCCGCCACCACAGCGATTCCGCTTCCCCCAGTATCATGAAAATCCAGCAGATTCCAGGCCTGTGTTTCCAGGACTACCACGGCATCGGGTTTGATGTTGCAAGTTAACAAAGCCGAAACAGCGCTATCAACGGCCATCACCCAAAGTCTTTCCCTCTGATTCCGAATAAACTGCAGAGCCTCCTCAAGAGAAGGGCCGGCCCCCACAACAATCGGTACCCTATCGATAACAAGGCTGCTTACACTCCGAATATCCAACGAGCCATATGCGAGTTCACAAAGATTGGCATAGATATGTCTTATCCACTGCCTTCCCAGTCTTATAAGGGTATTTCGATTACGCCAATAATTTGTCAGTGCGTCAATGAGGAAATCGATTAGCTCATCGTAAAGCCTCGGGTTTAACGAGGCACCGGCACTAAGATCAATTCGCCTGATTCGCCTGTAATTCCAGGGACCAATAGAATTCAAAACTTCATTCAAGGCAGCGGAACTTGAAAGCCGAACATAAATCACACCGTCTCTCTTCTTCACATAAGGCGCACAAAGAGCCATCAGTAATTCGGAAATCTCGATAGCAAGGATAATCGAATCGTCTGGAATTCTCTTATCAAGAATATCCAAGCCATAACCGAGCAAGGGTGAGGGAACCACATAAATGCAGCGGTTTTCAATTGGTGCCGATTCTGCGGCGCGCCTTGGCCGCAGCATGGGATCATGTTTTGAATAGAGATATCTATTTTTGAAGGAGATAGTTAAACCCCTGCCCGTATCCTTCAGGCAGGGATCGGTTGTGGTTGATGCGGTATCAGGTGCGTATGGCGAGTGTTGGCCAGACTGTCGAAACCTCGTCATTCCTGCCTGGGAGCGAAATACCTGTTGTAAGTGCTGCTGAATTGATTGTCAAAGAGCTCTGATTCATTCAAGATGGCGGTATTGAAGTCATTCTGCCTTGATTGCGTAATTTCGGATTTGACTTCTTCCTCCCAGAAATCATCTCTTTCCTTGCTGGCTGAAGATGCCAGGGCGAACATGCCCACCGTATTATTCAGCACAACTGGCTGAGATATGGATCCCACCTCAGTTAATCCAACTATACTTTTCCAGAATTCATCGGATGAAGCCGTACCGTTCAAGGCCGCATCATCGGAGCCTTCGGAGCTTTCTCCCAGCATCGGAACCGAACCGTAATTAATGGGAAACATGTGGGTTCTCTTAATTTCAAATCCCTCTTCCGCCATCGCGGACAGAAACAAGCCGGTATTGACTGTGTTGGCTCGCAATTCACTTGCCCTTTCCAGAATCGCATCCTCAATAATGCCCAGCTCATTTTCCATCATGTATGTACGAACGTCTTGAATTTGCTCAGTGAGATTAAGGGAGGTTAAGGCACCATCCGCGCGGAAGATAATCCATCCGAATTCGCTTTCAAAGGGGCCGGCAATTTCCCCCTCCTTCAGTTTGTAAACATTGTCGGCGTTTTCCCTGCCGATTACTTCGTCTATGAGGTAGAAGTTTGTCTCACCCATGCTTCCAGCCCTTTCTGCGTAGAAGTCTTGGGAGAATTCCTGGGCGAGAAGGGCGAAGGATTCGGGTGTTTCCCCCTTTTCTCTATACTGAGATATCAGTTCTTCTGCTTGCTCTTCGCTTTCCACCGTTATTCGGCTGAGTGGAAGTGAGGAAAAGAGGTGGGAATTTTCCCGTCCATATTCGATTACTTTGTGCTCCGGGAATTCGCTAAAAGGAATAATCACATAGTCATAGCTGTTTTCCCGGGCGGCCATATCCCAAAGGAAATCCATCTGTGCTGCCGAATGATATTGTGAGTCGAGAACATCTCCAATCCAGGTATTCATACTAAGCCAGTCCCCCGCGAGTTCCCTGTCGTTGTTTTTCACCTCCGGAGACATCGAGAGATACAGTCTTTCGTCAAATTCACCATCGGTTTGATAACGGGCATATTCGAGTATTTGCCGATCAATCGTCCTTGAAGAGGGTTGATAACCGCTCTGATCAAGATAGTATTTGATTGCGGTATGATAGACGATGGAATTATATGCTTCCTGCCATGCCAGTCGGTGTATAATAGGGTGGACATCCTGACCCATATCGGAGGAGTTATAGCTGTTCAATGAATGTCTGACGGCGTTGCCAAAGGAGTTATCGTACGTATATAAAATGTCCTTGTCGCCGTAGGAACCAAACATGAGCTCCTCCGCGGCACTTGAATCGCCCGAAAACACCGATGAGAATACCAGTCCAATCAGGGCGAGTCCTACGATTCCGAGGCCGATGGTTTTCAATATCAAATTCTGCCGGGTTCCTGTGCTGCTTTTTTTTGGGGGTGACATGGATTAGAAGCTATCATGGCCCCCCGGATCGGTCAACGAAAGGTATAGTTTGTATGTGAGGAAGACTGATACAGCAGTCACAGCGTTTCTTGCTTGACTGAGCCCCTCGTTTTGAGTATGGTGGAGCGGTGTAGCGGGGAGGGCTATCATGCTGGCCCATTGGACCTTTCCGATGAACTCGGGCTGTAGCGCAGGGGGAGCGCGCCTCGTTCGGGACGAGGAGGCCGTCAGTTCAAATCTGACCAGCCCGATACGCCAAGGCGCTTGCCGCCCATCGGTAAACTATAGCTTTGATTCCTCAAGAATCCGCGGGTATCGGGTACTCCAATGTGAAAGCATTACTTGATTTCATCATTACCTTGATTCCATCCGATGATGAAGCAGTATGGGAAGAAATACACTCTTATTCGTTTTCCTTGTACTGAGCGCAGGCATGACGAAGGCTGATACCGTTCATGTTATTGCCAGAGGAGAAACTGTCTATTCCCTTTCAAAACGTTATGGTGTCAGTTCGGAAGCCATAATTGAGAGCAATTCGATTACTGATGCATCCGAAATCAAGGTTGGCACCAAGCTGTTGATTCCGGATTCGAATATTTCCGTATCCGGAAAGGATGTTCTGTATAAGGTGAAGCCGGGGGATACTTATTACAGCATCGCGAAGAGGCTGGAGCTTAGCTTGGAACGCTTGTTGGCGCTTAATGGACGGAATGAGAATCACCTGCTGCGGATTGGCGAGGAACTGGTTGTCGACACTCCGGTGAGGGATGCCGGATTGGGCGAAGAGAAGACTTTTTTGGTGGTAGCGGATGAGGTCTCTCAGAAGCTGACGAGGGTGCCGCAGTGGCCCGTAAGTGGTAAGAAAAGAATTCTAGATGGTAAACTTGCCGGAATTGGAATAGAGACGGATCCCTTAAGCTATGTTCATGCGGTTGCCGCGGGCAAGGTAGTCTGGACGGGTCCGTATCGAGGTTTTGGACATGTTGTATTGGTTGATTCGAGAGGGTATATTTACCTGTACGGGGGTAATGAGAGACTGTTTGTAAATGTTGGGCAGACGGTTGAAGCCGGTAGTCGGATAGGAAGACTGGGGCTGTCTGACACTGACGGAGTCTCGCACGGAGAACCGGTGATGTTTTTCGCGGTTTTCAAAGATGGAAACCCAATACCTCCCGATGAGGCGCCGCGCGGTTAACAACAGTATGCCGCATGGCTGATGCTCTGTGGCTCTGATGAGGGGGGGATATTGCCGAGCGAGCGGCCGGGTACAGATATCAGATTGTCTGCGTGGGTAGTAGGAGTGGGGGGGAGAGGCAGATGCAGAAGAGGGCGATAACAAAGTTGAGATCGCTGCCGGCAATTTGGAAACTGAAGGATTGTCTCCGGTCTGTTTTCAGGGCTAAATTCTAACAATTCAACACCATTAGGGAAACCGATGAAAGTCAAGCCGAGCAGGGGAGCAATTCCCCTTACATCCCATGCAGCAGAGCCCCCAATGGGATGAGGATGAAAATCGGGATTTTGCGGCCTAAGGGTGAGGGGAATGGTTGGAACTTTGCGCCCGGGTTGTGAGCCTGGACGACAGATTTGATGGGATCAAAATGGGCATAGCTATAGAATATGGGACTCATGGAAATCGGACTAATTGCTTTTGATTTAGATGGCACCCTTGTGGACAGCGTCCCTCGCATTGCGCAGGTTATCAACGAGATTCTTGGAATCCGTGGTTTCAAGGAGCATCCGCCCCGTGACTATGAGAGGTTTGTGGGTAGGGGACTTAGACGGACTCTTGAACTTGCCGCGCCGAGGTGGCTTTCCCGCGAAGAAATCAATGAGATGTTCAATGCGGTGCTTATCGGCTATGGCAAAAAACCCGGGGGAAGAGTTTATCCCGGGATATCTGACTTGTTGAAGGTGGTGAGCGATATGGGGATTCCGGCGGTAGTTTACAGCAACAAGGTGGAAACTTTGGCCCGAAGGACTGTCGACTCATGCTTCCCCGAAGGAGTGTTCAGGGAGGTAATTGGACTGAGGGACAAAGTCCCGCCCAAACCCAATCCCCACGCATTGAGGAGATATCTGGAAGGCAGAGGTATCCAAAATTCAACTGTCCTGCTTGTTGGCGACAGCGAGGTGGATGTTGAAACTGCTGCAAACGGCGGTTTTTTGTTTGCGGGCGCTCTGTGGGGATACGGCCTCAATGGAATTGAAGTGAAATGGAATTTTCCAACACCCCTGGATTTGATAAGTTGGCTTGAAGTGATTAATGGGAGGTGATGGATAAGCTATGACAAGGCAAGAGATTAAAAAGAGAGCGGAACTCTATATTGAACGGGAGAAAAGTGAATCGTTTAAGGAGGAAATTGGAAAACTCCTTGAAAGCGCGAACTGGAATGAGCTTGAGGAAAGATTCTGGCGGGATTTGGAGTTTGGAACTGGAGGGTTGCGGGGTTTAATTGGGGGAGGATCGAACCGCATCAATCTGGTTTCCATTTCAAGGGCTACTCTGGGGTTGGCCAATTACATCATCTCCCATGTTCCGGAATCCGAGCGAAGTGTGGTTATCGCCTATGACTGCCGCCGTCATTCGGATGAATTCGCCTTGGAGGCGGCTGGGGTCATGGCGGCAAAGGGGATTAGGGCCTTTTTGTTCAATTCGCTGCGGCCAACACCTGTTCTTTCGTTTGCTGTCAGGGCGAAAAATGCGTGCGCGGGAATTATGATTACCGCCAGCCATAATCCTGCCGCCTATAACGGGTACAAGGTTTTCTGGTCCGATGGGGCTCAGGTTGTTCCGCCACATGATGAGGGAGTTATGGACGAGGTGAGAAGGGTGTCCGGTCCTGTGGAAACCATGGATTTGGAGGAGGCTCTGAACACTGGATTTGTAACTATGATTGATGGAGAGATTGACGGTGCGTATACGGAACTTGTTGTAAGTCAATCTTTAAGACCCAGTCTCATGAAAGAACATGGGGCCAGGCTTAGGGTGGTTTATACTCCGCTTCACGGAACCGGACTCATTCCCGTGAAAAGGGTTTTAGGAGAACTTGGAATCACCGCGTACACGGTTCGAGAGCAGGAAGAACCAAATGGCGATTTCCCAACGGTGGATTTCCCCAATCCCGAGGAAGCGTCGGCTCTCAAGATGGCGATAGAATTGGCCAGGAAGAAAAATGTGGATTTAGTAATGGCCACTGATCCGGATGCGGATAGACTGGGAATTGCGGTGCCCGAGGGAGGGGAATGGATTTTGATAAGCGGAAACCAGTTGGGTGCCATGCTGGTGGATTACATTTTCAGAACCCGTAAGGAGCTGGGAGATTTGCCGGCATATCCGGCGTTTATCAACACAATTGTAACTTCAACCTTGCAAAACAGGATTGCCGAGTTCTACGGGGCGGCAAGTTTCAGGGTGCTAACAGGTTTCAAGTATATCGGCGAGAAAATCCGACAGTTTGAAGCTGAAGACAGTTACAGCTATATCTTTGGAGGTGAAGAGAGTTATGGCTATCTGGTGGGCACCTCCGTGCGTGACAAGGATGCGATTTCGGCCGCTGCCATGACGGCGGAAATGGCATTGTGGAATCGGATTAGGGGAAAATCGCTAATTGAGTATCTGAGGGAGCTTTGGAGCCGGTTCGGATACTGGCAGGAAATCCTGATTAGCCAGAATTTCGAGGGACAGAGAGGTCAGGAAACCATGAATGCTCTGATGGCCAGTTTGCGTGATGAGCCGCCGAACCGTATTGCGCTAATTGAAGTAAACGCGGTGCGGGATTTTCGTGACGGCACCACTCTGAACATTGTCGATGGTCTTCGTGAGAAGAATATTGGGCTCCCGTCCTCGAATGTTCTGCAGTTTGTATTGAAAGGTGGTGGTTTGGTGACTGCAAGACCATCGGGAACCGAACCGAAGATAAAGTTTTACGCGTCCCTTTGCTCAAAGAACGGCGGTGAACCTGAGCGGGCGAAGAAGGAGCTTGATGGTGTGTTCCATGGCATTAGGAGCTGGGTTGAGAAACGAATCAATGATCTGGAATTTCAGCCTTGACGCCTTTCGGAATTGATAATGCTCTGAGCATCTATACTGACGGCGGCTGCACGAAAAATCCAGGGCCGGGCGGATGGGCGGCAATAATTATCGCTCCAAGTTGTGAGCCATATGAAATATCCGGTTATGAGGCTTCGACAACGAACAATCGTATGGAGTTAAAGGCGGTGATAGAGGGGTTGGGACTGGCTGCCCGAGAGTTTCCTTGTGGAAGGTTTATTGAGGTGTTTACCGATTCCCAATACGTTCAGAAGGGTATCAGTGAGTGGATGAATAGATGGATTGCAAGAGGGTGGAAGACTGCTTCCGGCAAGTCGGTGAAAAACCGTGATCTTTGGCTGCAGCTCAAGAAGTTTAGCGAGGGCTTGAATGTCAAATTTAAGTGGGTTAAAGGTCATGCGGGCAATATCTGGAACGAGCGCTGCGATGAACTTGTGGAGAGGGAACGCGCGAAGTTTTTTGAAGCTGAACCCAAACTGTATTCAAGCTAGACGCATCCTCACGCTGTCATAGTGGATTGGGAGGCGGCAGAGACTGGGTCCAACGGCAAGACAGTGGGCATCACCAGTGTTTTACCGTGTTTGTTTGGATAATCCTGCCACTTACCTCCTTTTGAATGATTTTTCCAGTTCATACACAATCATCAGATTGAGAACTGCCGTTGGATTTGCGCAAAATATTATACGCTATCCGCTTATCCCGGCCGCTTCGACCAACTCGCTGGTCATAACGATTCTATCCACATTACTGTCGAGGCAGCTGAATGCCGCCCTAAGACGATGGGGATATGGATATTCTTCGGTGAATGGTTGTTCATCGTAAATTCGGGTAAAAAGGAGAGGATTGCTAAAAATGAACTCAGGCTGGCGAATCGCGAGCCGGGATAATCCGCTTCTAAGGAACCTTCCAGGCTATCCACTAAACCGATCAGCCGCCGGTAATTCTCATCATATACTTTCAGCATCCCTATGGATTGTTTTCCTCTTCGGAATGCGGGGTCTGCAATGAACAGAGTATGGAACTCCGTGGACTGGCTGAGACCCAGTAAGGAAATTGCCATTTTTGCCAAGCCGAAGAGAAGGTTGATCAAGCAGAGGCTGTTTAAGTCTTGGCAGCTGTGGGTATCGCCGCCGTTAATAACGAAGATATGGCCCCGTTCCAGGGGGAATATGCCGTTTTCGGTGAAGTGAACTCCCCTACCTCCGGTGATCATCACCATTTCCGAGGATTTGTGATTATGGACGAGATAGGGGAGTTGGGGATTGCGGTGTAGAACGCGTGGGGGGGATATCACCAGTTCGAAAGAAAACTGCTTCCAAGAGGCGATGGCACTCACGCGTGACGGAATCGTGCTATAAAATGCTGTATCCGTCAAAACGGACTCCGGGATATGGGGTGACAATATGAATTATCACCGTTCTTAAAAGGAGAGGGGAATGGATGTGAGGAAACGCTATGCAGATATTGGTGTCAACGCGGATGCTGCGTTTGAGACACTGCGGAAGGTGCCATTGAGCCTGAATTGTTGGCAGGGCGACGATGTCGGCGGTTTCGAAAAGGCCGGCGCGGAATTGAAAGGCGGTGGTATCCAGGTAACCGGTAATTACCCCGGGAAGGCTCGCTCTATCACAGAATTGCGGGAAGACCTGGAAATGACATACAGCCTTATCCCCGGTAAGCATCGCCTGAACCTCCATGCAATTTACGGTGAGTTCGGGGGCAGGTACGTCGATCGGAACAAAGTTGATCCGAAGCACTTCGAGAGTTGGGCGAAATGGAGTCGGGATTGGGACGTACCAGTGGACTTCAACGCTACTTGCTTTTCACACTCCCTGGCCGACGGCGGATTTACTCTGTCTAGCAAGAATTCGGAGATACGCAATTTCTGGATTGAACATGTGAAGCGTTGTCGGAAGATTACTGATTTCTTTGCCAGCAACCAAGGCGGCGAATCGGTGCACAATCTTTGGATACCCGACGGATTCAAGGATAAACCAGTGGACCTCTACGGTCATCGTCGAATCCTTGCTGATGCCCTGGATGAGATATTTTCGCTGCAATACCCGGAGGAACGGGTCAGGGACGCTGTTGAATCAAAGCTCTTTGGCATTGGAAGCGAGTCGGCGGTAATCGGGAGCCACGAATTCTACCTGGGGTACGCAATCACCCGGGGGAAGACGCTGTGCTTGGACATGGGACATTTCCATACCACGGAATCGGTGGCCGACAAAATTTCCGCCATTCTCCAATTTCAGGATGCCTTTCTGCTCCACATCTCCCGTCCTGTGCGCTGGGATTCTGACCACGTGGCAATCCTGAGTGACGAATTGCGGGACCTCGCCAATGAGTTGGTTCGTTGCGGGGCCCTAAACAAGAGCCGCCTCGGCCTCGACTTCTTCGACGCATCCATCAATCGAATCGGTGCCTGGGCCATTGGAGCCCGCTCGACTTTGAAGGCCCTGCTACTCGCCCTACTCGAACCTCGGGAGGCAATGCTGCGCTATGAAGAGGCGGGAAATAATTTCGGAAGGCTTGCCTTGCTTGAAGAAGCCAAGACAATGCCCTTCGGACTTCTTTGGGATGAATACTGCGAGATTTCGGAGGTTCCGATCGACCGAAATCTGATCGACACGGTGATGCGATATGAGCGTGAAGTCTTGGTCAATCGGGGTTGAAAGAGCCCTGAGGGAACTTCTCGCAATTTCCCGCGAGTTCGGAAACAACCCCGATTACGTATTGGCCGGGGGAGGCAATACTTCCTGGAAGAATGAAAAGATTATGTTCGTAAAGGCCTCCGGAATATCTCTGGCAAACCTAGATTATAACGGCGTTGTGGCCATGGATATAAGTAAGCTTAATAAAATATGGTCCACCTCCTATTCGGCAGGACAGAACGAGCGGGAAACCGCAGTTCTGCGTGATCTGATGAATGCGCGCAAACCGGAAGAAAAAGACAAGCGACCCAGCGTTGAATCACTGCTTCACGCTCTCCTTCCCTTTCATTTCGCCGTTCATACTCACCCAGCCCTGGTGAATGGAATTACCTGTGCGAAGGGAGGCGAAGAAACCGTCAGACGCATGTTCGGGGCTGAGGCTGTCTGGATTCCGGCAATCGAACCCGGCTATGTTCTCGCTCAACTCGTGAAGAAAACCATTGAAGTCCGACTTGCGGACGGTGAAAGTTTTCCGCCGATAATTTTCCTCCAGAATCATGGCGTATTCGTGGCCGCAGATACGGTGAAGGAGATTCGGGAACGATACCAGTTAATTTTTGAGGCGCTCAATGCCAAGATTTCGAAACATCCGGACGAAACCGAGCTTCAGGTTGATGACTCGGCTGCAAATAGGATTCGGGCGGCTCTCCCTGGATACTCCATCCTGCCCTTGGCCACGGCGGATATCTTATGCTTTGCTGCATCACGAAAAAGCTTTGAATCCCTTCGGCTTGCTCTTACCCCAGACCATATCGTCTATTTCGGTCACCGGCCACTCTACATTGAATCATGGAAGAATCTCCTGCCTGGAATCAAGGAGTTTAGGAAGGATGATGAGGATCGGGCCCCCAGAATCATCGTCGTGAAGAACGTAGGAGCCTTTGCTTGCCACGAAAATCCAGGCAGGGCCGAACTGGCCAAGCTGCTATTCCTGGACAACGTCAAGATTACCATCTACACGGAGAATTTCGGCGGAGTGAATTTTATGCCCGATTGGTTGATTCGGTTCATTCGAACCTGGGAGGTGGAGAAATACCGTGCCTCCGTGATGTAATGGGGGATTACAGTATCTGGCTCACACTTTGAGGGTTAGGCTGGACAAGTCCAGCAATGCGGCTGCCTCCAGTTCTGGAATCCCACTGGGGATATCTGGAATCGGAAACTCATCAAGAGTCTCGGCATTTTCAGGGCATCATTCGGGAAAACGAAGCATCTGTGCCCGACACACCGGGTACTCTTGACTTTGTGGTACATATATCGAGAATTTCATTCGGCAGTTAACAGGCTGAAAATTCGACCGGCTCTACATAACAGGCGGGAATCACGGAGCACCTTGCTGAAAGAAATAGTTACCGAGCCGCCGGTATGTTCATAGGCGCGGGGACTTCGAAGGCCATGTGTTGGGGAGCCTCCTTATGCAAACCCCACCCACAAGACATCACAGCGTAAGGGAGGGAGCCTGTTCGGCGGAGTTGCTGCTTCAAGACCTTCCTGAGACCATAATTCGGCAGGTTGGCGGCTCATTTCACCACAATGCCCGGTGCTTATCATTCTACTGCCCTGCATTCTGTAGGCGTCATTCCTGTTTTCTTTTTGAAGAATCGGGAGAAGTAGTACTGGTTATCGAAATTCATGGTAACGGCCACTTCTTTCACCGAAAACCTGGTTTGTTGAAGTAATTCCTGAGCTCGATAGACTCGAAGCTGGAGATAATACTGATAGGGTGTCAGACCGGTATATTGCCGAAAAATTTTTAACAGGTGCATATAGCTTACACTAAGCTCCTCTGCAATACGCTCTACTTCAATGCCGTCTTCCAAATGCAGCTGCATGATTACCCGGGCGGTTTGCACGAGCTCACTATCTTTGTGTGACGTTTTGGAGCTAATTTCGCTTACGTGAAGATGGGCGAGCAGTTGAAGCACCATGACACCGAGAAGAACCTGGAAACCCGGCGTTTGCTCGCGGCAAAACTGAACGATCTGCTCATAATCTGCCATTATCGACTGGTTTATGCCGATGTAGTGAATTGGGTTGGCCGGGTCGAAGAGGCCGTTGTCCCGAAGACGATTGGCATGAAGGCCTGCGAATCCCACCCAGTATTCCTGCCATCCGGTTTCCTTGTAGGGGGAATAGGCGTGCTTGACTCCAGGAAACAGGATAAGCATGTTCCCCGCTCCGATATCCCGCCGTCCTTTGATACTGTCCTCAAACCATCCTGTACCTGAGGTTATGTAAACCATCTGGAATTCCCGAAGGATACGGCCGGTTTTAACCTTTTCTGCATAATGCTTAGGATGGTTTTCGGGGATCAGAGGGTAGTCGGCTCCCGGAGGCACCTGTGAGTAACCTGCATCCTTGCAGTAGATTCCCCACCGAAGGGCCTCATTGTTGACTGGGAGATATCGAGAAAACTCGCATTGGCGCTTGCTCACCGAAAAAATGTATATCATAAACGAAATTTTGTCCATTTACGCCGCTCCGAAGTGGGACTAGGCTAATTACCATGCCCAAAAAAACTAATGAACCGAAAACCGACATGCTGAATGTTGGATTCTTCGGCATTGGTTTAGACACCTACTGGCCCCAATTTAAGGGTCTTAAGGAACGGCTGGAGGAGTATCAAGAACAAATCGCGGGGCAGATTCTCGCGTCCGAAGGCATCAATCTCGTAAATGTGGGTCTTGTAGATAATCCCAAGCGGGCCGCTACTGTAGGAGCGCTCTTCCGTCAGAGGCAGGTTGATATAGTTTTTTTGTATATCTCAACCTATGCTCTATCTTCGACCGTTCTCCCGGTGGCACAGGAAGCGGGCGTGCCCCTCGTGGTGTTGAACATCCAGCCTGTGGCCGCCATCGATTATGAGTTCTTCAATAATCTCGGTGATCGTGGCAAGATGACCGGTGAGTGGCTTGCCCATTGCCAGGCCTGCTCTGCGCCTGAAATCGCCAATGTTTTTAACCGCGCTGGTATCGACTATCACCTTCTCACGGGGTATTTGGGGGATGATCAAACCGAGCATCTTCTCGCTGACTGGATATCGGCGGCAAAAGTGGTCAAGATCCTGCGCCGGAATCGATTGGGTGTCATGGGTCACTACTACGGCGGCATGTTGGACGTGTACACCGATATCACGCGTCAGATTGCGGTTTTCGGCGGACATGCGGAATTGATAGAGATTGATGAATTGGCCGAACTTCGCAGAACCGTTACCGATGCGGAGGTCAATATAAAAATAGCCGAGTTCCAGCGAGTCTTCGCTGTTTCGCCGAAGTGTGGGAAAGACGAGATCAATTCTGCGGCAAAGACCTCCGTGGCCCTGGATAAGCTCGTGGCCAAACACCAGCTCGGCTCACTGGCCTATTATTACGAAGGCACTGCGGGTTCTGAACATGAGAGCATCATTGCCTCAGTCATCGCCGGCAATACCATACTTAGCGGATGTCACGTGCCCGTCTCCGGGGAGTGCGAGATTAAAAACGCCCAAGCCATGAAAATCCTAGATAGCTTTGGAGCCGGCGGCTCCTTCGCCGAATTCTACGCCATGGATTTTGATGATGATATCATCATGCTCGGGCACGACGGAGCTGCCCATTTCACGATTGCCGAGGGAGAGATTGAACTCGTGCCCCTGCCGGTTTATCACGGTAAACCGGGCAGGGGTCTGTCGATTCAAATGTCCGTCAAATACGGTCCGGTAACACTGCTGTCTGTGTGCGAAGATTCGAATGGCGTCTTCCTGCTCGTTGCCGAAGGCGAGAGCGTACCTGGTCCTGTACTCAACATTGGCAATACGAATAGCCGTTATCGCTTCGGCATCTCGATTCGGAAATTTATTGAGGACTGGTCTACGGCGGGGCCATCGCACCACTGCGCAATCGGAATTGGGCATATTGCCGATGCAATCGAAAAATTCGGCATGCTGATGAAAATTTCTGTTCGACGAATCTGTTAGGGGGGGCCCCATGAAACGTGTCGGTTTTGCTATGCAACTTCTTCCGGGTAAGGTGAAAAAATACAAGAAACGCCACGATGAAATTTGGCCTGCGTTGGTCAAGGAATTGGGGACAGCGGGAGTGCGCGATTATGTTATCTACTTGGATCCGGAGACCCTGACCCTCTTTGCCTGTCAGAAGCTGACGGAGCATCACACCGCCGACAATCTGCCGTCAAAGGAGATTGTGAAGAAGTGGTGGGCGCACATGGCCAATCTCATGGAAACCAACAGCGATAACTCTCCCGTGGTCCGTGAACTGGAAGAGATGTTTTACATGGATTAGGAGATGAATTTTGGTGTCGGATACCGTCCTTGAACTTCGACATATAACAAAAACCTTCCCCGGAGTGAAGGCCCTTGATCGCGTTCATTTCAACCTCCGTCGGGGGGAGATTCACGGACTCATGGGGGAGAACGGGGCCGGCAAGTCCACGTTCATCAAGATTATCACCGGGGTGCATGGGCCCGATTCGGGGGAGATAACCCTCAAGGGCGAGACGATCGAATTTAAGCATCCTGTGGATGCCCAGCGGCACGGCATTGCCGCCATTTATCAGCATGTAACATGCTATCCCGACCTAACCGTGGCGGAAAACATCTTCATGGGTCACGAGAAAACCAAAAGAATCACCGGCCGCATCGACTGGAAGGAGATGTACAGCCAGGCCCAGGCGCTTCTAGACCGGCTCGATGCCAAGTTCAGCTCGCGTTCGAGAATGGGGGATTTATCCGTGGCACGTCAGCAGATTGTAGAGATTGCAAAGGCGTTGTCCGCCGAGGCAGATATCATCATCATGGACGAGCCGACGGCAGCCCTAACTCAACATGAAAGCGAGGAACTCTACCTGATAATCAAGGGACTGCAGGAAGCGGGAGCGTCGACAATTTTTATCTCCCACCGCTTGGAGGATATCTACCGTCTTGCGGATCGGGTCACTGTGTTCCGGGATGCCCGGTACATTGGCACCTGGGAGACTGAAGAGCTTACCCAAGACAAGCTAATGGTGGCGATGGTGGGGCGCGAAATCACTCAAATGTTTCCTAAGCGGCAGGTTCACTTAGGGGAGGAATTGCTCCGGCTTGAGAATCTTTCTCGGACAGGCTATTTTCGAGACGTATCTTTCGACGTACGGCGAGGCGAAATCGTGGCCTTGATTGGGCTGGTAGGAGCGGGCAGGACGGAGGTCTGTGAATCGATTTACGGCATTGCCCCCTCTGATTCGGGAACCATCGCGGTCAACGGCCAGGCTGTTGAGATTACGAATCCCGTTCAAGCCCTGGATTTGGGCATTGGTTACTTACCTGAGGATAGGCAGATGCAGGGTTTGGTACTGCAGTGGTCCATAGGTAAGAATATCACCCTGCCATCTCTGGGTAATTTCGCGAAGGGCATGTGGCTTGATGAACGCAGGGAACGGGAAATCGCCGGTAAACTCGCGGAGAAACTCGAAGTGAAGACGCCGGATGTGTTCACTCTCGTCTCTTCACTGTCAGGAGGTAACCAGCAGAAGGTTGTGGTGGCTAAGATTCTCACTAATAACCTGAAGGTGATCATCTTGGATGAGCCCACGAAGGGCGTTGATATCGGCGCCAAGGCAGCAATCTACGAAATCGTGGGCGAACTGGCGGAACAGGGTTACGGCATCCTCTTCGTATCTTCGGAGATGCCGGAAGTGCTTGGCCTTTCGGATCGAATCGTCGTGATGAAGGAGGGCCGCATGACTGCCTTCCTGAATACCGCCGAAGCCACCCAGGAGGAGATTCTTAATGCGGCGATGGTTATCGACACGCGAATGAAGGCTGCGGGAAGTGGGAAGTAGTACGATGACGAAGTATGGTTCCGGTTTCAATGAGAACTTGCGTGAACTCGGCCTCCTGGCCTTCATTCTGGTACTTGGTATCGGGGTGCACCTGAGAAACCCCGTATTCTTGAGTCTGTCCAACCTCACCACTATTCTGACTAATACATCCATCCTTGGAATCATGGCCGTGGGAATGATGCTGGTCCTTGTAACCCGGGGGATTGACCTGAGCGTGGGGGCAATCGTGGCCTTCACAGGTATGATTACTGCTTTGACCGTGGCGTCCTATCCCGGATTACATCCGCTTCTGGCCCTGGCCGAAGGCGCTCTAATCGGATTTGCCGTCGGATCAGTATCCGGGCTGTTAGTAGCCTACTTCGACATTCTGCCCATCATCGCCACTTTGGGGATGATGAACATAGTTCGAGGCCTGACTTACGTGATTTCCGGGGGTCGATGGGTAAGCTCCTACCAGATGTCCGACGGCTTTAAGAAACTTGCAACCGGCACCCTGCTTGGAATCAACAATCTAATTGTGATTGCGGTGATAATCTATCTTATCGCCGCCTACTTCATTAAGCATACTCGAACGGGCCGACGGATCTATGCCGTCGGATCAAATCCTGACGCGGCAGAGATTTCCGGCTTAGCGAGGCGTCGCCTGGTATTTATGGCGTACGCGATTATGGGCGCTTTGGCAGGCCTTGCGGGGGTGCTGTGGGTTGCGAAGTTCGCCTCGGCCCAGGGAAATACTGCTATCGGCTATGAATTGCAGGTGATAGCTGCCTGCATCCTAGGTGGAGTAAGTATCTCCGGGGGGATCGGCAAGCTCTCGGGACTCATTCTGGGCACGATCCTTCTGGGAATCCTGAACAATGCCTTGCCATTGGTAAATATCTCCCCCTTCTGGCAGATGGGTATCCAAGGTTCAATCATCCTGGCTGCGGTAATCACAAACGTATTTGTGCGGCGCAACACCGTCTGGACCGCATTGAAAAGGAGAGCAATATAACGAAGCAGCAAGAAGTCAAAGCAAGAACTGCGCCAGAGATTGGCACTGAATTAGGATGGAACTGGAAATCTTTTTTCCTACAATGGGAATGGCTCCTTGCAGGTGTCCTGCTTTTGGTTTTCATGGCGAACACCTGGATCAGCCCCTATTTCTTGACTTGGAGCACCTTCCTCACAACCCCTGTGACGTTCCTGGATAAGTCATTCATTGTCTTTCCCATGATTTTCGTTATCATTCTTGGGAAGATAGATATATCAGTGGCGTCCACGGTGGCTTTGTCCGCAGTTGTAATGTCAGTTTCCTATAACGCTGGCGTGCCGATGCCCCTGGCCATGGTCATTTGTCTATTCGTGGGCACCCTCGGCGGCACGATCAATGGTTTCTTGATGATCAAATTCAAGGAGCTTTCCTTTGTTATCGTAACACTTTCGACGATGATCATCTACCGTGGTATTGCCTACATCATCCTAGGTGATCAGGCTTCCGGAGGTTTCCCCGAATGGTATTCCTTTCTGGGTTGGGGATCAGTGCTGGGCATTCCCTTTATAGTCATCATGTTTATCGTGGCCGCGATAGCCTTCGGATTGCTCTTGCACAGGACTACCTTCGGCAGGATGGTGTATGGCATAGGCTTCAATGCGGACACCTGCAAATATTCGGGAATCAATGTCGATCGGGTGATCATGATTACATTTACTCTGGCGGGATTCATGGCAGCCGTCACCGCCTTGTTTCTCACCTCGCGCATGGGATCGACTCGCCCGAACGTGGCTCAGGGATACGAACTGGAGGTTATCACGATGGTGGCGTTGGGCGGGGTGAGCACCTCGGGGGGAATCGGCCGGATTGGAGGGCCGATCCTAGCTGTGTTTATCATTGGATTTCTGAGTTACGGTATGGGTTTGGCAAATCTTCGGGCACCGATTGTGCTCGTAGTTATCGGTTCTCTGCTCATCCTGTCGGTCCTTGCCATGCGGATCCGGATCGGCGGTAAAAAAAAGGTCAATAGCCAGACAGCGTTGCTGTGACGGCTTATTATAACAGGAGGTTTTTATATGGAAAAGACGAGAAAGCTAGTTTCGTTGGCTTTAGCCCTATTGTTTCTGTTCTCAGTTACTCAGGGTTTCGCCACAGGTGCCCCGGAAGAGGGGGTAAAGAAGCATGCTTTTATTTTCAAGAACACGGGGAATCCCTACGGTGATAAGCAGATGCAGGGTTTCGAGGACGGTGTTATGGAACAGGGGTTCGAAGCGATTTTGCGTGCTCCAGATCAGCCGACCGCGGAAGCTCAGATCCAAATCATCGAGCAGCTGATTGCCCAAAAGGTGGCTTCCATCTGCATTACCGGAAACGATTTCGATGCTCTCCAGCCCGCCCTCAATAAGGCGATGGATGCCGGGATTGTGGTCCTTTCTGCGGACTCTGCGGTCAATCCCGCGAGCCGTCTGACTCACATCAATCAGGCAGACTCCGAAATGATCGGCCGGACTCTTATACAGGCCGCTTATGACATGGCCGACGGTGCCGGTGATATCGCCATCTTATCTGCCACCAGCCAGGCGTCGAACCAGAATCTGTGGATCGAATGGATGAAGAAGGAGTTAGCCGACTTCCCGGATAAATACGCGAAACTCAACCTTGTACGCATTGCCTACGGCGATGATCTTCGAGATAAATCTGTCAGCGAAACCGAGGGACTTCTGCAAAGCTTCCCGAATTTGGAAGTGATCATTGCGCCCACCACCGTGGGGATCGCCGCTGCAGGCCGGGTAATCACCGACCGTAATCTCATCGGCCAAATCAAGGTAACCGGTCTCGGACTTCCGAGTGAGATGGCCGAGTACATAGAAAACGGAGCCTGTCCCTACATGTTCCTTTGGAACCCGATTGACGTCGGTTACCTCACTGCTTACGCCGCTGTGGCCGCTGTGAATGGTGAGTTGACTGGAGCTGCCGGGGAAACCTTCTCTGCTGCTCGCCTAGGCAGCTTCGAAGTTGTCGAGGCCGGGGATGGCGGTACCGAAGTACTCCTAGGTGCGCCCTTCAAATTCGATCCCGCTAATATTGGGGAGTGGAAGACAGTCTACTAGAGAAAATCGAATTTCTTATCACGTACTTGCCCCCGATTCGGGCAGGCGGGAATTAAGATTGGATCACGATTGTAGACGACAATGTGACGAAGGGAAGAAAATCGGGATATGCAGTGCTGCGGGGGCATCCGTCTCCGCAGTGCGCTCCCCTATTTGGATCATGCTGAGAGCCCAGTTCCATGACTGTGAGGGAAAAGATATTCGTTCAAGTTGAGGACTGTCATTGGATTTTTGGCGAATAGGCTCAGCAGTTCTATCTTGTTCCGATTTTGAGTACATACTAACTCACACCCCTTAAAGCGAAATTGCCGAGTCCTATGAGGCTCAGAATGCTAACCGGTTCTTAGAATATATTGGTGTCAGCTCGAAGTTGAAAACAACTACAGATATATCCTTGGCGGTGAGAAAATTATGACCGCCTTGGCGAGTGCCTCCGTGCGTAACAGGGATGTGGCATGGAACGAGCGCTGCGATGAACTTGTGGAAAGGGAACGCGCGAAGTTTTTTGAAGCTGAACCCAAACTGTATTCAAGCTAGATGCATCTTCACGCTGTCATAGTGGATTGGGAACTGGATGAAGATTTATGCCTACGCAGCGAGCGGTTTTTCGGGACGGCTAGTATCAGTGGAAGTTGATATCCGTCGGGGAATTCCCGGATTGGATATTGTTGGTCTTCCAGATAATGCTGTGCGCGAGTCGCGAGACAGAGTGAGGGTGGCCTTGAAGCGAAGCGGATTCGAATTTCCGGCGAATCGGATTCTGGTAAATCTTTCTCCAGCCGGATTGAAGAAAGAGGGTGCATCCTACGATCTCCCCATTGCGGTAGGCATACTGTGGGCCACCGAACAGGTGCAGTGTTCGAATATTCCGGCTGTGCTCTGCGCCGGCGAATTGCTTTTGGACGGTACCGTTTGCCCTGTGAGTGGGATATTGCCTGCCGTCGCCGCGGCCATGGAAGGGGGCATCGATAGATTTATCGTTCCGGAAAGGAATACTGAGGAAGCAAAAACCCTGCCTAGCGGCAAGACGGTGGGGATTGGGCATCTTAGTGATTTGCCCTCCCTGCTGGAAGGGAACTGGGCTTTTGCGGCGCAAGAACACGAATCAGGCGATAGCTATTCTCAGAGTTCTTATCCGGAGCTCTCAGATCTCCGCGGTCAGCCTGTTCTGAAAAGAGCCCTGGAAACCGCGGCGGCAGGGAGGCATCACCTTCTTATTTTCGGTCCTCCGGGGAGCGGCAAAACAATGGCAGCCCGGGCCTTCGCAAGCTTGCTGCCTGATTTGGATTCCAAAACATCTTTGGAGGTGTCTCGAATTTGGTCTCAGGCCGGCAGACTTGGGGCTGAATCGGGACTGGTGAGGCGTCCGCCCTTCCGGGAACCGCATCATTCGGCTACCAGGGAAGGCCTCATCGGAGGGGGGCATGGAACGCATCCGGGAGAGGTGTCGCTTGCGCATGGCGGGGTGCTCTTTCTTGACGAGGCCCCGGAATTTGGTCAAAGAGTTCTGCAATCTCTTAGAGAGCCCCTCGAATTGGGCAGGATGGAAATGGCCAGAGCTGGCAGGAACTGGTGGTATCCGGCAGATTTCCAACTGCAAATGGCGATGAACCCCTGCCCCTGTGGAAATTTGGGTCGAGAAGATGCCGCGTGTCTTTGCAGCATGGCGGAGGTGCGCCGGTACTGGAGGCGTCTAGGCGGTGCCCTTTTGGATCGAGTAGATATAAGGGTGCCGGTTTCGGTTATTAATCCCGAAAAACTTTTAGAAACTGCCGGGGAAGACAGCAGAACCGTGCGGCAAAGAGTTGAAGCGGCGCGAAAGAATCAGCAAGAGCGCTATGCCGGCAGATTGTGGTGTTTCAATGCCGAAATCCCCCCCGGAGAGATAAATCGCCAAGTTGCTCTGGACAATGCCTCCACTAAGTATTTCCTGAAGGCTATAGGGAAGCTTGGACTATCTTCAAGGGCCGCCCACGGAGTTTTGAGGGTTAGCAGAACCTTGGCGGATTTGGCCGGACGCGCAAAGGTAGAAATCGATGATGTCCTTGAGGCTCTCCAGCATCGAAGATATGGGGACAGGGATGTTTTCTGGACGACTCTATAACATTATTCCGCTTAAAATTGCGGTTCCGGTTCCTACACTCTCCATAGAAAATCTATAATGATTCCGTGATGAGCAGAAGCAGCATTCTTCTAAGTACAATCATTGTCCTACTACTCATAATCATCTTGCTAATGAAAAACGGTGTTATAGATATCGCATCAAGGATGGGGTTGATTGAAGGCGGTAGAGCTGACGATGCGGTTATTGTCGAAGAGTTTGAGTATCAGAAGAGCAAGGAGGCAGCCGCCGAGGGCGCTGTTTTCACAGCGGATGAAATTGAAAATATCAGCGTCTATGAGCGCTATAACGGGGCGGTAGTAAATATTGCCACCGAGGTACTCGGCTACAATTGGCTTTTCGAGCCGGTGCCTAGAAAGGGTTCGTCGGGTTCGGGCTCAATATTTGATGAACGGGGCTACATCCTAACAAATAACCATGTTGTAGAGAACGCATACAAGGTTAACATTACCCTGGTGGACGGTACGCTTTTTGAGGGCGAAGTTGTGGGAACCGATCCGGAAAACGATCTTGCGGTTGTTCATTTCGACCCCGGCACGCACCCCCTCGTGACTGTTTCCTTCGGGAATTCGGATTCTCTTAAGGTTGGTCAGAAGGTGCTTGCAATTGGGAATCCCTTTGCCTTCGAACAAACGCTCACAACAGGAATTGTCTCGGGATTGGGCCGGCCTCTGAAAAATGATAAGGGAATTATCATCAGAGATTTGATTCAAACTGATGCCTCAATCAATCCCGGGAATTCCGGAGGTCCTCTTCTGAATTCCAAAGGGGAGCTAATAGGCGTAAATACAATGATTTACACACCCTCGGGGGGATCGGTTGGAATTGGCTTCGCCGTGCCGTCCGCTACGGCAAGACGTATAGTGCCGGATTTGATGGAGTATGGGTTTGTACAGCGGGGATGGATTGATATCGATCCGATTCCCCTTTTCCCATCCTTGGTGCGGTATGCGAACCTGCCTGTTTCCCAGGGTGTATTAGTCTCGCGGGTGGAGCCGGGCGGCAACGCCGCTGTGGCGGGTTTGAGGGGTGGATCTCCAAAAGAAGCTGTCCGCAGCGGAGATAGCATAATCTACTTGGGGGGGGACATCATTATTGGCATCAATGATGAGCCAATCGCTTCAATTGGAGATTTTTACGCGGCCCTGGAGCAAAGCCGTCCGGATGATGTGATGCGTGTAAGGGTGATGCGCAACCGGCGCGAGCACACCTTGAATATAACCTTGGAAAAACGGACCGAGGGAGGCTGATTGACAAGAGAATTCAGGGTTCACGCCCCATACAATCCCGCGGGCGATCAGCCAAAAGCCATTGACGCGCTTGTCCGCGGGCTCTGTGACAGACAAAAATATCAAACCCTCTTAGGCGTAACCGGCTCAGGGAAAACCTATGCCATGGCAAAAATCATAGAGAGGACACAGCTGCCTGCCCTGGTTGTAAGTCATAATAAAACACTCGCCGCCCAGCTTTTTCGCGAATTCACGGATTTTTTCCCGGATAATGCGGTTGAGTATTTTGTTTCGTATTTCGATTACTATCAGCCGGAGGCGTATCTTCCTTCCCGAGATTTATACATTGAGAAGGATTCCAGCGTAAATGAGGAAATCGAGCGAATGCGGTTGTCGGCGACTATGAGCCTAATGGAACGCCGAGATGTCATTGTGGTGGCCACGGTTTCCTGCATCTACGGACTTGGCAGCGTGGATACTTACCGCGATATGAAACTGCAGGTTTATGTTGGCGAAAAAACCGACTTTCATCGGCTGAGAATGGAGTTAATCGGGATGCAGTATCAGCGCAACGATGATGTTCTGGAACGCGGCAAATTCCGGATGAGGGGAGATGTGATGGAGATATTCCCTGCCTATCTCAGTGATATTGCTTATAGGATCAGCCTCGATTTCGACATCATAGAGAGCATTGACCGCATCCACTCGTTAACCGGCGAGGTTCTGGAAAATCTGCAGACTACCACTATTTACGCCGCGAAGCATTTTGTAATGCCGGAAGACCGCATCCGCATGGCCTGTGATGCCATCAGAACGGAACTCAAGGATCAGCTGGAGTTTCTGGGCAGAACCGGCAAAGAAATAGAAACGCAGCGCCTCAAATCTCGAACCGAATACGATATTGAAATGCTCTTGGAGATGGGTTACTGCCCTGGGATTGAGAATTACAGCCGACATCTTACGGGCCGCGAAAAGGGAGAGCGGCCAGAGGTGTTGCTGGACTACTATCCATCGGAGTTTATCACCTTCGTGGATGAATCACATGTTACTCTTTCTCAGATTCGTGCAATGTACAATGGCGATAGGTCTAGGAAAACCAGCTTGGTAAGCTATGGCTTCCGTCTGCCATCTGCCCTCGATAACAGACCCCTTGTCTACGATGAATTTGAGGGTTTGCTGGATAGGGCTATTTACGTTTCAGCGACTCCCGGCGAAGAGGAGCGGAGGAAATCCGGGGCAATTGTTGAGCAGCTAATTCGCCCCACCGGGCTTCTTGATCCATTTGTCGAGGTTAGACCTACGGAGGGACAGATAGAAAATCTTTACGGAGAAGTCGGCAAGAGAGTTCAAGCGAATGAAAGGGTGCTAATCACCACCCTGACAAAAAAAATGGCCGAAACCCTAACCGATTACCTTGTCGGCTTGGGAGTGAAGGCGCGCTATCTTCACAGTGAAGTTAAAACAATTGAGAGGGTGGAACTCATACGAGATCTAAGAAAGGGTGACTTCGATGTGATTGTAGGAATAAATCTGCTCAGAGAGGGTCTTGACATCCCGGAGGTATCCCTGACGGTGATAATGGACGCTGACAAAATTGGCTTCCTAAGGAGCGAAACCAGCCTCATCCAAACCATTGGACGGACAGCGCGCAATATAAACGGGCAGGTGATAATGTACGCCGATGGCATGAGCGCCGCGATGAATTCCGCCATCCTGGAAACAGGAAGACGGCGCGGCATCCAAATCGAATACAATAGAGTACACGGCATCAAACCCCAGTCAATCAAAAAGAATGTTCAGGATATTTTGGTTCGTCGAGGAGAAGAAAAACGGACCGCTGAGAAGATGGGTATCGAAATGATGAAGAAGTCGATCAACCTACTGGATTCCAGGCAAAAAAAGCGTCTAATCAAGGCACTCGAAAATGAGATGCTTGAACGGGCAAAGAACATGGAATATGAGGGAGCGGCGGTGCTGCGCGATGAAATTAAGCAGCTAAAAGAGGGAGATATATGAATAGGCGCATGCTCCTCCTGTTCTGCATTTCCCTGAATCTGTCGATTTCCTGCCGCGCTCAGAAACAGTTCCCATCTCCAAAGCTGCCCCCAACACCACTGCTGACCTCTGAATACCTATGGGGGGTAGCCAATCGTCCCTACCTGCGCGTCCTTGAATCACCCGATTCAACCGCAACCCCCAAAGAGGTGCTGCGCCAGGGCGATATTGTAAGAATTGTATCAAAGGTGGCGGTTGGGAGAGATCGTTCCTACTGGTTTGAAGTTCAGGTACCCGAATCGGGAATAATCGGATGGATGCCGGATGAAAATATCAGAGTTTACAACTCATCCGCCCAGGCCCGCACGGCTCAGGTCGGCATTCAGGCAAATGAGTAGGCCTCCTAACCCTCCACGAGCCCGGGCAGCAGGCGAGCAGTTCCGGGTTTAATCGACAGCCTGAGCTTCTTGCCAATTATCGGGGGGGCCGCCCCAGGCATGTTGCAATCGATTAAATTCGCTCTGCCCCCGACTGCCAGTTGCACCTTCCAGTATCCCCCGGCATACTCGGTTTCCACCACCCGCCCTTCAATTTCAGCCCCGGTGCGTCTTCCTTCGAGCAGTTTCAGGTTTTCCGGCCTGACTATGAGTGTCGCGGGCAGGGCGACATTACAGAATTCATTTTCCAGTGTAATAACTCCCCCATCCGTCTCCACTCTGCTGATGCCGGGAATCCCCTGAGTGATTTTGCTCACGCGGAGTCGGGTGATTCTTCCCAGGAAGGTGGCCGCGAAGAGGTTAACTGGATTTTCCCACAGATTCCTGCTCGTTCCCGCCTGAACTATCCTGCCCGCCCTCATTAGTGCCAGATTATCGGCCAGAGCCAGTGCTTCGTTTTGGTCATGTGTTACCAGGATGGCGGTTATACCCGCATTTTTCCGGATTTTTGCAAATTCGCGGCGCAATTCTTCCCCAAGAGAGGCATCAAGCGAATTAAATGGTTCATCCATTAGAAGATAATCGGGTTTGGTTGCCAATGCTCTGGCCAGGGAAACTCGTTGTTTTTCACCGCCGGAAAGAGAGGATGGTTTCCTTGATGCGATGCCTCTAATGCCGGCTATACCCAGATAATGATTTGCAATTGAGCGCGCCCTTTTGCGTCCGGAGCCTTGTATCAGAGGGCCGTACGCGACGTTGTCCATCACGCTAAGGTGAGGGAAGAGCGCATAGTCCTGAAAAACCACGCCTATCCTTCTTTTCTCCGGAGGTAATGCCGTAACATCCCTATCGCCTTCCAAAATTAATCCGGAGTTCGGACGCAGAAATCCGGAAGCTAAATCAAGCATCGTAGTTTTCCCGCAGCCCGAGGGGCCTAACACAACTGTCAATAGGGATTTTGGGAAGTGAAGGTTTACATGTAAATCAAAGTTATCACGGGTGTATCGAATGTCCTTGAATATCAGGGACTGGCTATTCAAATGTTCTATTTCCGATCTTATCGAGTGCTAGAAATCCAAGGAGGAAGATACAGATAAGAATGGTTCCAAGCGCGGAGGCTGAAAAGATATTGTAGGTTCCCATCATTCTGTAAATTGCCAGGGGGATAGTGGTGAAGTTATTCGGAGCTAAAATGAGTGTCGCGCTCAGTTCGCCGGCGGAAAGCGCGAGAGAAAACAAGACTGCGGTGATGAGAAATGGCTTTGTCAGCGGCAGCTCCATCGTAAGAAACGATTTCATAGCACTCGCGCCTGACGAGCGGGCAGCCTGAAGTACTCTAGGCGATATCGTTTTCATCCCTCCTGCCACAATTCGGTATGCGAATGGCAGTGTTATCATGGTATGCGCTCCAACCAGAGCCGCCAGGCGGATTATCATCGTATGAGGAATTCTTTCGATAACAATGAGGTAGCCCAGTCCCAGGATTACACTGCTAACTCCCAGCGGAAGCACCATGAGTCCCTCTGCAATCCAACTTTTCCTCCTATGCATTGTGTATCGACCCACCAGAGCCGCGCTAATGGTGGAGTTAATCGCGACGATGCCGCCCAATAATACAGTGTTGATAATCGAAAGCATTGGAACCGAAAGAATCCTGCCATCTATCCGCAGTATGTCACGCCAGTGATTGAGAGAAGGAATAAGAGCACCGGCCCTGGTGGCTCTTGCGAAGAAACTGTAAAAGACAATCGAGAGCAGTGGTGTCAGTATAAGTATAAGAATGGGCAGCAGATAGATGGATGCGGCGATAAGCATTCCGACACCCATGGTTTTGGATTCCCTTCGAGAGGCCGGTGAGATGTCTATATTCCTGCGCTGCAGTCTGGAATCCGTCCAGCTTAACGCGAGTATTATAGTTATTGTGAAGGCGGTTTCGATTATGGCCAGGGCGGCGGCGCCATCAAGATCAAGTCGATACTTTGCGAGGCGAAATATCTCCACTTCGAGGGTGCTTAGCTGGGGCCCTCCGCCCAGTACAATGACTATTGCGAAGCTGAGAAAGCAATAGAGGAAGGTTACTACCGCGGAGTTAAGAATTGCCGGGATCAGGCGTGGGAGGTCAACCGAAAGGAAGGCACGAACTGGTGAGGCACCAAGTGAACGTGAGGCAAGGTAGGTGCTGCGGGGGAGAGACGACCAGGCGTTTCCGACTACCCGCAGCGTAATTGGGAAATTGTAAAAAACATGAGCCATGACTATGGCTCTCAGGGAGTACAGGATGTTCCATCCTTCGAAATCGGCAATTACTGAACGAATCAGTGAGTTGATTAAACCGGAATTTCCGAATACGAGGACGAAACCAAGGATAACAAGGATGGACGGCAGTACGAAGGGAATTGTGCCAATCGATTTGAGCAAACTCCTGCCGCGAAATCTGAAACGTGCAATTATATACGCACCCGGCAGGCCAAGAGAAACCGCAAAAAGTGTACTCAATCCGGCCTGTTTGAAGGTGAGTCCAAGGATTCCCCGGTAGTATGTAGACGATATCAACTGCATCATGGCATCGGGAACCCTATTGGTTCTTGCCAGTATGACAGAAATAGGAAACGCGAATGCCAATCCCCAAAACAATGCTGGCCAGATAAGTATCAGGGCCTCCCTCCACCTGGGCGCTGGGTTCATCGACTGAAAATTTCGGTCCAGATATCTATTGCATTCTGCAGTTCCTCGGTATCCGTACTTGAACCGGGGATAATCTTACCTGGCCGCAGGGCCGCTTCAAACGAGGTTGGGAGCGAGACATTCTTCATAACCGGCAGCATTATGTTGCTCATTGCAAGGATTTTTTGAGAAAATTCACCCAACATGAAATCGATGAAAAGCTCCGCCTCCTGCCGCATTTCACTTCCCTTGAGAATTCCCATACCCTCAATTTGCATTAAATGCCCATCACTGAATTCGGCTGCCTTATAACGCGAACTCTCCTCGTATTCCACATGGTATACGGGACTGGTTCCATAGCTAAGCACCATTGGCGCCTCTCCCGTAACCAGAAGTGTATAGCCCTGACTCCATCCATTCGCAATTGTCAATATTGAAGGCTTCAATCTCTTCCAGTAATCCGGCCATCGGTCGCCGTAGGCGGACATGGTCCACAGTAGAAATCCCAGGCCCGGAGTTGAAGTTCTCGGATCCATCAGGACGAGGGATTTTTCATATTCTTTGGAGGTTAAATCCTCAAGGGATGTTGGCGGGGTTTTGAGCATCTGGGAGTCGTAGCAAATGGCAAAATGACCATAGTCGTATGGGATTAGACGGTTTGACTTGTCGAACACATATTCAGGAGGCAAAAAATCCAATAATGGGGTTTCGTATGGCTCCAGTATGTCGGCATCCAGTATCCTGCTGAGTAAACTGTTATCCAATCCAATTACCAAGTCTGCCTGCGATCCGTTCTTTTCCAGTATGAGCTGATTCAGGGTGGTAATGGCATCGCCAGGCGCATGGAATTCAATGGATATTCCTGTTTCATCGAAAAATGCCGCCGCAATTGCCGGCCCCGGACCCCATTCAGAGCTAAACGAATCGTATGTATAGACTACCAGTTCGCGCTCAGGGTCTCTATCGCCCTTGGGAAAGAGAGGCTGACAGAACGCGGCCAGGAATAAGAAGAAAATAAGGGTTCTTTTCATAGAACCGCTCCTTTAGTTAAGGATGGTTCAGGGGTTTGAGCCCCGTTCCTACGCCGGCATAATCCGGATCAGGTTCACGAGTGTAATCTCAGGCAGTACAGGCCACCCCGGAAGCTCTCGGAGGAAGCTATATGATTTTTCGGGGAGAGTCAAGAGATGAGACAGCCCTACACCGCTGCTGAGTTTGGTATTTTTTCGGAGTTCCCGCTTAGATGGAGTCACTCCGGCTGTGATAGAGTCGAAAAACTACTTGCCGGAGACTCAGTTGTTTGAGAGCGCGATTCTCGTACAAAATTTCGTCAAACTATATCTGTCAAACTATGTATGATATGCCTGTGTCTATCAGGGATAACTGGCTGATACTTAGAGACAGGTTTATGGAAGCGGCAAATACATATGGACGCGAGCCTTCGGAAATCTCGATAATGGCCGTGTCAAAGACACGGAGCATTGAAGAAGTGTTTGAGGCAAATGCATGCGGTGTCTCCTTATTTGGTGAGAATCGCGTCGAGGAGGCGTGTGATAAGTTCCCCGCCTCGGAAGATTTCGCCTTATACTTGGTTGGACATTTACAGAGCAGGAAGGTCAAAAAAATTGATGCACGCTTTGCCGGTGTGCACTCCGTTGACTCGCTGGAAATTGCCAAAAAACTTTCCCGGCGTGCGGAGGAAAATGGAAAGAATCTTGAGATTCTCTTACAGGTTAACACTTCGGGAGAGGAGTCTAAATCTGGATTTGATGACTATGCGAGCTTTATGGAAATTGCGGCAGAGATAGGGGAACTGCCCTTTCTGAATCTAAGAGGCTTGATGACAATGGCTCTCTTTACGAATAATGAATCCACTGTTCGCGGCTGTTTTTCGAAATGCCGCCGGTGGTTGGAGAATATTGCTGGCATAATTGAGGGCAGGGCGGTATTGTCGATGGGGATGAGTTCAGATTTTCACTGGGCAATTGCGGAGGGCAGCAGTCTTCTCCGGATTGGCAGCGCGATATTTGAGGGCTAGAGTGAAAAATGGCTTCGGTCTTCTTAGTAGGAGAGCTACGCTGAAGGGTTGCCTTTTCTTCTTACTTTGGATTGCGGCAAGCGGAGCGGCAGTTCCGGCGCAGGAGCTTCCCTCCAGGGAGCCCATAATGCCCGAGGAGTACAACCCAGATGAATTCCCGCTATGGGCTTGGGATCTCAGGCGGTTTGAGATCGTTACCGTGGGCACATTCCCAATCACATATCTCTTTGTCTCACTAATCTATGATTTTTCGATTTACGCTGCCAACAATTTCAATACCCGCTATTCAATCGGTTCACAGCGCAGCACGCAGGATATCGGAATCATCATTGGAAGTGCTGTCGCGGTTTCATTCATTCTGGCCACCACTGATTTGTTTATCAATTTGAATAGGAGACGGCGCAAAGACGCTGTTGGAAGATGACTAGTGAAGAATTCCTGGTTTGCCTGCCCGAGAATGAATTGATCCGTGTTGATCGTTTTGTCGCCGCCTTGGGTATGTTCAATAGAAGCCAAATCATCAGACGCTCTGTCAAAGTCAGAAATAATCGTGGAAAAGAGCTAAAGTATTCAAAGCGCTTGAGGGATGGTGATGTCGTAGTGGTTGAATGGCAGCCCCCCTCCGCATCGGAAATCAAGCCCGAAGCTCTTCACCTGGACGTTCTTTTTGAGGATGAGAACTGTGTTGTGATAAACAAGCAGAGGGGTGTTGTTGTACATCCGGCACCCGGAAACATGCATGGCACCCTGGTGCAGGGGCTGCTCCATAGGTATTCGGGAATCGATTGTCGATTTGGCGGCGACAGACTGCGTCCCGGCATTGTTCATCGACTTGACAAGGATACTTCGGGAGTATTGATAGCCGCAAAGAACATGCCTTCTTTGGAACACCTTTCCGCGCAGTTTAGGGCCAGAAGGGTGCAGAAGGCCTATCTTGCCATATGCCGCGGCCAACCACCAGGCACCCAGGGAGTAATAGATGATTCAATTGGACGTGATCCCCGGAATCGGAAGAAATTTACAGTTGGAGTAAGGAATTCGAAGCCTGCCCTCACCAGATATCGCCTGCTGGATAAATCGGGTGATTACAGTCTGCTTCAGATTGAAACGCTCACTGGCCGCACACACCAAATTCGTGTTCATCTTTCTTCGATAGCCTGTCCGATACTGGGCGATGCAGTCTATTCACGGAGGGACGCGATTATTGGTAACTGCGGGCTGATGCTTCATTCCTGGAAGATGGGCGTAGATTTACAGGGACTTGGATTTCGAATTTTCCAGGTTGACCCCCCTGGGGATTTTGCGGCAATGCTTGATAAGCTGAGCATTGATTTTCACAGGAGCGTGTCGGGGTGAAAATTCGGGTTCCAGCGCAGCTCCGCGGCTATGGTGGAGGGTGGTCCGCGGCTCGGCAGTATCAGGAGTTTTTCGGGCATTGTTAAAAAATTCTCCCGTATACCGGCTATCAGCAATGCTCTTTTTTCGGGTGAAATGGAATCTCCTATGCGTCCTGCCGAGACTAGGTTGCCGGTAAACAGAAAATTTCCAATTCGAAAAATTCTGCTCCGCGTTAGCCGCTTTCCCAGGTTAAGAGTTTCGACAATGATGCCGGCTGCCTCGATTTTGTCTCCAGGTTCCGCGATTTTGGACTCAAAACCGCCCAGTTCTTCACTCCCGGAGATTATCACGGCATCATAAATCTTTTTGATAACTCTCAATTTCTTAATATGGCACTCGTGGCTGTGAGTAACGAGGATGGTGGTAATTGTGAAGCCGTTTGATTCTATTAGCTCCAGAAGGGGCACATCAAATTTATCAGGATCTACCAGCACTGCACCGCCGCCGTCATTCGAACCAAGTATGTAGGAATTGCTTATGCCTGAGAAATAGCTCAGCAGTTTCATTGGGCAGGTATTGTCATAAGATAGGCTTCATTGGGGTTAGAATTACTGAAATCTGTGTTTCGGAGCCTGGCATTCGTGAAATCAACAAATCTCAGGTTGCAGTCTCGGAACTGAGCGCTGTTCAGCGACGCGGCAATGAAGCGGCTGGAGAAGAGATCGGATTCATCGAAATTGGTGAAATCGCCTTTAATACCGTTAAAACTCACATTTATCAGGTTGGAACCCGCAAAACTGGTGTTGCTGAAATCACTTCCGGCCGCTACCACGCTCATCATTTTGCTGGCCTTGAAATCGCAGTCTACCGCGCTGATATCATCTAGAAGACACATAAAAAACCGAGTGCCGCGGAAGGAAACACGGTTGAAAACTGCACCGGTGAAGCGGCAAAACGTAAAACTGAGGTCTTCGAAATTCGTATCGCAAAGGGTTATTGCGGATAAGTCGCGGCTCTCGATTTTTCCTTTGTTTTTTAGAATGCTGTCAACCAACTTCGCCTGATAAACCACTGCGTCAGGATGGTGTTTTCTGCAAAATTCCGAACCTGCCCATATTTCTTTGGAGCAGCCGTTCAGTGAGCAGGTATCAGGATCAAACACCCTATCTAGAATATTTGTACGTCTGCTGAATTGCAATGCCTTTTCATATTGGATTATCATTTGCGGATGCCGAGTTGCGTCAGTTGCGGTGCCTCCTATGATATGCCGGTTTACAGGAGTACTCTGTGCTCTTCGTGCGGGAAGGAAATCAAAACTTGCCGCAATTGTGCGCATTATATGCCGGGTTTCGCGAATGACTGTCGTGAACCGGTGAGTGAGCCAGTGTTGGATAAGGATAGGGCAAATTTCTGTGACTGGTTCAAACCGGCTCTTGCCGTCTTCTCCGATAAGGGGGACGAGAAGGAGAGGCTGCGGAAATCTTTTAACAGATTGTTCGGCGACGAATCTGACGATGGTTGAATCGTCTGTTGTATTTATTGATTCGGGGATTGGGGGGTTGCCCTATCTTGATTGGCTCAGGGAGCGGCGGCCGGAGTTGCCCCTGTACTATTTTGCGGATACGGCACATTTCCCCTATGGTGATTTAAGCAGGCAGGCGGTTCGAAACGCCGCTGTTAAGGCAGTGCGGGCTCTGCAGAGTTTGGGAACCCCCCGATTGATGGTGGTAGCCTGCAACACCGCCTCCGTACTTGCTCTTGATGACATAAGAGAGGCTGCAAACTGTCCCGTTATTGGCACTGTGCCGGCACTGAAGCCAGCGCTCCACTGGCAGGGTCCGATAGGTGTACTTGCAACCGTCAGGACAGTGCAATCCCCCTATCTTGATAATCTGGTATCCACCTTTGCTCCGGGACGTGAGATTGTAAGAGTTGCGGCAGGGGATATTGTCAACTATGTAGAGGAGAATTGGTTTGCCGGAGAGGAAGATGGAGCGCTCGCCGTACTAAGGCCTGCAACTAAGAAGCTCAGGGAATCTCGCGTTGGATCGGTTGTTATCGGATGTACTCATTTCCTCTATGTTATACGGCTGATAAAAATGCTCATGGGCGCGGGGATTTCAGTAGTTGATTCACTAGATGGGGTGGGTAGGCGCATACTTTCGCTCTTGGGTATGGGAATCCCGAAGACTGAGTCTGGAGAATCCGGCAATGTTGGGGGCAAAGGAATTCGGAAGAGGGGGGATGATTCGAGCCTGATTTCCTCCGGGGATGGATGTGTCGGAGGCTTCATGGTCAGTAGAGGAGGTATTCGGGACAAGCGTTATCGGCACTTTGCTCAGACTCGGGGTCTGGCGTGGATTGGAGAGATTCCTTGAGGAAGGGATTCGGACAGGAAGTTGGGAGATTGTCTATCAGTTACGGTTTACCCTGTTCATGTAGACAGTTAGGATAGGCCCATGAGGAGAAGGTTGGCCATATTCCTGGCATGCGTTTGGGCATTGTTTTCATCGTCGTGTTTGAGGCTGGAGACAGTTATTCGATTGAAGAGAAACGGTGTTGTTACGGCAAAACTGGTGTATACAATTGCACCGGAAATGGCGGATTTTGGCAGAAGTTTTGGATCGGACGAGCCCTGGCCATTGCCCCTGACGGAGAAGGATTTTGAACAGCAGGCTCTGCGAGTGGACGGTGTTGAGGTTACAGGTTACAGGACACATAAGCTAGCCGATGAAAGCGAGAGAATAATCGTTAAACTTGCCGCGAGTTCAATTGAAAGTATTGCCAGCTACCTTGCTTTGGATTTTGTCATTGAGAAGCAGAAGAGAGGAGACAGTCTGGTTTTTACGATTCCGCTTGTTGCTGATTATGAGAGTGCTGATGGGGAGAGGCGTGAAATTCTTGACAAAATTGCCGGGGAGTCTGTGTTCAGGTTCGTTTTCGAACCGCCCTCGAAGCCCATTTCGGTTTTCCCCGGGGAGATTGATGGAAGGAAGGCTGTCCTCGAAATATCTCTGCGGGAACTACTCTACAAAGAGGCTCCCGAAACCTGGGAAGTGCGTTGGTAGGTGATTTGTCTTGAAGCATCCTAAGATGATTGAGTGGGAAAACCGTTTGAAGTCAATGCTTGATAAGATTGACGACTGGCTTGAGGACAAATACGGCGAGAAATTTCAGCTGCATCCAAACCGGCCTCGACGTGGTGGGACTTCGAACAAGGAAACTAATGGACTTTTCAATATCGGCGCCGATTTCAGTTTAGGATATGGGAGCAAGCTGGGAAGGGGCTATGTTGTGCAAATAGAGATGTCCACCTTGGAGCATGTACCCTGGGGAGTGAGAAAGCAGATTGAAGAAGATGTAGAGAATATGGTGCGAAAAAAACTGCTGGAGTTCTTTCCAGGACGGGATTTAACTCTGGAACGGGACGGGAATTTGTTAAAAATAATTGGCAATTTTAATTTGGGTTCGGTGATAGTGAAGTGAGGCCCGATGTTTTTGCGCTCGACAAAAAACGAGTCTGCGCAAGATTCTTGACGTTGACAATTATATGGGAATATGATTGTCATGGTATTGTTAGATAGTTGCAGAAGCGGCTGTTTAAAAAAATCGCATTAACAAAGGAGAACTCATGAGTAGTTTTTTCGCAATCAAGGAGAGCGGATCCAAAGTTAGAACCGAGATTCTGGCTGGTATCACAACTTTTCTTACCATGGCCTACATCCTGGCAGTTAACCCGGACATTCTGTCCGCGGCGGGATTGCCTCGGGATTCGGTTTTTGTGGCTACGGCCATAGCATCCGCCATTGCAACACTGGTAATGGCCTTTGTCGCCAGACTTCCCTTTGCTCTGGCCCCGGGAATGGGGCTAAACGCCTTTTTCGCCTTCACCGTTGTGCTGGGAATGGGCAAGAGCTGGCAGTTTGCTCTTACGGCTGTATTACTCGAGGGTATTATCTTCCTGCTGCTAACGGCATTCAATGTCCGGGAGGCAATTATCAACTGCATTCCCTCGAATGTCAGAAAGGCAATCAGCGTTGGTATTGGGCTCTTCATTGCCCTTATTGGTTTGAATAACGCCGGACTGATTGTTGGCAGTGATGCCACCCTTGTTCAGCTAGGCAATTTAGGCAGTCCGGGGGTTATACTGACGATAATCGGGCTTGTCATTATCGCCGTTTTGCTTGCCTTCAAGGTTCGGGGAGCACTCCTTATAGGCATTGTTGTTGTGACATTAGTTGGTATTCCGATGAACGTTACGAATGTGGAAGGCTTCAAGCTTTTCGGAGGGGTGCCCTCCCTGTCGCCCGTGTTCTTCAAGTTTGTAGGACTGAAGGAGATCCTCACGTGGGAAATGCTGCTGGTAGTTTTCACCTTCCTGTTCGTCGATATGTTTGATACTGTCGGCACCCTGATTGGTGTTTCCACCAAGGCGGGGATTACACGCCCGGATGGCTCGATTCCACGTGTCAAGGGAGCCCTTTTTGCCGATGCTATTGGCACCACGGCAGGATCTATGTTAGGAACCAGTACGGTTACCACCTATGTTGAGAGTGCTGCCGGAGTGGAAGAGGGAGGAAGAACCGGCCTGACAGCTCTGGTTACCGCAATCCTGTTTCTGATAGCGATCCCCTTTAGTTCCCTGTTCCTCCTCATCCCGTCTGCCGCCACAGCGCCGGCCCTTATCCTGGTTGGCCTGTTTATGATGTCCCCCGTGAAGGAAATCGAATGGACTGAAATTACTGAGGCCCTCCCTGCCTTCCTGGCGATAATCATGATGCCTCTCGCTTACAGCATTGCCGAAGGCATAGTGTGGGGTATACTGTCCTTCATAGCTGTGAAGTTACTTACCGGCAAAGTTAGGGATTTGAATGTCGGCATCTGTATTGTTGGAGTATTCTTGGTACTGTCCTTGATATTCTAAGCCTGATATCCTAGGCGAAACCATCCTCCTCGCGCCCGTGCACGGGGAAGGATGGTTGGTCGTTGTCAATTCGGTACCTTTTCAGTGTCATTGAAGTAGTGGTGCCCTAGATCTATCAACATATCTGACTAGGCAGTGTTTTTTCGGGATGCTGCCGTTCTGCAGCTTTTTGGGAGTTTTTGTCCGAGAGCAGATATCTTCAGACGCGCTAGGGCCTCTGCAAGGTGTTGGTGCCGCGCCTGGCGGCTTGTTGGCATCATGTGTCCAGTGGATTATGGAGATGAGATATGAGTGATAAAATGCGGCTGATCCCCTTTGACGGTTTGATTGACAGGATGATAGAGGAATGGCGGCATACGCGGTCTATTTTCGAAATCCCCGAGGGAGACTTCTATCGCAAGGGCGATAAGCGGATATACGAGGTTTTTGGGCAGAAACTCGCTGTTCCCCTGGGTCCCGCGGCCGGCCCGCAAACTCAAATCACACAGAACATCATCGCTTCCTACCTCACCGGCAGCCGCTTCATCGAACTCAAGACGGTGCAGATTTTGGACGGTTTGGAAATAGATAAGCCCTGTATTGATATGACTGACGAAGGTTTTAACACCGAATGGTCCACTGAGCTCACTTTGGGGCAGGCCTGGGAGGAATACAGCAAGGCTTGGATTCTGCTCCATCTAATTGAGCGACTTTTTAATCTAGGCATGCCGGAAATGGAACGTTCCTTTGTATTCAATATCTCAGTTGGGTATGATTTGGCCGGTATCAAGCAGCCGCCGATGGATCGCTACATTGAGCGGATGAAGAATTCAGGGAACGAGAGACGTTATGGGGAGTGGCTTTCTCATCTGCGTCGGCGAATAGAAAATCCGTTATTTTTGAGGGAAATGGGACTGGAGTATCGGCAGAAGGCTCTTGAGGGACTGGTAGATTCGATTCCGAATGAAATCGTTCAGAGCGTCTCGATTTCCACCATGCATGGCTGCCAGCCGGCCGAAATTGAATCAATCTGCAGCTATATGATTGAGGAAAAGGGATTGGATACCTATGTGAAGCTCAATCCCACCTTGCTAGGCTATGATAGGGTGAGGGGAATTCTAGATGGACTTGGATTCAAAGGCGTTAAACTGACTCGGGATTCCTTTACCCACGATTTGCAGTGGGAAGGGGGAAAGGCTATGCTCGGCCGCCTGATGAAGTTGGCGGGGGAGAAAAATCGACGTTTTGGGGTAAAGCTAACCAATACCCTGGCCTCGGTTAACAACAGGGAAGAGCTTCCGGGAGAGGAAATGTATATGTCTGGCAGGGCGCTCTACCCGATTACACTGGCAGTTGCCTCTATGATTTCCAATGAATTCGATGGACTTGTCCCCATTTCCTTTTCCGGCGGCGTCTCCGTTCACACTGCGGAAAACCTTTTGGCAACAGGTATCAGGCCGCTTACACTTTGCACCGACATGTTAAAACCGGGTGGATACAGCAGGCAGAGGCAAATTGCCGAAAGGCTTGAGAGTGCGCCTGGGTGGGATTTACCCGGCATTGATGTAGCGGGGATAACTGGCCTGGCCGAACACGCCACGCGGGAAAAGAGTTCGCTGAAGGCCTTCAGAGGGGAGGATGCTGTTCTGCACAAGGGAATTCTCCCTGGAAGCGATTGCTATGTGGCACCCTGCGTAAGCTCCTGTGCGATTGAACAGCACATACCCGAGTACGTAAGGCTGGTGGGTGAGAAACGCTATGCGGATGCCCTTGAACTTATCTATGAGCGCAATGCACTGCCGTCTATCACAGGGTCGATATGTGATCATCAATGTCAGATTCGCTGTACGCGCCTGGATTATGAGGGGGCTGTAAACATTCGAGAAATCAAGTTGATGGCTGTTGAGAGGGGTATGGAAGAATGGCGTGCTCGCTGGGAGACCGCCGAAAAAAGAGACGGCCCCAAAGTGGCGGTTGTCGGCGCCGGCCCGGCCGGACTTAGTGCGGCCTTCTTCCTCGCACGAGCGGGAATAATGGTTACAGTGTTTGAACGAGAGAGCGATGCCGGAGGAGTTGTACGCTATGTGGTTCCCCATTTTCGAATCAGTCGAGAGGCAATTGAAAGCGATATCGATGTGATTCTCGCTATGGGGGTGGAATTCAAATTCAATCAGAAAAAATTGAGTGTGGCGAGACTCAAGGCGCAGGGATTCGAAAATGTGGTTTTGGGAATTGGCACCTGGAAGAGTCCGAACCTGCCGGTGAAGGGAAGCAACTCCAATATCATTCCTTCCATCAAATTCCTCTATGACTTCAATCATGGAATCTTCCCGAAAAATATGGGGGAAACGGTAGTGACTGTTGGCGCCGGTGATACCGCGATGGACTCGGCGCGTTCAGCATTAAGAGTGCCGGGCGTCAAGAAGAGCTGGATACTCTACAGACGTGCTTTTGAGCAGATGCCGGCCAGTCAGGAGGAATATGAGGACGCGCTCGCGGAGGGTGTGAAGTTTGCCTTCCTGCGCAATCCTGAGCGCTTTGATTCCGATGGCACTCTTAGCGCCAGGGTGATGGAACTTGGCGAAAAGGATGAATCCGGCAGACGCCGACCGGTGCCGACGGATGAAACCGAGACCTGGAAGGTTGGCACTTTGCTGTATGCAATCGGAGACTTGCCCGAGGCGGGTAATTACTCGGAACTCGGCATGAAGGCTGATAATCGTGGACGGGTTGTGCACGATGCAAATCAAATGACCGAAGAGGAAGGAGTTTACCTGGTGGGGGATGGGCGGACCGGTTCGTCCACAATTGTGAACTGCATTGCAGAGGGGCGCCGAGTGGCGGATGCGATTTTAACAACTGTCGATCCCTCCTGGCACTACGAGGAGAAGATTCCATCTTGGCCGATAGACGAGCGTCGTGACGAGATCCGGATTAAGAAGGGTGAAATTACGACTCCCCTAGGGCGGCACTACGACAGAGAAAGTCCCGAAATTTATGCCAAGGTTGAACGGGCGCGGTGTCTAGAATGCAACTATATCTGCGACAAGTGTGTAGATGTCTGCCCGAATCGAGCTAATATATCAGTTCCGATAGATATCAACGCGGAACTCCTTTTTAGCAATCCCGGCCAGATAGTTCACATTGATGCCTACTGCAATGAGTGCGGTAACTGCGGTCATTTCTGCCCCTGGACCACGGGAGTTCCCTATAAGGACAAGCCGACGATTTTCAATACTGGAACGGACTTCAATGACAGCGGCAATCCTGGCTGGCTCCTGCGGGGCGATAAGCTGCTTTGGCGTATGGATGGCAAATTGGGGAAGAGCAAAGTGACTGACGGACGAGTTCAGGAAATTCCAGCGGGGGGGGAGAAGTTTTTCCGACTTTTCGAACTGGTGCTGGAGAAGCGTCCGGCGTTGTTAGGGAAGGTTGAAGAGTGTAGTCCGGAGGAGTTGGAAGGATGAAATCCAAGAAATCGGCAGAAAACGGCATAATAGCCATCAAGGGAGTTTGCGCGGTTGAATTTGATCCGCCACGCGTTCGAGAGGATGTAGATGTGCTTATCGAAGGCAGCATAATTACCTCGGTGGGTAGAAACGCGGCTGGCAAGTATGACGACTGTGAGCTGATTGATGGAAGGGGGAGGATTGTGTTTCCGGGCATCGTCTGTTCCCACCACCACATTTATTCTGCTCTAAGCCGGGGAATTCTGGCACCAATTGGGCCTACGAAGGATTTTGTTTCGATACTCAAGAATTTATGGTGGCGCCTTGATAGGGCAATAGATAGGGATGCGCTGCATTTCAGCACGCTTAGCGCGTCCCTAGATGCAATTCGCTGCGGTACCACCGCAATTATCGATCATCATGCCTCTCCCGCATTTATTGAGGAGTCTTTGGATGTAGTAAAAGAGGGTATGGAATTTGTAGGCGTGCGGGGAGCTACCTGCTACGAGGTAACGGATAGAGGGGGGCGGGAAGGAATGCACGCGGGAATTGAAGAAAACCGGCGCTTTGCTCTGAAAACCGAAAAAGAAAGGGGCGCCGGAGTCCATCTTGTTGAGGCGCATATAGGGGGGCATGCCCCCTGTACTCTTCCGGAAGAAGCCTATGAGCGTATGGGGGGGGTTATACGCGAAACAGGGAAGGGTTTGCATCTCCATGTCGCTGAGGATAAATATGATGTTTCACAGTCCCATATCGTCTATGGGGAGGACATCGTGAGACGCCTGGATAGGCATGGCCTGTTAGATGAGAAAACAATCCTGGTGCACGGGGTGCATCTGACAGAGGAGGAAGTTGATCTGCTCAATGAGCGAGACGGATTTCTGGTGCATAATTCCCGGTCAAACATGAACAACAATGTAGGTTATAACAGGCTTTTGCCAAGGCTGCGGCATCTTGCCCTGGGTACCGACGGCATTGGCGCGGATATGCTTGCCGAATTACAAACTGCATATTTCAAACATAAAGATGAGGGAGGCCCGTGGTGGCCCGGCGATTTTCTGGCCGCCCTGCAGGCGGGAAATCGGATTCTGGAACGATGCTTTGGGGCTCGGTTTGGCCGTATAGAGTCAGGATATATGGCGGATTTGGCTGTGGCCCAATACAGCCCCCCAACTCCGCTTAGCGCCGAGAATCTTGCCGGACATTTCGTTTTCGGTCTTTCCTCGGGGATTATACAAACCGTGATAGTCGATGGACGCATCGTGCTGAGAGATGGCGAATTCGATGACAGGATTGATCAGGAGGCGATTGCTGCCGGGTCTAGGGAGCAGGCCGCCTTGCTTTGGAAGCGCATGGAGGGGATTGCCCCTTGAGCGTGAGTTATTCAGGGACAAGAGTATGAATTTAAACAGCAGGGCAAATGATATTCGGAAGCAGGCGGAGCTATACCGCGCTGATACAGCGAAATTTCTCTCAGACATGGTGAAAATCAAATCGTATAGCGGACAGGAAGAGGAAATTTGCAGACATGTCGCCTCACTTTGCGAGGATTTGGGTTTTGATGAGGTGAGAATTGATGAACTGGGCTCAGTACTTGCGAGAATTGGAAGTGGGAAAAAGACTCTGGCGATTGATGCCCATGTTGATACGGTTGAAGTTGGTGATCTAGGTCAATGGAAACGGGATCCTTTCAGCGGCGATATTGAGCAAT
>Ga0209781_1000020_pt1 | contig 42479 bp, 38 predicted proteins | sample WorMetHERISLAND1_3_FD_187386 | JGI IMG/M metagenome (GOLD analysis project Ga0209781, IMG submission 187386) | Marine gutless worms symbiont microbial communities from Max Planck institute for Marine Microbiology, Germany - Olavius albidus HERON... | ecosystem: Host-associated > Annelida >...
ATCGCCCCCCGAAGAGTCGCACCCCTCGCGGGTGCGTGGATTGAAACTCGGCTTGCCTGCGGATATATCGCCCCCCGAAGAGTCGCACCCCTCGCGGGTGCGTGGATTGAAACCTGAGGCGCGTCTATTGACGGATTAGAGTCTTCACGTCGCACCCCTCGCGGGTGCGTGGATTGAAACTTGAGACACCAACGGACGCGGGTTATTGGTGCGGCGTCGCACCCCTCGCGGGTGCGTGGATTGAAACAAGCTTGTGAAGATGCTTCCGACCTTTGGACCTCTCGTCGCACCCCTCGCGGGTGCGTGGATTGAAACTCTGCGGCTGTCCCCGACGCAAGACCAAAAGCCCGTCGCACCCCTCGCGGGTGCGTGGATTGTTAATCGCCATGAAAAAAATGACTCACATTAATCAGAATCGTCATCAGAAAATTGACCCGCCTATGTTACCCTTCATGGTCTCATTTGATTGCAGAGGAGTAGAGGCGAATGCCAATAGTGGAAAAAGTCGCAAGAATACGCGAATACCATTATGCAGAGAAGAAAAAATCGAAGAGTATCAGGAGAATCGAATCTGTCTCGTAATATGGTTAGAATGCTTATAGTTTATGTCAATGGGAAGCTCTAGTACCATTTCAACTGATCAATCAGATGGGCTCCGAATACACTCCCTACTCGTCCTTATAGTAGGAAACGAAAAAGAACCAATGACCATCCTCGAATACAACCTACACCGTGTAAGGATTTCAAACGCGGGGCGCTTTTTCAGGGCAGGAGGCGTTTTCACTGGCTGTTCAAATTCCAACTTCCGGGGAAAAGTTTTCGCCGCCTCAGGCACCATTACTCCACAGCGCTCTACCGAGGGAAGGGTAGTGGTGATTCACGATATCACCGAACTACGCCGTTTGGAAGAGGTACGGGGGGATTTCATCGCAAACATTCCCCATGAGCTTCGAACACCGACAAGCGTCATCAAGGCTAACGTTGAAACCTTGATGGAAAGTGACTTGGAAGGTAGGCCTTGTGCTTTGGAATTTCTTGAGACTATGCAGCGAAACGCCGAACGGCTTCCCGGCATAATTACCAATCTTTTGGATATTTCACAAATCGAATCGGGAGAATACATTGTCAAACCTCGCGCGATACAATAGAAGATGCCGTCCATAGAATTCGAGCAGTATGCAGGCGAAGGCCGCAAGAAAGCAATTAAATCTCGAAGCGGAAGTGAAATCCAAGCTCTTTGCGTTGGCCGATATGAGAGCACTGGATCAGATTCTGTTCAATTTGGTTGATAATGCCGTGAAGTATACACCCGAGGGAGGTACTATTGTGGTTCAGGCATGCTGAACAGACGACAAAACACACATAGAGGCTATGATAATGGATATGGGACTGAATCAAGACATCACAGCAGAATTTTTGAGCGTTTTTATCGGATTGACGGCGGTAGAGCGAGAGAAATGGGAGGAACCGGACTTGGGCTCTCTATAGTAAAGAACCTGACGGAGGCTATGGGGGGAAAGGTTGGCCTAAAGCATGGTCATCCTCGCGGCTCAGTTTTCCGGATAGCGCTGCAATCAAAGTGAGGAATACTTGGAGACAGTGATTAGGCTGGGCAAAAGGTTCTGAACTGCCGCATCAATGGAAGCCTCAGTGTGGTACGACTGGATTCATACAATCCGGAAGAAAGCTGGTTTACAAAAAATTGACAGTTTCGCCAAGAAGTCACCTGGTTGTCGTGAAGCTGTCATGGAAAAATGGTAGACTAACCGGATTTTTATCAAAAGGAGATTTTTTCGAAGAATGATGAGCAGTAAAAAAAGCTTACTTAGGAACACCTTTTCAATAGCAGTACTTATTATTTTTGCTTTGGCGGGTTGCAGGAAAAAGGAATTGGCACTCATCGCCATTGATGGTTCAAGTACGGTTTTCCCTATCACCGAGGCGGTAGCTGAGGAGTTTCAGGAACAGTATAAGACCCATGTAGCTATTGGGGTTTCGGGAAGCGGTGGTGGTTTTAAGAAATTCTGTAAGGACGAAACCGTGATTAGCAATGCCTCTCGTCCCATCAAATTTTCGGAGGTGGAGCTTTGCAGCGAGAACGAGGTTGAGTACATCGAACTACCTGTTGCCTACGATGGCATTGCCGTGGTGACGCATAAGCAGGCCGATTGGATAGATTACATGACAGTCGAGGAATTGAAGACGCTGTGGGCTCCCGAAGCACAGGGTACAATCACCCGGTGGAATCAAATCAGGCCGGATTGGCCGGATGAGGAAATACATCTCTTCGGAGCAGGAGTGGATTCCGGAACCTATGATTATTTTACCGAGGCCATTGTAGGTGAAGAGCATTCCAGCCGTGGTGACTTCACATCTAGCGAGAACGATAACGTACTGGTACAGGGAATAGTCAACGATCCTTGGGCGCTGGGCTTTTTCGGCCTCGCCTACTATTCGGAAAACAGGGATAATCTCAAACTGATCCCCATAGATGATGGGAACGAGGACAACGGCTTGGGAGCCATAGCCCCCTCCCTTGAAACAGTGGGCAATGGCACATATCAGCCGCTTTCACGACCACTTTTTATTTATGTCAACAAGGAGGCTGCCGATCAGGAGGCGGTGGAGGATTTCATTTCCTTTTATCTGACCGAAGGGGGTCCTCTAGCTGCGGAGGTTGGCTATATACCTCTTTCCGAACGAGATTATGAACTGGTCAAACAGCGTTTTGACAGGCGCATTGTTGGCTCCATCTTTGGCGGCAGGGGATCTCAAGTGGGTGTAACCATTGAAGAGCTCATGAGCACGCAGTAGCCTATGAGGCGTTCGGAGTGTAGGATAGATTTTCGCGCGCGCGCAACACCGTTTCGTGAACGACTGGTGGAGATTGGTTTACTTGGCAGCGGAATTCTCTCCGTTTTTACAACCGCCGCCATATTGGTTGTCTTGGCTGTAGAGACGGTGGGATTCTTTCGGGAAGTTACTTTCGCCGAGTTTTTCATCGACACCCAATGGACGCCCTTGTTCAGCGACAAGCACTTCGGAATTTGGCCGCTCGTTGCCGGCACATTTCTCACTTCGGCTATTGCTATTGCGGTAGCCTTGCCACTGGGCTTGCTTGTCGCCATCTACCTTAGCGAGTTTGCGCGGGAGGGTGTAAGAAAGGCGTTGAAGCCTGCTCTTGAGGTTCTTGCCGGTGTGCCTACCATAGTCTATGGTTACTTTGCGTTGGTTTTCGTTACGCCCCTGCTGCAAAAATTTGTCCCCGGACTTGCCGGCTTTAACGCCCTAAGTCCGGGCATAGTGATGGGAATAATGATTATTCCCATGATTTCCTCTCTCAGCGAGGATGCTCTCCACGCGATTCCCGCCAGTTTGAAAGAAGGAGCATACGCTCTTGGAGCAGGTAAGCTGGCAACGATTTTTCGGGTAACCATACCATCGGCTTTTTCCGGCATAGTGGCCTCTGTTATCCTGGCAACATCGCGAGCCATAGGTGAAACCATGATAGTGGCTATAGCCGCCGGACAGCAGCCCAGATTGACATTGGATCCCCGCGTACCTATAGAAACTATGACTGCATACATAGTTCAGATCAGTCTCGGGGATACACCCACTGGCACCATTGAATACAGGACAATTTTTGTTGTGGGCGCCTCCCTTTTTGTTATTACCTTTGTGATGAACATCATAAGTCAGCGAATGGCGCGGCGCTTTCGAGGGGCGATGTGAAAAATTCTACTCTGCGCCGTAAACTGGCCGAAAAGGCCTTCACCTGTCTGTGTATTGCCGCTGTTGTGCTGCCCCTGGCTATACTAACGGTTTTGGTAGCCGATGTTGTAATTGATTCCACTGGACGCTTAAGTTGGGACTTTCTAAGCAGCTACCCCTCACGCAAGGCGGAAAAAGCCGGTATTTTACCAGGTTTGGTTGGGAGTGTTTACCTAATTGTTCTAACCTCGGCCATGGCCCTTCCAGTTGGAATCGGGACGGCTGTATATCTTGGGGAATACGGTAGGCGTGGTTGGTTGGCTAACCTTATCGAGATTAACATCTCCAATCTGGCAGGTGTTCCTTCCATAATATATGGTTTGCTCGGACTTGAATTATTTGTCCGAACCATCGGAATGGGAAGGAGTTTGTTGGCTGGCGCATGTACCATGACTCTTCTTATCCTGCCCATTGTAATCATGGCCTCGCGGGAGGCTCTGCGAGCTGTTCCGCTTTCGATTCGTGAGGGAGCCTACGCGCTGGGGGCGACACGTTGGCAAACCGTACGCCAAGTGGTATTACCCGCAGCATTTCCGGGAATTTTGACAGGAGCCATCTTATCTGTCTCACGAGCCATTGGAGAAGCTGCTCCCTTGCTGGCTGTAGGAGCTTTGGCTTACATAGCTTTCTTACCCAGTGGGATTAATTCACCCTTCACAGTGCTTCCCATTCAAATATTCAATTGGGTTTCTCGTCCGCAGCAAGAATTTTTGAATAATGCAGCCGCAGGAATAGTGGTATTACTGCTGACAATGCTGGTGCTCAATGGATTAGCCATCTATCTGCGCAATCGCTTCCAGAAGAGGAGGTATTGGTAATGACATCGTCTGTTGGGCTGTACTCCACGTCAGACACAGCACCGAGAGGAACCGTAAGCCCGCTAAAAGCTTCATCTTTGCCCTCAAGCCATCTCACGACGGGAGAGAATTCACTCAGTGCTAAATTCTCAATCGAGAATTTATCTGCTTGGTTCGGTAATCAACAGGTTATTCACTCAATCAGCACGAATATCTCCGAAAGGCGGGTAACCGCGGTTATCGGACCCTCAGGCTGTGGGAAGTCCACCTTCATACGTTGTCTCAATAGGATGCATGAATTGGTTCCCGGTGCGCGGATGGGGGGTTTAGTCAAATTCAACGGGCACAATATATACGATAGGAGGGTAGATCCCGTGCTCCTTCGCAGGAGGGTTGGCATGGTGTTCCAAAAGCCAAACCCCTTTCCGACGATGTCTGTGCGAGAAAATGTACTGGCTGGACTTAAGCTGACAAAACCTGGGAAGATGAAACAGGCTGCCGAAATTGCTGAGCAGGCTTTGAAACAGGCAGCTCTCTGGAAGGAGGTTAAGGATCGCCTTGATGAGCCGAGCACTAGCCTCTCAGGCGGGCAGCAGCAGCGCCTCTGTATCGCGCGTGCCCTGGCCGTCAAGCCGGATGTTTTGCTGATGGATGAACCCTGCTCAGCGCTAGACCCTATTGCCACCTCACGAATTGAGGATCTAATCCACGGTTTAGTGGAGCACTATACCATCATAGTGGTTACTCACAATATGCAGCAAGCGGCGAGAGTTTCCAATTACACCATATTCTTGTTGCTGGGGGAACTTATCGAGTTTGGGGAGACAGAGCAGATTTTTACCGCTCCGAAAGATAAGCGGACGGAGGATTACATCACCGGAAAATTTGGATGATATTTTTATGGAGAAGAGCAAGATAGGATACTGAGGAAGATGAAGAGAAAACACACGGATCGGATGTACGAAAAAGAATTAGACCAACTTCGCGAGCTAATCCTGCAAATGGCAGGCAAGGTAGAAAAAATGATCGCGCAGTCGGTTAAGGCTCTCGTGGAATTCGATATAGAGTTAGCCAAAGAGACCATTGAGGTGGACCACCAAGTAAACCATGACGAAATTGTATCCGATGAGCTTTGCCTGATTATACTGGCAAAACGGCAGCCCATGGCCTTAGACCTTCGTTTTATTACCCTGGCCTTGAAGATGGTTACCGATCTTGAGCGAATCGGAGACTTGGCGGTGAACATAGCTGAACGAGTCGCGGATTTGAGGTCTAGACTTCTGCCCAAGTTCTACGATGATATCCAGCGGATGGCTTCAATTGTTCAATCAATGATTAGGGATGCAATAGATGCGTTTGTTGCGAGTGATGTCAAGAAAGCACAGGATGTTGTTGATCGAGATGATGAGGTAGATGAGCTTTTCACGCGGGTTTTCCGCGAATTGCTGAGCATAATGCGGGATGAAACCAATGTAGAATATGGAATGCATATTCAATCGGTAGCCAAGGTACTTGAGCGCATGGCCGATCACTGCACCAATCTTGCGGAACAGGTCATTTTCATGGTGAAGGGTAAGGACATCAGGCATATCGGCAAACTTGGTAAGACCTGAAAATTTCGGGAAGCAAGATACATGGCTCATGCCCTGCACAGTGAAAATATCTTCATCATCAGCCTTGTAGATAAGCAAGAACATCGTTCATTAGTTGATTGGCTGCGCCGCAGCTCTCCAGACTCTCTGACAAAATATCTTCCTCGCACTGCACATAGCAGGATGGGATCAGTTCGTCCCTGCAATTGAAAACCAGTTCCCGTGTTGATTCAGGCGTTATCTCCAAGTGAAACTGAAGACCGATAACGGTTTTGCCGATTTGGAAAGCCTGATTGCGGCAACCACTGCTTTCCGCGATTCGTATCGCTCCAGGTGGCAGACTGAAGGTTTCACTGTGCCAGTGGAGAACTTTGATCGTTTCCGGAAAAGCGAATGGGATATTCGAACTTGCTGGCACGGGCCGAATGGGAAACCATCCAATCTCCTTTACGGGGTTTGGGGAAATCTCTCCGCCCATGACACTTGCTATGAGCTGTGCGCCGAGGCAAACACCTAGCACGGGCTTGTCGGATTCAATCACCTCACGGAGAAATTTCTTTTCCAGGGGGAGCCAGGGAAATTCTTCTTCATCATTGGAGCTCATGGAGCCACCCATAATAACCAATAGGTCAATTTCATCTGGAGAAGGCAGATCTGCTGATTCATAAAATTTGGTGCTGCTTGTTTTATAGCCGGCGTTTCGAAGCCAAGTTCTAATGCTGCCAAGTCCCTCGAAAGGCACATGTTGCAAGTAGTGTGCTCGCATTAATAAACCTCAAGCAGCACTACCGTGTTAACTCTCTGATTAGTTTTTCAAAGTCGGGATATATACCAACAAGCTGTTCCCGCCTGCCAGCCTCATAATCCTGGAAACTGAAACCTGGCGTCACGGTTGTTCCTAGAAGAGAAAAACTGCCCCCGGCAATCAGTCTCGAACCCTGCCATGTTCCGCCTTTTACGACGTGCTGCGGCCTCATACCTTCGAGCAAATTCTGTCCCAGCCGCACCACTCTGCCCCGGCCATCTCTGTATAGCTCAAGAAGTTCAACTGGGTCCCCCAGATAGAAATGAAAGATTTCGTCACTGGGAAGTCGATGCAACGCGGAAAAGGTATCGGGGGTGAGCAAGTAATAGATGGCCGTGCCAGCCGATCTGGTGCCAGTGAGGGGGGGAGACACTATTTTTTGGGGAAGCTCAATCGGCGATTTGTAGGTTTCGACGTAGAAACCTCCTTCTTCGGGCAGGGGTTGAAGCTTCAGTATCTTAACTATTTCTTCCGGCTCTAACATTTTCTCGCCTCCTTGCTGCGGTTAAACGTCAAAAAGCTTAGTATAAGTGCTTTACTTGAAAGCCTTCTCTTTTTGCCAATCGTTATGCCTCCCCCTGATAATTTCATATCCGTCAAATTAAAAACCATATCGCATTGTTACTCAATCACGTCAATAGCATCATTAAATACAGGCGGTTTATCAAAGGGTCAAGGAATCCGCTGAGGGGGCACTTCGAGTTCGGAAGAAGCCATCATCGCTGCAGGCTACTGATTGCTAACCTAAGAAGAATCAACACCCTCGAAGAAGTCATCAAATGGTGGAAAAATGGACTACACATAAAAAAATGCAGGCTATCGCTTCGTGGAATTTGACATCCAGTGAGTCGGAATGGACAGACCCCACTGTATACAAAAAAAATCACCCAAAGTGGCAGAAATTCCAGGAGAGAGCTTACAATACAAACTTCTCCGGGATAAGATAAGGCAAAGTATCTTGAGGAGGTTTTGTGAGGAGTAAAGCTGTAGTTCTTTTGGTCCTCGTTGTCTTGGTTTTGAGTTCCTGTGCGCCCGGAAGTGGCAAATTTACGAGTGATGAACCTGCTAATTTTTTGCACGGCATTTGGCATGGCTGGATAGCACCAGTTACGCTCATAGTGAGTTTGTTTAATAGGACAATACGGATTTATGAAACCATTAACACGGGATGGTGGTACGATTTTGGCTACTACATAGCTGTGATTGCCGGCTTCGGAAGCCTCTCTCTAATTCGTGGATGCAAGAAGAGAAGTTCGGATAGTGATTAGACAGTCGGCGAGTATCGGTGAGGGCAGGATTAGACAGGGTATAACTGGTTCCCCTGTCCGGAAGGGCATTGTGACTGCCGGTATCACGCTATGAAGGGACTCCTGGAACTAATGGCGCGGTACAACCAGGCTACTAACAGAGCGCTTTACAAAATACTGGAGGGTCAGGATTCTGCCCTTATCACCGGCAATGCCAAGTCATATTTCAAAAGCATACTAGGGCTGCTGAATCACATCCTGGTGGCAGATCTAGACTGGTTGACTGCTTACCGGAATGGAAGTTTGGACCTCCCAGGTCTCGATTCCCCGGTTCTTGATTTCAAGCATCCAGGCTGGGGAAACATCCTATATGATAACCTCCCGGACCTATGGGAACATCGCCAAAGCGTTGACGGTCTGCTTATTCGTTTTATAGAAGTTACTCCATCGAAGCTATTTGAGGGTGATATCGACATCAAGAACCCGAGTGGGAAGGTTTACAAATTCCCATTTGGAAAAATTTTGATGCATCTCTTCAACCATCAAACTCACCATCGCGGCACGATAGCGCAAATTCTGGATGTAAATGCCGTAGAAAACGACTATTCAAATCTGCTGGACCTCTTAGTGAAATAGAAACTGCAGAACCATCGCGCCGTCTTATCATAAAAAGCCGTCTGACAAGCCCATGCCGGCGTATAAGGGCGCAGATTGAAGATTATAAATTCCGTTTCTGGTACTTGGTAGGACAGGTTGACGTTCCGTTAGCCTGTATGCACGCCCAGGAGGTGCTCACCTGACGCCGAATACTTGCCAGCCCGTGAGCAGTAAGCTCTTCCAATTATTTTGGGCACTGGGTAAAATATGCAATCTTGGAGTTGGGTGCTGAGGTATATATCATGAAATACCGGTTATCGGATGCGGCGCATAACCTGCGTGGGCAGCCCATGTTCAAAATGTTGGCGCGAATCCAGGAGTTAGAACGCGAGGGGCGGGAAATCATTCAATTCGAGATTGGCGATCCGGATTTTTCCACTCCCGAGAATATCACCAATGTTGCGATAGAGTCCTTGGTTAGTGGAGAGGTACATTACACAAGTTCTTACGGATTGTATGAGTTCCGTGAAGTTGTGGCCAGTGTAACCCAAAACAGTCGAGGTTTTACCCCCCACATAGACCAGGTTGTGATAACTCCAGGGGCTAATATTATTATCTACTATGCTATTCGCTGCCTTGTAAATTCAGGAGACGAGGTGATTGTTCCCGATCCCGGATTTCCAACCTATTATTCGGTAATAAATTTTTGTGGTGTTAAACCGGTTCGCGTGCCCCTTAGAGAGGCAAATAATTTTCGGATGAACCCGCAAGATCTTCGAGATGTGATAACTGATAATACCCGCCTTATCATACTCAACTCCCCTCAGAATCCGACAGGAGCGGTGCTTACTTCGGAGGAGATTCTCGAAATATATCAGATTGCGGAGGAATATGATGCGTACATCTACAGCGACGAGGTTTACTCACGCATGCTATTCGAGAATGCATCCTTTTGCAGCCCCTCAATGTATGATTCATGCAAACACAGAACCATATTGGCCAATGGTTTTAGCAAGGCATTTGCTATGACTGGCTGGCGTCTAGGGGCAGTTATTGCACCTGTTGATGTCGCCGAGAAGATGTCACTTCTGCTTGAGACGACATCCTCCTGTGTTTCCCCCTTTGTTCAACGAGCGGGAATAGAGGCAGCAATCGGCGACCAAGGGGGGACGCGGGCTATGATACGGGAATATCGAAAAAGGAGAGATATCATCGTTAAGGAATTGAACAAGATTCCCGGTATAAAATGCCTAATGCCGGGAGGGGCATTTTATGTGTTCCCCAGCATTGTGGACACTGGTTTGAGCAGCGAGAAATTCGCTGAATTTGCCCTTGAGGAGGCAGGTGTTGCATTGCTGCCAGGGACTAATTTTGGCCAATATGGAGAGGGATTTATCCGTCTATGCTATGCAAATTCGCAGAGCAACATTTACAGGGGAATGGCGCGGTTGAAAGAGGCTGTGGAAAGCCTGTAAGTTACTGTCCTGGGAGAATGAGTTGAGAGTAGCGGATTATATTGCTGAATATATATATAACCTGGGAGTGGGCCACGTTTTTGTGATAACAGGCGGGGGAGCCATGTTTCTTAACGATGGGGTCGCCAAACATCATAAACTCAAGGCGCTATGCAACCATCACGAATCAGCATGTGCTATTGGAGCAGTGGGATACGCGAAGTATCGGAATAGTTTTGGTGTTGCCATGGTTTCTACTGGATGCGGAGGCACCAATTCACTTACCGGATTGCTTGACGCCTGGCAGGACAGTGTTAGCTGTATATTCATTTCGGGGCAGGTAAAAAGGAAGGAAGCTTCCGCGAATTGCGGCATAAGGCTGCGGCAATTTGGTGTGCAGGAAGCGGACATTGTATCTATAGTGTCACCCATAACGAAGTACGCCACAGTAGTAAACAACCCTGACGAAATCCGTTATCATCTTGAAAAGGCAAGCTGGATGGCTCAATCGGGGCGTCCCGGGCCAGTTTGGTTAGACATCCCACTGGATGTCCAGGGGGCCGAAATTGAAGTCTCTGGCTTGGAGGGATTCACCCCTTCGAAAAGTGATTTGTCTTACAAACTGGAAGCCAGCGAAGATGAGATCCGACATTTTGCGAGCTGTGTCGAAAAAGCAGAGCGACCAATTATTATCGCCGGGAATGGGATAAAACTTTCCAAGTCGAATGGCCTTTTTCGCAATTTCGTAGAGACATGGAATATTCCCGTGGTGAACACCTTTCTGTCTATCGATATTCTTCCTAGCGAGCATCACCTTGCTATCGGGCGAATTGGTATCAGGGGCGATCGTGCCGGTAACTTCGCACTGCAGAATTCAGATCTTGTCATTTCTTTGGGAAGCAGGCTCTGTGTGCCCTCTACCGGATACGAGTATGATCACTTCGCCCGCGAAGCCTATGTTCTCGTTGTTGATATTGATTCGCAGGAGCACAAAAAAAACACTGTCAAGATAGACTATTTCATAAACGCGGATGTAGAGAACTTTGTTCAGAAATGTCTTTCCACTTTATCGGCACGGAAGGGCTCATTTAAGTCATGGGCAAAAAAATGCAGGACATGGCGAAGCAAATGGCCTGTCTGCCTTCCTGAATACTGCGACGAAACAGAGGGAGTCAACATCTATCACTTTCTTGATGCGCTTTCAAGAAAAAACAAATCGGCGGCGGTGGTAGTTTCCGATGCCGGCTCGGCATATTATGCTACAGCTCAGGGGCTCAAAATATATGGCGATCAGAGACATATTACCTCGGGCGCTCAAGCTGATATGGGATTCACGCTGCCTGCCTGTCTGGGGGTAAGCGTCGCGAAGAAAAATGGCGAAGTGATAGGGGTAACTGGAGATGGATCACTCCAGTCTAATATCCAGGAACTTCAGACACTTGTTCATAACAGACTCCCGATTAAGCTTTTTGTAATCAATAACAATGGTTACTTATCCATCAGAGCAACTCAAAGCAAATTTTTTGGAGGAAGGGGCATAGGAACAGATAGCCGAAACGAAGTTTCCTTCCCTTCTACAGAAAAAATTGCCGCGGCATACGGGATTAAATTTGTAAAAATACACGGCGTCTCGGATTTGGAAGAAGGCCTGGATGCCGCGCTTGGACACGATGGCCCGGTTATTTGCGAATTGCTCTCTCCTGAAAATCAGGCAATAGCTCCGGCAGTAAGCTCACTCAGATTAGATGATGGGCGTATGGTGTCGAAGCCAATGGAGGACATGTTTCCCTTTCTCGAGAGAGAGGAATTTATGCGGGAAATGATTGTATCACCATTGCAAGAAGACTGATAATGCGGATTGCCTTACTCGGGGCAACGAGCCACATTGCTAAAGGGCTGGTGTTTTCGTTTTTGCGCAGAGGTGTTGAAGATGAGTATTATCTCTTTGCGAGGAACACGGCCGGTGTAACGGCGTTTCTGAAATCATTAGACAAGGGGCCTGATACCTTCATAGTCCGCGATTTGAATTCATTCGAGCACTTAGAACCAAAATATGATGTGATTATTAACTGCGTGGGTATCGGGGACCCCGTGAAACTGCGCAATGCCGGAGCCGAAATATTCTTCATAGTGGAGGAATATGATCGGAGGGTGATTCGCTACTTGGAGCATTGGCCCGAAACACGATATGCAAATTTCTCAAGCGGAGCGGTTTATGGCAGAGATTTTCCATCTCCCGCGGAAGAGGGTACAGTTTTGCATATCCCTACCAACAACCTGTCCATAGAACATTCTTATGCGATAGCAAAAATCAATTCGGAGACAAAGCATCGTGCATTGCACGAATACCATATTGCCGATATCAGAGTGTTCTCCTACTTCAGTAGATTCATTGACTTGGAAAGCGAATTCTTCTTAACCGGTATCGTTCGGGCACTGCGAGCGGGCTCTGTGTTCCAGACAGACCCGGCCAACATGGTAAGGGACTATGTTACTCCATATGATTTGTTTTCTCTGGTCATGCTCTGTGTGAAATGCGCCCCACTCAATGATTCCTTTGATCTCTATAGTCGGGGTGAGGTATCCAAGTTCGATGTGCTGAGTCATATGGAGAAAAATTTTGGCCTCCGCTATCGTGTTAGAGAAAGCACTGACTATACCACTGTTACGGGAAGGAAATCTAACTACTACAGTGTTAACCATAAGGCTCGAAAACTCGGTTATCAGCCTAAATACAGTTCTCTAGAGGGGATTGATATTGAGATGCGTGCCTTGCTTGGCAGCTAAATGACGAATGAGCAGATAGCGAACGGGGAGTGATTCCACGTCCCAATGGGGCAGGATGCGGTCAACTCTGTCACATTTCGATAAGGCAGTAGTACCTTAAGAAATGCAGCCTCGTCGGATTCGCGGCTCTGTACCTCTTACTGGAAGGACAAAAAACTCTGATACTGGGGCGGACCAGTCGGGCTCTGGTGTACCCATATCCCAGCGGCAAGCCAGGCTCATGTGGGGTGGCAAAAACCCATCAGCGCAGGTTTTTGGGGAGCCGTCATTTCGGAAATACTGCTATCCGGTTTGGCTGCCGCGTAAACCGATGCGCGCCTTGCTGGAAAACAGATGTCAAATTGGCTCATCGGGACGAAAAAATTCCCTAGCACCAACACCAGATGACTTCCAACTATGCAAGAACAACGATATCCTATCGGGATGGGGGGTTGTTTTGGGTGAAGTAATACTTTCCATGAAGAACGTGCATAAGCAGTTTATGGGCGTTCATGCGTTAAAAGGCGTGAATTTTGAACTCAAAGACGGCGAAATCCATGCGCTTGTCGGCGAGAATGGCGCCGGAAAATCCACCCTGGTGAAAGTGTTAACCGGAATATACGAGAGAGATTCGGGAGAAATTGTTTTCGAGGGAAAGCTCTTCCACCCCCATAGTCCGAAGCAGGCACTCAGAGCCGGAATTGGGATTATCCATCAGGAACTAAATATGATGGAGCATCTAACCGTGGCACAGAACATTTTCATTGGCCGTGAATCAATGCACAGAGGGGGGTTGTTTCTGGACGATAAGGCGCAGGTGCGCCGCTCAAAGACGCTTTTCGAGCATCTAAACATGGACATTGATCCTACTGAAGTCCTGGCTCGCCTTACGGTGGGGAAACAGCAGATGGTGGAAATTGCCAAGGCGGTATCACACAATCTGAAGGTTCTGGTGCTTGATGAGCCCACCGCGGCTTTGACCGAAGCCGAGATTAATGAGTTATTTGCCATAATGAGGGATTTAACTCTCAGAGGCGTGGCAATGATATATATCTCCCATCGCATGGATGAAATAGGAGAAATCACCGATCGTGTTACGGTGCTGAGAGACGGGGAATATGTTGGTGTGAACGACACTGAAAACGTTACCAAGGAAAATATCATCAATATGATGGTGGGACGGGTTATTTACGAGCAACCAAAGGCAAGCAGCAATGTTCCGGCAGATGCGCCTGTGGTGCTCGAAGTGAAAAATCTTATGGCTGGTAAGATGGTGGAAGATGTTAGCTTTACCCTAAGGCGCGGAGAGATATTGGGATTTGCCGGTTTGATGGGTGCCGGGAGAACCGAAACGGCGCGTGCTATTTTCGGTGCGGATAAAATTCAGAGTGGAACCATCAGGATTAAAGGACAGCCCGTCAGAATCAATAGCCCCATGGATGCGGTTGCTCACGGTATCGGCTATCTATCTGAGGACCGCAAGCGTTTCGGTTTGGCCACGGGGCTTAGCGTTGTGGAAAACACTCTGATGGCCTCCTATGAGAAATATGAAGCCGGCATGTTTATCCACGCCAAAAAAGTCAGAGGAATAACGAGCAGCTATGTAAAAAAACTGAACATAAGAACTCCGAGCATTGATCAGTTGCTTAAAAACCTTTCAGGAGGTAACCAACAGAAAGTTGTTATCGCGAAATGGCTCATCAACGACGCGGATATCCTGATCTTTGATGAACCCACTCGAGGCATTGATGTTGGTGCGAAAAGCGAAGTTTACACTCTGATCAACGAGCTAGTGAAACAGGGCAAATCAATCATCATGATTTCCTCTGAACTCCCCGAAGTACTCAGAATGAGTGATCGCATCATAGTGATGTGTGAGGGCAGGGTTACGGGTGAACTTGATATCAGGGAGGCCAGTCAGGAAAAGATCATGAACTTTGCGACTATGAGGGAGAGTGCATGAGCGAAATTGGAATGGGGAAGAGTATTGGAACAAGAATGCGAGATTTTGGGCTGCAAAGAATTCTGGCTCCGGCTGCACTCGTTATTCTGTATGTTTTTTTTGGCTTCGTGGGAAGGAATTTTTTCTCTTATGGTTCCTTAATCAATATTCTTGATGCCTCATACTACATTGGATTTCTGGCAATTGGCGTTACATTCGTAATCATCACTGGCGGAATCGATCTTTCCTGCGGCACAGTTATGATGTGTGCGGCAATTATTGGCGGAACCGCATATAAAAGCTGGAACTGGCCCATGTGGCTCACTCTGATCACTATTATGCTTGTCGCAATGTTTTTCGGTTTTTTTAACGGAATTATGGTTTCGAGACTGAAGTTGCCCCCCTTTATTGCGACCCTGGGTACAATGATGATATCCATGGGTATCGGTTCGATTGTCTCCAACGTCAGAAGCGCCACCTACCCAACTCGATCGGAAGCCGATGGCTGGTTCAAGAGTATTTTCAAATTCCTGGGCGAAGATGGTGCTGTTATCCCAACCGGCTTCATTGTACTCATATTTACCGCCACAACAATGTATCTGATTCTCACGAAAACGAAGATGGGAAGGTATATTTTCGCGGTTGGTTCCAACAAGGAGGCTGCTCGGCTTTCCGGCGTAAATGTGAAGAAATGGGAAATGATGGCCTATGTGGTTAGCGGCACAATGGCTGGCATTGGGGGGGTGGCCTTCGCTGCGGTGTATACCACCGTCATGCCCGCTCAGGGACAGGGCTTTGAACTCTATGCCATTGCCGGAGCGGTAATCGGCGGTACGTCGCTTTCAGGAGGTGTTGGTTCGGTTTTCGGCACCCTTATCGGTGTTTATATCATGAGCATACTCAGGGTTGGGTTGCCATCGATGGATCTCCAGGCGCATTATCAAACCTTTTTTACCGGGGTTGTGGTAATCGGCGCTGTTCTGCTCGATATTTATCGCAACAGAAGGGCCTCGGAGGTTCGAGTGCTAAGCAAGGCGGATAGATTTCGTGCTGCCGAACTTGCGAAAATTGCCGGGATGAAGGCGGAAATGGCTGGTTTGAGTATGTCCGATGCCAAAGAGAGGCGGAGAGAAATTGCAGCGACTCGGACGAAGATGAAAAAAACCTATATTCAGATGGTTAGAGAAGAACGGGCTGAGAAAAAACGTGTGCTGACTGCGGAGAAACTGACGGAAAAGGTCTTTCAGCAAGAGCAAAAACGCGATTCAAATCCTAAGTAGAGGGCTGATTGAAGGGCCAAATCAGCTGCTATAGAACCGGAGGTACCGAAATATCAGCCACCGAAGCGATGCAACTGAATCCTTCATTCAGAAGATGAATTCTTTCCTGTTGCGTCCTTGCGCTTCTTGCGCTTCATCCTTACTATCAACATACTGGATTTAGTCTGGTTCACAGACACAAAGGAGGAACATATGAGAAGAGCAATTTTTGTGCTCACTGCTATGACGCTCTTAGCTACAGGCGTTTTCGCCAATGGCGGGAGCAGTTCGGATAAACCGTACATAGCAGTTGTTTCAAAAGGCGAGCAACACGACTTTTGGCAGCAGGTAAAACGTGGTGCAATTGATGCGGCTGTGGATTTCGATGTCGACGTCACATTTGAGGGACCACCTACGGAATCTGATGTGCAAATTCAAGTTGAGATGCTTAACAATGCCATCGCCAAGGCGCCATCGGCCATTGCCCTGGCGGCCTTGAATACCACATCAGTAATCGACCAACTATCCGATTTGAGGGACAAGGGTATACCCGTGATTGGTTTTGATTCCGGTGTGCCTGATGCCCCTGAGGGCTCAATTTATGCGAACGCCTCAACCAACAACTACGGCGCCGCCGGACTTGCCGCGGAGGAGATGTTTGATATTATCAAAGCGCAAATTGAGACCGCTACGGATTCCTCTCCTGTTAAAATCGTTGTTTTGAATCAGGATGCTGCCGGCGAGTCTCTACTGAGCCGAGGCATGGGTTTCCGCGACACCATGGTAGAACTGATCGACGAAAAAAGCACACTTTCCAGGAGCGATATTTCCGTTATTGGGAACCCGGCCTATGTAGCCGCCAACAGTCCTAAAACAGGGAAGAAGGTTGTTATCGAAATGATTGTGCCGGCGTCTGCGGCCAATACTGATGCCGCCGCATCGGCATCAGCGATGCTTAACAAGGTGGACGATGACAATATCCTTGGTGTGTTCTGTTCAAATGAGGCAACCGCCAAGGGCATTCTGGCTGCAACCAATGATGGAGCCGATCTGGCCAGTAAATACGATATTGTAGTTATTGGCTTCGATGCCGGAGCTGGTCAGAAGAATGCGGTTCGCAAGAAGCTTTTTGCTGGTTCGATTACTCAGGATCCCTATTCAATTGGCTATAAGGCCGTCGAACTTGCCAACAAGGCCAGGAAGGGAGAAATGGTTGAGGATGTAGACACCGGTGCCAAGTATTACACATCTGAGAACATGGACAATCCCGACATAGCCCCTCTTCTATACGATTGACGGATTATCACAAGGCTTTCCGCCTTGAGGCTTAGCAATTACCCTTCCCCGACGAGGGGAGGGGTGTATCAGCGGAGCGTCTAAACCTTCAGGCTGACCGGTGGTATTCCAGATTTCCCCGATGAGCAGTATTAATACCCCTGCCGCCTCCGACAAGCTTTCCGATCTGTTCGCTTAAGCTTTCAGTTTGCGGCTTCCACAAAAAAAATTAAATACCTCTTGACATTATTTACGGATTGAGTTTGCATAGGCGGAGCCGTGGATGGTTTTCATATCGAAAGAGTGCCTTGGCGTTGCCAAGGCGTTCTTTCTCCTTCCCAATATCCCGAAGAATAATTGTTCTCCAATGAATCTTCGTGGGGGTTCGGGGTGATTTCCCGTTTTCTATCTGAATCTCCCCCGCGAGTGCTTGGAAACGTCTGTTAATTAAGCCTTGTTAATAAAAATTTGTAGACTGGCAAACGCGGTATTTTGTTATCGGATGGCAGAAGGATGCTTCATCACGGCGGTTTTCATAGACTTCATCCAGCGGTGGTGATGCTTCTCCTTACGTTGCGGATGCTGAGATTTCCTTTGTGCGGGATGAGAATTCTGCCTGGACGTCTAAGATTCTCCTGCTATTGCAGAAGGAGTTGTCAAACCTACAGCACGACACTAGTATTCCGTGGTGTTAGGAGTTATTGATGCTTGTAGAATGGTTAGAAATTCAATCGCCCATGCTTCAGGCACTGCTGGGCACAACATTCACCTGGGGTGTAACGGCCTTGGGTGCCGCGGGCGTATTCTTTTTTAAGCAGATTAGTCGTAGGGTTTTGGATGCGATGCTAGGTTTCGCCGCTGGCGTGATGGTGGCGGCCAGTTATTGGTCTCTTCTGGCACCGTCCATTGAGTTGGCAGAGGAAATTGGGGAGACACCTGCCTGGTTGCCTGCTGCTGTTGGATTTCTCCTCGGTGCTATTTTTTTACGTGTTTCAGATAGACTCATCCCTCACTTACATCTGGGATTTTCTAGATCTGATGCCGAAGGACCAAAAACCTCCTGGCAGCGCAGCATACTACTTGTCCTTGCGATTACACTACATAATATTCCCGAAGGTTTGGCCGTAGGTGTGGCATTCGGGGCAGTTGCGGTTGGTTATCCGGGTGCCTCAATAACGGCTGCTATTGCACTTACCATAGGCATAGGTATACAGAATCTCCCTGAGGGGTTGGCGGTTTCAGTCCCGCTCAGACGAGAGAAATTTTCACGTTGGAAGTGCTTTGTTTACGGTCAGTTTTCAGGAATGGTGGAACCGGTTTTTGGTGTCCTCGGAGCGCTTCTTGTAGTAACCATGCGCCCTATCCTGCCTTATGCCCTCGCCTTTGCGGCCGGCGCAATGATTTACGTGGTGATAGAGGAGTTGATTCCGGAGGCACACGAAAACAAGAACATTGATTTAGCCACGATGGGAGCGGTTGCTGGTTTTTTGGTGATGATGTGTTTGGATGTGGCCCTTGGTTAACATTTTTGCAAGAAAGAGGAAGGTGAATTAGACCTCTACACTTGTTTTCAGCTCAAAAATAGGCTCCTGAACAGGATTCATCCACGGTGTCGTCGCCCGGCATCCTATATTTATTGATTAGGGTAATTGGAGGCTAACCCAGGTTTCTTACTCTCCTCTTGATACGAGAGGTAGTAGCGCTAAGTACAAAGAACAAAGTTAGCGCTGTCACTATTGATGGCCCCGAAGGCAGATTGGCATAATAGGATACATAGAAGCCCACTACTATGGCACAGGAGGCAATTGCTACCGAGAGAAAAATTGTTTTACCTGGTTTTCGAAGAATCTGAGATGCGGCAGCACCGGGAGTGACTAAGAGGGCTAGCACCAGCACCACTCCAACAGTTTGGACTGCGCTCACCGTGCTTAGGGCGAGAAGAATCAGGAGGAGGTATCTGATTAGATGGGGTGAAAGGCCAATGGCAGCCGAATGCGCCGGATCGAACGATGCCGTCAAAATTTCCTTGTAAAAAAGAGAAATCCCCGTTATCACCACGCCAGCCACCGCGGCCATAATGATTAAATCCCCCCTGGAAACACCCAGTATGTTACCGAACAGTATATGACTAAGATCGCTGCTGCTCGCCACCTTGCTCAAAAGCAGGATACCCAAGGAAAAGAATCCAACAAACACAACGGCTATTGCTGTCTGCTCACCCACCAAATCATATTCGCTTATCAGGCCAATTCCTACAACAACCAGAAGTGATGCGGCTAGGGCCCCCAGAAACAAATTGATGCCCAAAACATAGGCCAGCACAATTCCCGGCAATATTGAATGAGATATTGCATCTCCTATGAATGACATTCCCCGCCAAACTACAAACGCGCTCAATACCGCACAGGAAAGAGCTGCTAATAAACCTCCCAATAAGCCCCGAAGCACAAAACTGTAGCGTAGGGGCTCAATTAGGAATTCGAGGATCTGTTCCAAGGCTGATAGCCCTTATGAAATTCAAAGCCATAGGCCCGTGCAATTGTCTGTGGAGTGAGCACTTCCTTCGGCAATCCATCCGCGATTATCTTCTTATCTAAAAACAAGGCCCTCGTAAAATGCACCATCAACACTCCCAAATCGTGAGTGCTCACGATAACGGTTTTGTCCCTTGTGCTTAGTGTCTCCAATGTGTGAAAAACCATCTCCTGAGTACTGAGATCGACATGATTCAGCGGCTCATCAAGCAGCATCAAATCACCATCGTGTGCCAGGGTTCTGGCCAGCATCACTCTCTGTTTTTCGCCACCTGAAAGTTCATCTATCCGTCTATTGGCCAGATCACCAATACCCATAGATTCCATTGCGGATTCAACCGCTTCTCTATCCGCGGCTTTGGGTTTTCTGAACCAACCCAGATGTACGTATCTGCCCATCATCACCACCTGCCTAACACTAACCGGAAAATTCCAATTCATGGTGATGCTCTGGGGAATCACGGCAACGCGGCGCAAGCATTGTGCCACCGGACACCCAAATACCCGAATTTTGCCGCTTTCAGGTGTTTCTAACCCCAGGACAAGCTTGAGTAGGGTAGATTTTCCAGCGCCGTTAGGACCAACAAGTGCCACTCGTTCTCCCGAATCTACACTTAGGCAAATATCGCTGAGCGCTTCCTTTTCTGATTGCTTGTAGCGATGACTGACTCCCTCAAAGCTCAAAGCAGTTCGGACATCTTCCGCGGAAGGATCGCAGTTCCTTCCATAGCCATAACCAGACACTCCCACTAACCCTCACCGCAATGAATTATATGAATCAGAGCCAAATTTTCACACTATTCTCCGCTAAGAGACTCTACAATCAGCTCCGTGTTGTAAATAATGAAGTCAAAATAGTCTGAACCTCTCTTGCCGATTGGCGCCAGGGATCCCACTGGCAACTCGACAATCCGGATATTTCCGCCAGATTCGGCCACCACGGTTTCAGCGAGTGATTTCATGACCTTGCCCGAGGAATCACTGATAAAAATCGCCCTGATGTCCTCCTCTCTCAGTAGATTAACCAGCTTTGATATTTCGCGGGCGGAGGGTTCGGCCTGATCACTGAACGAATTGACTATGTACCCTACAATCTCAAAACCGTAGTCGCGCGCATAGTAGTCCAGAAATGGGTGATCGGTCACAAAACGTCTGCTACCCTCATCTAGATTCACAATTATCTCTCGTACTTGGGTATCAAGTAGGCTTAGACGCTGCAGATATTCTTTTTCACGTGCCCTGTATACCTCATCCCTTGCCGGTTTGATATCGGAAAGGGATGCTCGTATAGTCTCAATTCCAGCCATCATGTTCTTCGGCGAAAACCACAGATGAGGATTTAATCCGCCGTGTCCGCCGTGTCCATCGTGTTCATCGTGTCCATTGTGTTCATCGTGTTCATCGTGCTCATCGTGTTCATCGTGTCCATCGTGTTCATCGTGTCCATTGTGTTCATCGTGATCTGCGGTCAGTGCATTGATGCTTTCCGAAATACTTATCACCTTCCCACCGCTTGGAAGTCCTAGCTGATGTTCCAGCCCGAGGCCGTTGATAAATACCAGATCAGCATCCTCGATGGCTGCAAGATCCCTCGGAGTCGGTTGGTAGGAATGGGGATTGAGCCCCCGCGGCATCAGTACTTTTATATGCGCATCATCACCAACAAGAGCCTCGCATAATTCGCCAATGAAGCTCGTACTTGCAACCAATTTCAAAGCACTTTCTTCCTCCGTCTCCGAGGTCGGAAGTGCTTGCGCCTCTTCCATTCCGAAGGGCAAAAAAACTGAACTAAGCATAAGGACGCAGCAGGCTAAAAACCATTTCCCCAATCGTTTGGGCTTCTTCTTGAATTCAAACATCCACATATCCTACAAAGTCCCTTGCGTAGTGGTCAAGATTGGACAAAGCGGGCGGCTTCACAAAGCGCTTACTTAGATTCACATAGCTCTCCAATTTCGGAAGTTCAATTCCATCGACAAGTGATTTCGCGCAGAGGGCAGCCCCGAAGCTGGTTGCCTCATCAAGGGCCGTAACGTAAACCGGATTATCAGGGAGAAGGGCTCCAAGCAGGCTCAAATAGTTCCCATTCTGCCTGAAACCACCCTCAATGAACACTCTTACGCCCGGACTCAGGCCCACTCTATGCAGCGCAGTCCTGGTTTGAATGGCAAGTGATAGGTTGGCCAATGCAAAACCCTCCTGATAATTCTCAAAAACTTCGGGCCACCGCCTGTTATTCACCAATTCATCAGCAGTAAAAACCTCGTCTCCATCAATCACCCTGGCCACCGAGTTCGGGAATTGACCTGTACCGGGCATGAGGGTGGGAAGAATGAAGGATCGTCGTTTTTTCAAAATACTGCTATACATGGCAGAATCGTAAACAGGCCAATCCGAACGATTATGCCTCCTCATAAGCATGCTGCTATAGAAGGAGAGCTCAAATCCACCTAGCAAAATTGATGTTTTTATTGGATATCCCTGGTAGGAGAGGTTGTAGAAAACCATCTTACCCAGCTCTTCGGGGGCAAATTCCACAACTTTGGCGGGATGCATAGCCACACACCAGGTTCCGGTGGAATTGAGCAGGAAGTCCTCTTCCTGACTAATCAAATACGGAATAAGTGAGGAATTGGAATCATGTATTCCGAGAGTTACAAGAGTATCTGCCGCCAATCCCGTTTCGGCAGCCACCCTGCTGCTGATGCAGCCAAGTTCATCGTATGGAGGCCTCGGTCTTTTTGGAAGCTTCTCCCTTATGCCGAGCCTATCGACAACAAAGGACCAATCGTTTTTTTTGTAATCCCACAGGTAAGTGTGGCAGCCGGTATATGTGATATCGGCAGAGACAGCACCGCTCAGCAGGTAGGAAAAAAACTGGGGGAAGAACAGCACATGAGCTGTTCGTTCGAATTCCTTTGGCCAGCGTTCTCTCTGAAACCAGAGAAGTTTCCCAACGTTGATAAGCGGTTTAATCTCCGCCGTCGCCGTTAGGCGCTGTACCTCATCAGCATTCCCCATCGCCGCCCAAAACCTCTCATGGACTTCTGAATCCACCTCATTGGTATATGCGATTGGCGGAAGGCTGGGCTTTCCATCAGCACCCACACATACAACAGAGGCTCCGTGGGCACTTACGGTGATTACTCGTATCGGAAAACTGCGGCCGAGCTCCTTTATCTCCCTTAAAAACCAACTAAAAATTGCATCCACATCTTCGACATCGAAATCTTCAATCTTGATAGTTCCGATTTCCTTGGTTCTGAGCGCAACTTTTCTCATCCCATCATCGTAGACGGCAACTTTTTTATTGGTCTTTCCTACATCTAAGACAGCGATGGCATATTTCATTATCAACTAAGCAAACTCGTCAGAAATCCAAAGCATTACAGGATTAACACGGTGATGACGCATAACTCATCAGCGGTAAAGTGGACCAAAAGTATTGCAGGCCCGGAAATCCGCGCCTTCCCTGTCCATGCCAAAATGATTCCATGCGGCTGGTCGAAAAATCTCATCCTCATTGAGATTATGCATGGAAACGGGAATTCTCAGCATTGAGGCCAGGGTAATCAGATCCGCTCCAATATGGCCATAGCAGATAGCTCCATGATTGGCTCCCCACGCCGCCATCATGCCATAGACATCCTTAAAATTACCCCTGCCGGTTAAACGAGGAGTAAACCAGGTTGTAGGCCAGGTTGGATTCGTTCGCTCGTCCAATTCCCGATGGATTTCATTTGGAAGCTCCACCGTCTCCCCTTCGGCAAGTTGGAGAACAGGTCCCCAACCCTTAACCAAATTCAGACGGCTCATCGTTACCGGCATTCCGCCGCGAGTGAGGAAATCGGTCGAATAACCGCCTCCTTTGAAATAACCAAGATCGGCCGGGCAGAAATTGGTAGCCTTGATGCAGGCCTTCACCTCGTCCTCGGTGATCTCCCAAAAAGGTTTGATAGCCGGTTTATCATCGAGCGATTGCTCGCCGGTGCCGTCCAGACAGGTTGAACCCGAATTAATTAGATGAAGCAATCCGACTGCGGATGTTCCCTTGAGTATGTGACCCGTAACCCGTTCAACGGCATCGGAACTCCAATAGGTGCGGACATCGCTAAAAATCTGAGCAGTATTGGTGAGCAAATTGCCGAACAGCATGGTGATCCCATTGAGCGTGTCATTCTCCGTGGCGAACACATAGGGTTGACGCAAACCGCTCCAATCAAAACTGCTGTTTACCATAGTTTCCATGAAATCACCATTGGCCATCCAATCCGTCCAATGGCGCTGTCCCTGAAATCCACCAGCGATGGCGTTGTGTCCAAGAGCCTCCTCGCCAAAACCAAGCTTCTTGAGCACGGGATTGCCACTCATCAAGTCCTTGACGATTAGAGTCATCTTAACCGAAGTATCCCACTCAGCCTCCTTCTCCTTATCGCTGTGCCGGCTGTCGGCATCGTTCGGGTCCACTCCTGTTTTTAGGTTCTCTCTCACCCAGGCTCGGGCAATCTTGTATTCCTGCGGATCAAAGATTCCCTTGTTTATACGCCTACTCAGTTCGCTCATATCGACATATTCATTGCGCATACCGAGGTAGTTCTGGAAAAAACTCTCGTCCACGATGCAGCCGGCGATTCCCATCGAAACCGAACCCACCGACAGATAGCTCTTGCCCCGCATCGTGGCGAGAGCCACACCGGCTCGGACAAACCGAAGAATTTTTTCTCTTACGTCGTCTGTTATGCTGACATCATCTGAATCCTGAACCTCCCTGCCATAAATCCCGAACGCGGGAATTCCCTTTTGGGCGTGGGCAGCAAGCACGGCTGCCAAATACACGGCTCCGGGTCTTTCAGTGCCATTAAATCCCCAAACAGCCTTTGGAATGTTCGGGGTCATGTCCATAGTCTCCGAACCATAACACCAACAGGGTGTAACCGTTAACGAGATTCCCACTCCGGCCCTTTCAAACTTCTCCTGTGCCATGGCGGCTTCGGCCACACCTCCTATACAGGTGTCGGCTATCACGCACTCAAGACTGGATCCATCGACATACCTCAGTTTCGACGAGATAAGCTCAGCAGCCGCCTTGGCCATCCCCATGGTACGATTTTCGAGACTCTCACGAACCCCGCCCAAACGCCCGTCAATGGTGGGTCGGATTCCAATTTTGGGGCGCTCCCCGTGATATCGCCATTTGCCAATTTCAGCCTTTTTGAGAACCATTATAACCTCCGATAGCCGGTGCCTTGGCGGTAAGATATTCTTCCGCTTCATTGTTCCATATCCCCTTATGCCTGGCACATATGTCCGCCAAATTCGCCCAGAATTCATCTGATTTGCCAAGACTTTCAAAATCACTGATAGCGGTTAGCGGTAAATTCACATTCGTATAAATTAGCTTCTTGCCGCCGGGAATTTTCGGCAAATTGAGTGTAGTTTCAGGAACCGCATTGAGTCCCCCAACATGGGTAATCATAACAGAGGGGTTAATCCTACCCTTCTTCATTAGTTCAAGTGAAATCATCATATCTTCGATGTTCCCACCGCTGGTGCCAACAATGTGATGAGAGGAATAATGCAATTCGTAGAAATTTATTCTCCCCAAAAAATTGGTATCCGTAGGGCCGGCAAAAAAATTCATGCACCCGTCCCTGTCAAGCATTCTGTCTGCCTGCTCTACCAGATCCACCACCGGTGCCATAACGAAAACATCATCGAATTTTCCGACCAATCCGTCTCCTGTCATTTGTTCGGCGGTATTGAGATAAGTCAATTCAACACCGTTTTCTGCCGCCTCCGCTCTGCTAAACAGAATCTCCGCTCTCTTAAGACGGGCATCGTCGATATCGGCTACCACCAGTTTACGCGGTTTTGTATCTCCATGAATGGCCAAATCAATGACTCCAAGTCCCATGGGACCGGCTCCCGCCAATATGGCCATGGTGCCCCCGGACTTGATGCCCATCTTATGCTTATAAGTGCCTTGGGGCACGTGATAGCTGGCCCTGAAAGCACCCACGATGCAACTCATAGGTTCCGACAGACTACCGAAATAGTATTCCTTCTGATCGTATCGCAGCAGGCAGCTCATTTCCATCACCTCATTAGGAATGACAATGTAGGTAGCCGAGCCGCCAATCCAGCGATAACTATAGCCAGGGGCATCAAGACTGCCTTTATAGTTCAGAGCTGGTTGAATAGTAAATCTATCGCCCACTTCGTATTTCCCTGTCCATTTCGAGCCGACAGAAACGATTTCACCGCAGAACTCATGTCCAATCATCACTGGGAATTCGGCAATATCTCCCGGAACCCGCTTGTGCTTCGACCCCAGCATAGCAGCCTTATAAGAGCTCATACACAGACTATCCGAAACAATATGAGCCAGTATTTCATCCTCTCTCATTTCGGGAAGATCAAAGCTCTCAAGTCTAAGATCCCCACTTCCATACATTCTAACTGCCGTTGTTTTCAAAAGAACTCCTCACACTGCCGGTATCAAACTCTATTTGCCCCCTGGCTCCATATTTCACCAGAGTTCTAGCCCAGCATCACCTGGCCGCCAGTAACAGGAAGGGCCTGACCGGTTTCGTATTGCTGCTCCACACAGTAGAGAATCGCTCTTAGAACATCCTGACTCCCACAGCCTCGTCCCATTGGCACCTTTCCCTCATAAAAACTTCTAATCTCTGCCACATTTCTTGCACCAGGCACCTTACCTGCTCTCAGATACTGAACAAACAGGCCATTATCAGGATCTGACCACAGCGGACCATCGAAAAGATTGCCTGGACAGATGGCGTTTACCTTGATTCCATATTCGATCAATTCCAACGCGAAACTTTGCACCAGTCCGATACCGCCGAATTTCCCTCCAGCGTAGGCCGCATTCTTGTTTGATCCTACAAGTCCACTCTTCGAATTAATCTGAATTATGTCAGAAGTATAACCCGAATTTGTCGATCTCTGGAGCACTAGAATGGATGCTATCTGCTTAACGAGCAGGAAAAAGGCCGAATAGTTAATTCTTGTTACGAACTCAAAGTCATCAACCGGCTGCTCAAGTACGGATCCAACCCGAAGGATGCCGGCATTACTGATTAGGATATCTATGCCGCCAACGCGTAGGAGTATTTTTTCAGCCATTTTCCGAATAGATTTCTCACTTGAAACGTCAACTTCAATGGCCCAGGCTCGCCGTGAGCCAAGGGAATTCAGCATATTGGTCTGCTCACGCGCACCATCTAAATTGATATCTGCGACGATTAGAAATGCTCCCTGCTCCACAAGTCCCCGAGCTATTGCTGCACCGAGGCCCCGTGCACCGCCAGTAACCAGAATCACCTTGCCCTCAATCGTGCCGCGTCGAGTCTTTGCATCCTCACCCGGCGCATAAAATAGGGGCTCGCCGGAAGACATCCCCATCGCTCTCTCAACTTCCTCCCAATTGCGGCCTACATAAAAGCTTCCCAGTCCCTTTACTCGCACGGCCGCCGGCAAGTTCGGCTTGTTCAACGCTCTAAAATTCGTATCAGTGAAGGGGAGGATCAACTCCGGAATATTCAGCCTGCCGTCCTCTACCGAATGTATTATAACGGGGCGTCTCAGGGCCGCCATATAAGCCCCTCGAAGCATCGGTATCAGCTCTAATCTGTCCACAGACCCTCCTCACGAGCAATATCAACAATCCCCTCGGGACTCTTGGCGTCCATGCGCCGTCCGATTCCGGCATAAATACCGATGCGCTCATCCAGGGCCTTATCTCCAAGCGGAGATTCCAAGTCGAAAAGTCCGAAGCCGCCATAAGAGCTAAGACGCTCATGTGCTATAAGGGCCCATGCGGAATCGGTCAAATGGCGAAAATCCTTCCGGTTCAACTCCGGACACCGAAAGCTCTGGCGGGAAGAATTGATATCCACTCCACTTATTTCCATAAGACTCTTCCCACGGCATAACTTCCTCACTCTTGCAAGCTGTGCGAAGCTGTTGCGGGGCGGCATGTAGGTGAGAGCTTTGAATCCCAGCCGTGGAAGCTCCTCGAATAGCTCATCCAGCCAGAAATCCTCAAAGACCTCTGCTCTTTTATCTCCGGTTGGAGACTCGCCAACATCCCCCAAATAAGGATAGCAGGCAATGGCTCCCCAGTTGTTAACCAGCTCACAAACCTGCGCCACCGGGAGACATTCCTCGGACGATGGCTCCTGATAAAAAATCGGTACAAGGGAACCCTTGAACAGTCCCAGTAAGTCATAGAGGAAGTGCACATTATCCTCGTTCGAAAGGCGCTCCTCTACCAAGGCTGAGATTTCCAGACTCAGAGACTTCCTTAGTGCCGAGATTAGAGGGGCGCCACGGCCGAAACGGGTAAGCATTTTTTGAGCGAGTGCGTAGAGTATATGTCTCTCGGTAATGCTTCCACCCCTCTGACTCATCGAAATAGACTCGACATCGGCGCGGAAATCAAGGCACATCAACCCCCCATCCATCAAAATTTCATTCAGGACGGCAACCTGCCTTTCCATGCGCGCAGCCCTCGCTCTTCGAATCGGTTTGAGAAAGGCATCGAATTCCGATCGGCTCCGGCTTGGAATGCCATGACACACCATGTATAGTAGATTCGGCGAATCCGGATTGTTTATTCTTCGGCCCTCAAGTTTTGTGCCGCTGGCCGAGACTCGGAGCTCGCAGCCGCAGGTAGTGGGTAAGCCTATGAGGCGGCCCGCGTCCTCCATCTCCTGACAGCCGGATATCGATTCATGATCAATTATCCCAGCCGCATCCAAACCCGCAAGCCAGGAACCATAAACCGCCTCCGCCGGGCTGTAGGGACTGAAGGAATAGCAGGTATGAATATGATTGTTTACCTCTCCTCGGCGCTCAGGCACAAATCCGGCTGCCCTTCGAGTATTCAGCTTTCCTTTCAGTGAATTCAGCCTGGCAGCGGCATCCTTACCTTCCAGCCTTAGTTCAGAAATTTCGTTGGTGCCGCTCATCGAATCTAAAATTGCCTATACTGAGAGGTATTCACACACCATCCTTGAGTTTGCGAAGTAGCTCGGCATTACTCTGGGCAGAGCCTGGAGTGTAGTTTTCAAGCGGCAAAATTCGCTCATGAATTGAGTCGATAATCCACTCCTTTTGCGGGAAGAATTCTCCTTCCATCTCTGCGGCCGGCGAAATCCAGTTTCTCGCGCCTAAAACAACCGGGGGAGCATCAAGATAATCGAAGCACAGGGAGCTTAGATTGCTGGCAATGTTATGGAGAAAGCTGCCCCTCTCAACCGCATCCGAACTTAGCAAAACCCTACCAGTCTTGCGAACTGATTCGACGAGCACATCATAGTTTAGAGGATTGACAAATCTCAAGTCAATGAGCTCCGAGCTCAAACCGAAGTGCTCCTCCAACTCGTCTGCGGCCTGAACGGCAGTGTAGAGTGTGACTCCCAGAGTGATAATTGTAATATCTTCCCCTTGGCGTCGAATTGCCGGAATTCCTTCGGGTGTTTCGTAGTATCCCTCCGGCACCCCTCCTTCCTCGAACTGCTCACCAAGGCCATATAGCTTCTGGCTTTCCAGGAAGAGCACAGGATCAGTTCTACTCAGGGCAAGATTCAGCATTCCCTTGGCATCGGTGGGTGTGGCCGGAAAATACAGTTTCAAACCCGGAATGTGGGCCAGCAGCGCCGTCCAATCCTGCGAATGCTGCGCTCCGTACTTGGCCCCAATGGAAACCCTCAGGGTAAGGGGCATCTTCAGCATGCCGGCGCTCATACCCTGCCACTTGGCCATCTGATTGAAAACCTCATCACCCGCCCGTCCAAGGAAATCACAGTACATCAACTCAACGACAGCCCTCCCGCCGCATATCGCATAGCCAACACCACTTCCAACAATGGCCCCCTCTGAAATTGGCGCATTGAAAAGCCGATGGTAAGGAAGGGATTCCGTCAGGCCGCGATACACCCCAAAGGCGCCGCCCCAATCTCGAACGTCTTCACCCCAGGCCGTCATTGTGGGATCTATTGAAAATCGATGAATCAGGGCTTCGAACAGGGCATCCCGAAATGAGAACTGTCTGGAGATGCGCGGTTTTTCGGCGCCGACTGCCGAGCGGATTTTTTTGGCAAGGGCAGAAACCCGAGGATTGTCCTTTGAAGCAGCGAGTAGCTGCGGGCGCCGCTTCTTATCGGCTTCCATACTCTCCATTTTCTCTCCCGAAAACATGACATGCTCAATGGAAGAGGCATCCAACCGGGGTGAAGTCTTCAATGAAACCGATTTTTCCAGGATGATGAAGAGTTTTCTTTCCACTCGAGCGCGCATATCGGCTACCGCGGCTTCACTTAACCCCCCCCTATTTTTCAGATAGTCCTCATAAGCAAGAATGCAGTCACGCTCCTGCCAAAGCCTCAATTCCTCCTTAGAGCGATAACTTGAAGAGTCCGATGGGCTATGGCCGGAAATCCGGTATGTGATAACATCCAGCAGTACCGGTCCCCTTCCTTCCAGCAGAATTTTCTTCTTGCGCAGTGTGGCTTCCGCAACTGCAAGCGGATTATAGCCATCAACCCTTTCGGCGTGCATGGCATCCGGATTCACCCCCGCTCCCACACGCGCCAGGGTTCCAAATCCCATGGTTTCACCTGCCGGTTGCCCTCCCATCCCGTAGAAGTTATTGAAGAAGTTGAACATCACCGGCGGCGCGCCGTCGAAATTCCAAAGCAATTTATACTGGTCCATTGATGCCATCATCATCGCCTCCCAAACTGGCCCGCATCCCATGGACGCATCCCCTATGTTGGCAATCACAATGCCCGGCCGCCGGTTGATTCGCTTATAGAGCGCGGCACCCAGGGCAATATCAGCGCTGCCTCCAACTATCGCATTATTAGGCATCGAACCAAAGGGAGGGAAGAAGGCATGCATCGAACCTCCAAGCCCTTTATTGAAGCCGGTTTTGCGGGCAAATATCTCGGCCATAGTTCCATAGAGAACATAATTCACAGCAAGATCGCGTAGATCGTCGTGTGCAACTTTTTCCACGATCCTCAATATATCGCCGCCCATGTATTCCCGCATCACCGCGTAAAGAGCTTCCTCCTCTATCGTAACTATCGCCCACAGGCATTTCGCCAGAATCTCTCCATGGGAGCGGTGTGAACCAAAGATGTAGTCCTCATGACTGAGCGCCATGGACTGCCCCACGGCCGCGGCCTCCTGGCCGATGGAAAGATGTGCCGGGCCTTGATGGTTGTATTCCAGACCCCTATAAGCGCCGGTTTTCTTAATTGAATCTAGAACCAGTTCGAACTGCCTGATTAGCAACATGTGATAGTAGGCGGCTTGAAGTCCTTTCCGCCCCCATTCCCTCTCTTCCCTGGCAAAGTCACTCCTATATTGATTAAGCGGAATGTCCTTGAGCTTGATATATCCGGCTTTGCGAACTTCTTTTGGGTCTATTAGCTGATCTATCGGCACTTATTCTTCTCCTGATGCTTTTCAGAGCTGTCGCCACACTGTTGCTTATTATAACACTGCCACCAGTCCTGATGTCGTAAGCACCCGCACCAAATGTGTCAAGAAACGTGCACCCGTTCCACCGTCGAGGGCCTGATGGTCGATAGTCAGAGAAAGACCAATTCGCTTCTCAATGCCGATGCCCTTTGGGGTTTCGATTGGCGCATTGATGATTGCTCCAATACCGAGAATTGCCACCTCGGGAACGTTCAGCACCGGGGTGAAGTTCTCAATTCCGAGTACGCCAAGATTTGTGGTAGTGAAAGTGCTTCCTACAAGTTCATCCGGGAATATAACTCCCTCTCTGCAGGTGTCTGCAAGCCGTCTTGCCTCAGCCGCGAACGAAACCAAATTTCTTTTATTAGCGTTTCTAATCACTGGAGTCATCAAACCTCTTGGCGTGTCCACCGCGAAACCAAGATGTACGTTGGCATATCGTCGTATTTCGTTTCCATGGAAAGTTGCATTCAACTCCGAATAATGGGGCAGGAGACGGGCAATGCTGAACATGAGCAGGTGGTTAATCGAAATACTCTGCCCCCCCATCGGATTGTTTTTGTAGGACTGGTGCCAGGCCAGAATTGAGCCGGCCGGAGCAGAACTATTTAGGGTAAGCTGCGCGGTTTTGCTCAGCGAGGCGCGCATCCGCGAGGCTATGATTTTACGCGCACCCTGCACGGGTATTATTTCAACGCCATCAGGATTTTCATCCTGATGGTTTTTTTCGTACTCCGTCAGTTTTTTGACCGAACCAGGAGCGGCATCCTGTGCCGGGATAACTTCACTTGAGGGCGCTGGGGCGGAAACACCGGAGACGATGCTGTCGGAAGTTCCGGAGCTTACACCAGAGTCGGGAAGTCTCGCTAGGAAACCTGTCATATCGCGTTCGATTATGCGCCCGCCCGGACCGGTGCCGGGAATGGGGGTTTTAGTGGCAGCGGAGTTTAGAGCGGCACCACCGGCGGTGGAAGCGGCGAGGGATCTCGGATTGAAACCGGCGCTCAGGGCAAGCCTCCGCGCCCGGGGGGAAATGCCTGGATAATCGCCTCTATTTACTCGGGGGCTCGTCTCGGGGAGAGGACTGAGTGACGCTCCATTGGTGATTGACCGTTTGGCATCCGTCGATTCAGAGACATCCGCGTCTTGAATACCAGGGGCAAGCAGTGCTGAGACATCTTCGCCCTCTTCTCCAATAATGGCAAAGCGGCTTTGCACCGGTACCTCATCTCCAGCATTGAAGAGTCTGGCAAGAAGAATTCCTGCCGCCTCGGCTTCCACCTCCGTAGTGGACTTGTCGGTTTCAACTTCGCAGAGTACATCCCCGACATTTACCTGCTCACCCACCTCTTTGCGCCACTCCACTATAACTGCGGATTCTACCGTGTTGCCCAACCTAGGCATTACTATTTCGTTCATCATTTATCATCTCCAAAACGATCTTTCCAAGTCCCCCGCTTCTTCGTTTTATTGATTTCCAGTGTCTAATCCTACAGCATCAACAGAGTCTTGTGCCCTCTTAGTCTTCGAGTTCAAAGCGAAATTTTAACGAAAGAACACTCCGTACGGGTTGGCCTTGGTTTGTAGCCGGAATGAAGAGAAGATTCTCAAGCGAGGTGATAACTGCTTCCTCCAATAGGGGATTACTTCTTGGCGATACGAATTCGAAGGAGCTTAAGGTGCCAGTGGCGTCAATATCCAGTCTGATAAGCACAATTCCCTCAAGTCCGCGGCGTCTGGCACGCAGGGGATACTTCGGCTTGGGGATGGAATGCGGCTTAGAAGGTTGGAATGAAGAGGCTGATGCGGATGGAATGTCGTGCATGCCCAGCGCAGGAGGAGTTATATCGGTTTCTGCGGAAGACGGAGGAGAAGAGAAGTCAACCTGCGTGATTGATGCAGAAGGTATGGAAGGCGATAACTCTGCGCTTGGAGGTGCAGGTTTTTGAGAAGTCGGGCTGGGGGAATTGCTGGGCCCAGCACCTAAGTCCAAGTTCAGATTCGAATTGGTTAGGCGAACTGATAATACTGATGAACTTGCTTTCTCAGCAGTTAAGGAGGGGTTATCCACCCAAAAGAGCATGGAGGCAAGCAGAACACAGTGCAGGCCAAGCGACAGGGCAATTGCAATTGCCAGCCTTTTTGATTTCACCGGCATCAATAGTGCCAGTTAGCCCCAAAACTGAACTCACGGCCCTCGATTGGATACCAGGATTCCTCATCGGAGTATGATTGCCAGTAAATCTCGGTTGGCATGCGATTGTCAAGCAGATTGGACACCTTGGCATAGATGTTCAAACTGTCGATGGGCCGCCAATCTATCCGAAGATTCCAACTCAGCCTTCCGCCCACTGTTCCCTTCTCATTGTTGATATCCCCTCCCTTGTAGTACCCGGAGGTTAACCTGACGTCTGTGGAAAATTCGAAAGCCCTTATGGGAGTGAGCAATACACGACCATAGACGCTGTGCAGAGGAACCAGAGGAACTCGCCTGCCGGAATTCCTATATCGCGCAGAATCAAAGGCATAGGAACCGCTTAAACTTAGAGTAGAGCCAATTCTCGAAACGTTGACAACGGCGCCTATGTGCTGAGTGTCGCTGATATTCGCATTTCTCAAATCAGCCGGGTCAAAGGCAATTTCATCGTTCATTGCAATGAAGTAGGCCGCCACATCGGCCCCGTACACACCCTGAGAATATTCCAGAGAACCGGCTATGTGATGCCCGAATTCCGGCTTCAGATCAGTGTTGATGGATGAGGGATCAGAGAAGTAGGACACCTGTTCATCCAGTAAGGGATAGCGAAAAACTCGTCCATATCGTAGACGTGCTGTCCAATTCTCTTTCGGCATCCAGACGCCGCCAAAATCGTAGACAAAGGGCATGTACCGAACATCCTTTCCCGCCCCGGAAATTTTGTATGCCGCAAGCCGCATACCGGCATCTGCCGTCCAATGCTCACCGAACATCGCCTTAAGCCGCTGCCAAAGTGAAAACTCACGGCGTATAGCCGATTCTCTGGAGCTTAATCCCAGTCTCTCCTTCTCGTCGAATGCAGCAACAGTGATTCCAGACCAATTCACATCAAATCCCCCTATGGGAATCAACGTAATATGATCGTTGGGATAGAGTTCGATATCCCCTTGGATGCTTCCACGCACATCATCCAAGGTGCTGCTGGAAAAGGAACTCCAGGAATCGAAAATCACATCGGCTTCGCTGGTCAGACGGCGCCAGGATACCGGGAGCATAATTGTCAGCGGGTCAATGAAGGTTTCAAAGTCAAGCTTGATCATCCAAGTAGTTTCCGATACCTGGTCTTCCTTCTTATTTGCCTTATTCGGATTGCTTCTGTATTCACCTGCGGAAAGGCCGCCTGGAAGCTGATAAGAAGATTCGGCAAAGAATCCATCCAGTCCAAGGTTTAGGGAGTGGAAATCTGCGTCAAGGTTCAAAGTCGCCGATATAGTATCCGCATCAGACCTTTCCCGAGTCGGGTTTGAGTTGACGTGGTGAAAACCTCCCAGCACGGAGAATACATCATCACCCCAGGCAATAGTCAACGACTCCTTACTGCTGAGATTGGTGGATAAGCTGGTACGAATCCAAGCTTCAAAGTCTTCGGGCTCCCTGCTTATAATATTGATAGCGCCGGCTATGGCCTGATCACCATACTGACTCGAAAGAGGACCCTTAATCACCTCAATGCGCAGAATTTTGTCTAACGGGATCGCCTGCCAGTTAACAGAGGCCATATCCGCGCGATTAATAGGACGTCCATCAATCAAAACAAGGGTGCGGGCAAAACCACCTTCTCCAAAGCCACCCATAGAAACGAAGGATTTGCCAGGTGCATTTGCTTTTATGGCAATGTCGGGAAGAGTTTTAAGCGCATCTAAAACACTCTCGGCGCGGGCCAATATCTCAGGGGGGATAATGCGGACATAGGGAGAGACGCTTCGAGCATCTTCTTCGATTCTCGACGCACTCACCACAATTTCCATATCTTCGGGAAAGGTGATGCTTGTAACTTCCAAGAGCAAGAAGAGGCACACTAAACTCCCCGGGGGCAAAAAAAGGGGCATCCGAGTGGAGATAACGGCAGACGAAGCACCTGGAATGGAAAAGCGAAACATGACATGCCTCCACAGCAATTAACTAACCTCGAATGAATATCCTGGCTTGCGGCACAAAACTGGTTGCCTTCCCTCTCAGTGGCTCCTAACCAGTCCATCACCGTATACAGTTGGCAGAGGACAGCCGCGGAATCTAACCGCGTTTCTCCTTCGTCGGCCTGGCCATACTATCTTAAGAAGAGTGGAGGGACAAGTAGTTCTCGCGAAAGCGAGGCAAATTCGGATCTCTTGTGAAACTCCTAGATGTGAAACTCCTAGACGCGAAATCCCCATACGGACACCATAGAGAGTTTGATTTCCTCTCCGCGCGGTTTCCAGGGCGAATTTCACAGCCAGTTTGCTCCGTCGGCTTGCATCCAATACAGCCTGAGTAAACAGTCTCTTTCGTTCGTCCTGTGTGGGCCGACCGAATCTCACCTCCATCTTAACCCACTTGAAAAATGCCTCAAGCTGGTGATAAATTCCCCTACCCTATTAGCCAAGGAAGTGAGAAATATTGATAATCTCGGCAAGTAGACGGACTGATATTCCCACGTTCTACTCCACCTGGCTCATTAACCGGGTACGGGAGGGATTTTGTCTCGTATCCAATCCCATCAATCCCCGCCAAATAACCCGTGTTTCCCTCCTTCCGAGTGCAGTTGATGCATTTGTTTTTTGGTCGAAAAACCCTAAGCCTATGCTCAAATTCCTTGGCGAATTTGATAGTCGCGGTTTCGTTTACTACTTCCAATACACGCTGAACGACTATCCACGGGCCTTTGAACCTTCTGTGCCGGATATCAATAGCAGACTCGACACGTTCCGCGCGCTCTCGAATAGGCTCGGTTCCAAAAGGGTGATCTGGCGATATGATCCTATAATCATTAGCTCAGCCACGAATTACAGTTTTCATACATCCACGTTCAGACGGTTGGCGTATGCCCTTCGCGGTTTGACGCGGCGCGTGGTTATCAGCACCGTCGATCTTTATCGCAAAACCGGCAAGCGTATGGCCAAACTGACAAGTCGCTGTGATACAAGGCGGATGGAGATGCAGCGCGATTCCCCTGAAATTCTTGAGATGCTATCCAACATTGCCAAGACAGCTAGCTCCGTAGGGATGACGCCTTTCTCCTGCGCCGAAAAACATACTTGGTCTGGAATCCAGGCAGGCGCTTGCATCGACCACGAGCTGATTAAATCCATAGGCGGCCACTCATCCCCCAAGAAAGATCCGGGACAACGAATCAACTGCCGCTGTGTTATTAGCCGCGATATCGGTAAGTACGACAGCTGCATTCACGGATGTCCATACTGCTATTTCACAAGGGATTTTGAGTTAGCACGTCAACATCATGCCAAACACAACCCGGAATCACCCATGCTCTAAATCTCTTGACGCTCAAGTAGCCTGATTTCCAAAGGAGGGAACTGCCAAAGCCCAAGGTTCCAAAACTTTCCCAAGCATCCTAGCTCCCTGAGCATAAGATAGTATCAAACCATAGTTCGTAAAGGGTATCCCTAAATTTCCGATATCTCTTATCCTCGCACCTAATTCCTGAGAACTTATCATGCAGCTCCCGCAGTGAATAATCAGTTTATACTCGCTTAGCTGTTCGTTCTCATGAAATTCCCTGCCAAAATTATGCTCCAGGCCAATCTCCGGAAACTTTTTCCTGAAATAATTGGGAATTTGCACTGTACCTATGTCCTCTTCCACCCTTGAATGACTGCACGCCTCCACAATCAGAACCTTATCTCCTCTCTTAAGTTCCTTCAAAACCTCCAAGCTCTTCACGAAGAGATCAAGTCTTCCTCTACTGAAATAATTAATCATTGCTATCGAGAAAGTGGTTAATCCGACATTGTCAGGAATCCACTCTGCCATTATATCCATTGCCTGAGAATCGGTGATTATAACCTTTGGCCTATTCTTGAAGTTGTCTATCAGTCCCAAAAATCTTTGCCTTTCTTCCTCCCTTTTTTTACCCCTTGCCTTATTGAGATCCATCCTAAAGGATACGGGGTAGGCCCAACTCCTTGTTATGTATTCCTCAACCATTGCCTGTGGCCTTAGATACCTCCCGGGAGGCGTCTCGGCATCCATCGGGATATTCAACACGTAGTATTCTTCCCTTTCCACAAAGGGCAGAAGTTCCAATTTCTTGTTCTTGGATTCAAAATTGTCGACTACAAAATCCAATAGCTGCTGCCTGTAGGAGTTATCATTTGCCCTGATAACTGTGATTTTGAAAAACTTGAGTAAAGGAATCTCAATCTTCCTATCCTCAAAGAACACGTTCTTGATAATAAGTATCTGCTTCCCCATATCCCTTGCCCTTTCAATTAGCTGCCGCTCAACCTCAAGACTCTTATTGGAAGGATCTATAACAACGAGGATGAGATCGCATTTTTTTAGATCGGAGAATGCCTTCTTTGTCTTCTTGCTTCCCAGTTCTCCCTGTTCATCCAATCCGGCTGTGTCAAAGAGTTTTACGGGGCCTATCCCATGAATTTCCAGCAGGGATATCTTTGTATCCGCGGTGGTTCCGGGAGTGGCATCTACAAGAGATGTGTTTTGCTGCGTGAGCAAATTCATCACAGAACTCTTACCCACATTCATTTTCCCGAATATTCCTATATGGTCTCTTTCGACTAATACCGCCAATGCTTTGAATCTCCCCATTCATTGAATCCAATCTCCCTTCCCGTGCCTTTTATCCTCTTTGATAGGCAGAGGCTGCAGTCAGCAGCCTGCTCATTAGCACATGGTTTCCCGTCATAAAGTCGATAATGCTTCCTCACTCGGGTGGGAGTAACCAACGGCATTATGATATTCGCTCCGAAATCAAGTGCCCTCTCCCTTCCCATGGGATCTATGGCTTGCAAGGCGCTCGTTGCGGCGATGTTTATATTCCTCATGGAAATTCTCACGGCGGACACCATTTTCAGACTGAGCTCTATGCTGCCGGCCTTACTGTCCCTCATGGGTGTATCTCTGTGCGGTATATAGGGTCCCATCCCAATCATGTCGACATCGTATTCTCTGAAAAAATCTATGTCTCTTGCAAGATCTTCCACACTTTGACCGGGAAGTCCTATCATAACTCCAGTCCCCACCTGATACCCAATGTCTTTTAGATCCACTAGGCAGGCCTTCCTCCTCTGTAGAGATATTGATGCCGGATGTATCTTGCTGAAAAGTACGGGATCTGTGGTTTCAATCCTCAGTAGGTATCTATGCGCTCCGGCATTGAACCAGGTTTGATAGGTTTCCCTGCTCTGCTCTCCACAACTCAAGGTTATTCCCAAACCCCTGGGTAATTCTTCGGAAACACTTTCTTTCTTTATCGCTCTAACGACATCATCAACGAAGCGTACAAAATGTCTGTCGCTCCTTTCTCCCGATTGCAGAACCAGGGAGCCATAACCCTCCCCGGCACACCATAAGGCAGCATTCATTATCTCCTCTTTGCCGAGTCTAAACCTTGTTATGCTTTTGTTACTCTTCCTTATCCCGCAGTAACTGCAATCCCTCGCGCAGATATTTGAGAACTCCAACAGACCTCTGTAGTATATCTTTTCCCCCACGGCCTCCTTCATTACAGCATACGCCTTCTTTCTCAGTTTTTCAGTGTCCGTTCTTAGCAAATCCAGCGTATTCACTTCAGAAATAGAGATCTCGCGCTCCTTTTTTTATCCTGCTGCGATATTCCTCCGTTCTTTTTCTTCTTTCCCCAGGAACGCACCGCATCATCCTTTCTATGAGTTCTTCTCCTCTTTTCCTGGTTTCCGCATCGGCATAATCCTCAATGTATTCCTGCAATGTTGTAAGAGCATTGGGTAAGCAATGGGCCTTGATCAGCCCGGGTTTGGCAAGGTCCATAAAATCCTTCCCCACCCTTCCAAGCCTGTAGCACCCAGTGCAGAAGGAAGGGATAAAACCTCTACGTATCACATCCCTGATAACTTCCCCGGTATTCCTTGTATCGTTCAAAGAGAACTGCTCTCCTTTCCCCCCTGAATTATAGCCCCCGGGACTTGTTCTGGAACCAGCGCTTATCTGTGATATTCCGAGGTTGAAAAGCTCCGATCTCAAATTCACTGGCTCCCTCGTAGAGAGTATTATCCCCGTATAGGGAACCGCCAACCTCAATACGGCAACTAGTTTTTTGAAGTCAGTGTTTGAAACTGGTTTCGGTACGTTTACAGAGCCAGGGGCGTTGTTCGCTGGCTTCACTCTCGGAACGGATATCGTATGAGGCCCTATGCCATAGGTGTCATCAAGATGTCCTGCATGCTGCAGGAGGGCCAGCACTTCAAATTTATAATCGTAGAGCCCAAAGAGCACCCCTATACCAACATCATTCAAGCCATTTTTCAATGCCATATCCATGATGTTCAATCTGCGTTCATAATCCGCCTTCTTACCCTCCGGATGCATCTTCTCATAGGTTTCCCTATGATAGGTTTCCTGAAAGACTGTGTAAGTGCCTATCTTTGCTCTGCTTACTTCTCTAAGCTGCTCCTTCTCCAGGGGAGCTATCTCCAAATTCACTCTCCGTATGCTGCTTCCTTTGGAATCCTTCACCGAATATATGGCTTCTATGGCCGGGATAATCAACCCAAAACTATCCTCCCTTTCTCCGGAAAGCAGCAGTATTCGTTTGTGACCCTGTTCCAGGATGAGCCGGGTTTCTTCTTTTATTTCTTCTACGGTTAGTTCCCGCCTGCTCATCTTCCTGTTGTCCTTTCTGAAACCGCAATAAAGACAGTTATTGGAACAGTAGTTCGAAATATACAATGGGGCAAAGAAGACAAGCCTTTTCCCATATATTTCATCCTTTACCTTCTTCGCAGTTGTGAATAACCCTTCCAACAACTCCATATCTTCTATGTGCAATAGGATCGCTGCCTCTTCCATGCTAAGGCCCTTGAGTAACAGAGCCTTCTTTAAGATCCCCTTGACTTTTTTGGCGTGTGTTCCTTCGGTTCGCCCTAGCATTCTTGTTAATCTGCTTTCATCAATAAAATTCATCACGGATCCTTTCTCTATTATAGTGCTTTTCTTGCTGCCTGAAATTCCCGCCAACTATTCCAGTTAATTTGCTTAGGGAAGCACGACTCTCTTCCGTAGATTGCCAAATTCTCCCTACCTCAGGGCCTTCAACAATATTCAATTGGCCAGGCTGCCAAGCAGTTTTGGGTGGGCACCATGTACCGACTCTGTCGACTACATCGATCACCGCCTGGGATCCAGGCACTTTCGATATCAGAACTGATTCGATTTCAACTAATTCGGGGAAATTCTGGGGATCCGTGGAAGAAAGGGATATGCTTGGGATGTATATCTGACATTGAGGTTTGCGATGCACAAGAATATCCTCATTATCCTTGCTCTCGGGTTGGTCTCAGTACGACTTGGAGCCATAGATTACACCTGGACTGGGAATGCCGGCAGTGATGAATGGACTGATGCCGGCAATTGGACCGGGGCAGGTGTCCCGGGAACCTCTGATAACGTCACGATAGAAGGGGGTGTAGCAGTTACTGTCCCTACTGTCCCCGGAGGACCTAGAGCTTTCAGTATAGGAGGATTAAATCTTACCGGAACCCTCAATATCCAAAGAGCAGGAGAGATTACGATTTCCGGGCTAGTCTCAGTAAGCGGGGCTATTAGATCAAGCGGCAATATATCGTTTCAGAGCGCTATTACGCTTACGGGTGATACCACCCTTGAATTTGATGGCGGCGCCGCTTTTGGAGATAGAATATCCGGCGCGCATACCCTTGTAATCAACAGTAAATCAGGTACTGCTACACTAACTCTTGGAGACATCAGAGTAAGCGGCCTACTGCTAGATGCAAGTGCCCTGGTAAAACAATCAGGGTCAATCACAGACGCCGCGGGAGGAAGCACTTGCAGATTGCAGGTAGAAGGGTCAGGTCCATTTAGCCTTAGTAGTCCTTCAAACAGGGTGGGCTCTATCGCTGTCAATACTACCGGTGATTTTGCCATCAATGGAGGTGACGTCGCAGGCAACGCTCTCACCATTGGGGAGTTAGACCTTGCCAACACCGGCACGCCCATTACCGGTATTAACACGGAGGGTACTCTATCGCTGCGGTACAATCGCGATTTGATTATCAATGCGGATATCAGTAGTGGAAGCACAGCTGCTCTCATCTGTCCATCTGCTATTCTCAGCGATGTAGTTTTCGCGATTGAAACTGGTGGAATTTTTCTTGATTGCTCTACAGAGCTCAGAGGAAATGCTCAGATAGTGGCCTTGGACCGGGGTGTTTCTCTGAGGAAAGTCAACAATGCGGATGGTGAAATCGATGCAAACTCGCTCAGCGTAAGGGGAGGGGCTACTATCACCCTTCTTGATGCAATTGGAGGAACTAACCCCATCAATGATTTAACCCTTGCGGCAGCCAATGGCAGCATAGGAAACAACATTTCGCTGAAGGGGAACCTAACAGTCAACACAGGCACATTCACTGCCCCCGCCAGCATCGACATCAATGTGGGTGGGAACCTTACCGGAACCGGGGGCATGGAAATAACGGGAAGTTCCAATATCAAAGTTGGGAAGGATTTCACAATCGCCAACTTCACCGCTGGCAATTCAACCGTTACCCTGGATAAGAACACCTCTGCCAGCTTCGGGGCGGGAAGCGGATATACCTTCTTACACCTCATCATTGATAAGCGAACCAATCCGTCAACTAGCTATGGCAGAGTCTCCGCGGTAGGTCAAATACAAATCGCCGGCAATCTGAACATCATCAGCGGAACCCTAG
>Ga0209781_1000021_pt1 | contig 42419 bp, 40 predicted proteins | sample WorMetHERISLAND1_3_FD_187386 | JGI IMG/M metagenome (GOLD analysis project Ga0209781, IMG submission 187386) | Marine gutless worms symbiont microbial communities from Max Planck institute for Marine Microbiology, Germany - Olavius albidus HERON... | ecosystem: Host-associated > Annelida >...
TCAGATGCAGACATATATCAATGTTGCCGACAATTCCGGTGCTAAACTTGTTCAAACCATCAAAGTGCTTGGCGGCAGCCGCCGACGCTACGCGAGTATTGGCGACATTGTTTCCGTTACCGTTAAGAAAGCTATCCCGAATGCTCCCATTAAGAAAGGCGAGGTTATGAGAGCGATAGTTGTACGAGTACACAAGGAATATCGCCGCAGTGATGGAACTTATATTCGCTTTGATGATAATGCCTGTGTGATAGTTGATGGAGCCGGCAACCCTGTTGGTAAGCGTATTTTCGGTCCGGTGGCACGTGAGCTAAGGGATTACAACTACATGAAAATTGTTTCCCTTGCCCCAGAGGTGCTCTAAGAGAGGGTGGTAGAGTAATGCAAACCAGGCTGAAAAAGGGCGATCAGGTTCGGGTAATAACTGGCAGGGACAAGGGAAAGCAGGGACGCGTCCTGAGGGTAGATCACGCGAAGGCCAGGCTTATAATTGAGGGCCTGAACATGGTAAAAAAAACCCAGCGTCCAAAGAGTCGGAATGACAAGGGCGGTATCATAGAGATAGAGGCTCCTATTACGGCTTCCAACCTGATGATCGTTTGCCGCAAATGCGGTCCCACTCGGATTGCTGTGAGGCTAAGTGGAGATAGGAAGAATCGTGTTTGCCGCAAATGTGGAGAAATTCTTTGATGTCCAATAAATCCACCGCGGGGCCGACGTCCAAAGCTGTGAAAACCTCCTCCAGTCGGACGAAATCGACAGGGAAAACGCTAAACACGGCAAAAGAAGCAGCTGACAAGAGGTATGTGCCAAGATTGAAGCAGCTCTTTACTGACAAAATAGCCGGGACATTACTGGGAGAATTCGGTTTCACGAGTCCGATGCAAATCCCGAGAATTGAAAAAATTGTCGTTTCGGCTGGTGTAGGGGATGCGATTGTCAACAAGAAGTTCCTGAATTCAATTATTGCCGAATTGGGACAGATTACCGGACAAAAGGCACTGAAGACGAAGGCCCGGAAATCTATTGCCAATTTCAAAATCAGGAGTGGTCAGGAAATAGGGGCGAAGGTTACTCTTCGTGGGAATCGGATGTATGAGTTTCTAGACCGTCTGTTGAATGTTGCCCTGCCTCGGGTTAAGGATTTCAGAGGTATTAGTCCAAGGGCCTTCGATGGCCGAGGGAATTACAGCTTGGGAATTGATGAACAGATCATTTTCCCGGAGATTGACTATGGCAAGATTGAAAGAATCAGGGGCCTCAATGTGGCCATTGTCACAACTGCCCGGAGTGATAGGCAGGCCCGAAGTCTTTTAGCTGGATTCGGGATGCCGTTCGGCAAGGAGTAGTCTATGGCCAAGAAATCGATGATTATCAAGGCTCAGCGGAAGCCAAAGTATGTATCCCGGGTTGTCAGGAGATGCCGTCTCTGTGGACGTCCCCGCGGTTACATGAGGAAATTTGAAATGTGCCGTATTTGTTTTCGTAAACTCGCAAACGAGGGTATGATACCGGGCGTAACCAAATCGAGTTGGTAGTAGGAGAGAGATTATGAGTGTTAGCGATCCGATCGCGGATATGCTCACAACAGTCAGAAATGCCGTGGCAGTTAAAAGTGAGAAAGTCGATATCCGGCTTTCCAGATCTAATATGGAGATAGTGAAAATTCTGAAGAATGAAGGCTACGTGAGAAACTTCAAAAAAATTACCGAGGATGAGATTGATATTATCCGAATTTACTTGAGATATGATGAGAAGAAAAATTCAGTTATTCACGGTATCAAATCGGTGTCTACTCCGGGCCGCCGTGTTTATTCCGGATATAGAAACATGCCTAGAGTCTATAACGGATTGGGAACTGTGATTGTGTCAACATCTGCCGGGGTAACTACAGGGAAGAAGGCAGTCGTTGGCAAGGTTGGAGGAGAGATAATCTGTACTGTATGGTGAGGGAGGCTTCTTAGGATGTCGCGGATAGGATTTCTGCCGGTGGCTGTACCCGCGGGCGTTGATGTTAACGTTGAAGGGGAAACGCTCCATGTTAAGGGAGGCGGGGGGGAATTGTTTCAGGATTTTAAGCCCCTGGTGAGTTTCGATATTAGAGAAGGGGAAGTTCGGGTTAAGAGGATTGATGAATCTAGGCAGGCAAAATCGCTGCACGGCCTATATCGTTCCTTGCTCAGCAATATGATACGCGGCGTGAGCAAGGGGTTTACAAAGAGTCTGACAATAAGCGGTGTTGGATTCCGGGCTGAGGTTTATGATAGGAGTTTATTGCTCAATTTGGGATTTTCCAACCAGATTGAATATGTGATACCAGAGGGTATCACCATTACCATGGAAGGTAATAACAAGATTATTGTCAACGGAATAGATAAGGCCTTGGTTGGTCTAGTTGCATCGGAGATTCGGAGTTTCAGGCGACCGGAACCATACAAGGGGAAGGGCATTCGCTATGAGGGTGAAAGAGTTCGCCGAAAGGTCGGCAAGAGTGGTGTGCAATAGGAATACAGCATGGATAGGTTGAGCGACAAACGCCATAGGCGTACTCGGCGAAAAATTCGAATCCGAAAGAAACTGGTTGGCACTGCAGCCTGTCCCCGGTTGACCGTGAGTAAAAGTCACAGGAACATAAGTGTGCAGGCTATTGATGATGCTGCAGGTAGAACTCTTAGATCCATTACTACCTTGGAGAAGGAGTTCTCAGATATGGGCAAATCGATGGAGAATGCCAAAATAATTGGGATGAAAATGGGTGAAAGACTTAAGATGGGGGAAATAGAAACGGTGATTTTCGATCGGAATGGCTATAAGTATCATGGCATAGTGAAGGCCATTGCTGAGGGCGCTCGTGAAGCGGGTTTAACTTTTTAGGCAGATATGGCAGCAAAAGAAGAAGAAAAAAAATTTATTGAGAAGCTGATTCGATTGAATAGGGTCTCCAAGGCTGTCAAGGGCGGTCGGAAGATGTCCTTCAGTGCCCTTATGGTTGTTGGAGATGGGAGCGGTAGGGTTGGTTATGGCTTTGGTAAGGCTAATGAAGTAACTGAGGCGATTCGCAAGAGTGTTGAGAAGGCTAAGAGTAGAATCATAGCTGTTCCCATAAAGAGAAACACCCTGCCTCATGAAATTCTCGGTGGATACAAGAGCGCTTCGGTGCTGTTAAAACCTGCCGCACCCGGAACCGGTATAATCGCCGGCGGTCCTGTAAGGGCGATAATGGAGGCCGTGGGCGTACGCGATGTTTTGGCCAAAAATCTGGGATCGAAGAATACAATGAACATTGTGAAGGGTGTGTTCAATGGCCTTGAAAACCTGATGCTTGTCGGGGAAATAGCTGACGGAAGGAAAGGAAGCATTACGGATATATGGGAATAATTATGCAGAAAAATTCCAGGATTAGACTCACTTTGATACGGAGTGCGATCGGCAGAAAGCCTAATCAAAGGGCCACGCTCAAAGCGCTTGGACTAGGAAAGCTGAACTCAAAGGTGGAGGTTAATTCGAATGCTGCTGTTTGGGGTATGGTGAGGACGGTTTCACACCTGCTGGCAATAGAGGAAATTGTATGAGGGTGATTCGGGCTCCTAAAGGCGCTAATATGGGAAGGAAGATAGTAGGACGGGGAAGATCGTCAGGATTCGGGAAGACTTCCGGCCGCGGGCATAAGGGTCAGAAATCTCGTTCCGGTGGAGGAACTAGACTTGGATTCGAGGGTGGGCAAATGCCTCTTTACAGACGGGTTGCCTCTCGGGGCTTCACGAACCATCCTTTCAAAACTCGATATGTTGTAATTAATGTATCTTCACTAGAGCGTACCTATGACGATGGTGAGCTGGTGAATCTTGATACACTGCACCGAAAGGGTTTAGTGAAGAGAAGTGAAAATTTGGTGAAACTCCTGGGGAATGGGGAAATAAGGAAAAAACTGGAGATCGAAATCGACGCGATTTCGGTTTCCGCGAAGGCGAAAATTGAAAAGGCCGGGGGCAAGATAACAAAACCTGACGGGCCTGTGACACAGTAGGACTGCAATGGCGAACAATCCCATAGCCGACATATTTAGAATCCGCGATCTTCGCAATAGGGTGCTGTTCACTTTGGGCATCCTTGTTATTCATAGAATTGGCTCTGTGGTGCCCATTCCGGGCATAGATATGGGTAAGCTAAGCACCTACTTTGAAAACAATGCCGCGGGTAGCCAAGGGATTATTGACTTTCTTGATTTCTTTTCCGGTGGAGCCTTCAGTAATTTCTCACTATTCATGCTGGGTGTGATGCCGTACATAACCACCAGTATTATTATGCAGGTTTCAATGCTGGTTTTTCCTGCTCTCAAGAGAATTGCTGAAGAGGATGGAGGGCGCAAAAAAATTCAGCGATATACTCGTTATGCCACAGTTGTTGTCTGTCTTCTCCAGGGAATGCTTCTGCTTCGCGTCCCGTTGGGTTACGAAGTTTTAGTTGCTGAGATTGCCGATTGGCAGTTCATGATTATCGGCTTGTTAACCACTACGGCTGGCACCATATTCCTCATGTGGCTTGGTGAGCAAATCAATATCAAGGGTGTTGGGAATGGCATTTCACTGCTTATCTTCACCGGAATTGTAGCGCGGATGCCCAATGCCTTCATGGTAATGATTCGTGAAATCAGAACACAGAACCTGAATCCGGTCTTCGTTATCCTCACCATAGTGATGTTCGTGGCTGTGGTAATACTCGTTATCTATGAGCAGCAGGGGTTAAGAAAAATACCGGTGAATTATGCGGGTCGTATCGTGGGGCGCAAGCAGTACAGGGCACAGGGCTCCTATATCCCGTTTAAGATTAATCCGTCGGGAGTTATTCCAGTGATTTTTGCCTCGTCCATTCTTGCCATTCCTATCCAGATATCAACCAGCAGTTTGGGCCCCGGAAGCAGCGAGTTTTGGGGCAGGGTGTCAGCGGCACTGAATACCACTGGGCCCGTTTATTTAACGCTATATCCGCTGTTAATCATTTTTTTCGCGTATTTTTACACACAGGTATCTTTGAACCCTGTGGAGATTTCCAAGCAGATAAGGGAGAATGGCGGCTCAATTCCAGGAATCCGGAGCGAAAACATGGAATCATATTTGACGCGCATCCTAAATCGTATTGTACTGCCCGGCTCGATTTTTTTGTCGATGATTGCGTTGATCCCATCGCTCCTGATTATTATGATTCCTGGATTTCCTCAGCAGATGGCGTATATCATGGGTGGTACTTCATTGCTGATTATGGTAGGGGTAGATCTTGATACGATGAGCCAGATAGAAGGGCACCTCAAGATGCATCATCACGATGGACTGACTAAGGGCGGCAAACTTCGCTCTCGAAACCTGTAGTGGGGTGGTATTGATGAAAGTTAGAGCGAGTGTAAAACCAATGTGTGAGAAGTGCAAAGTAATACGCAGGCGCGGTGTGGTGCGTATAATCTGTGACAACCCCAAGCATAAACAGCGGCAGAAATAGGAGATTCGATGGCGAGAATTGCGGGTATCGACCTTCCCAATAAGCATGCAGATATTGCCTTAACTTATATTTTCGGGATTGGGCGCGCTTCAGCGCAGGAAATATGCAGGAAAACCGGCATTGATTTCAGAATGAGGATCAATGAACTTGCGGTTGATGAAATCAACAGCCTAAGAAGAGTTATTGAAAACGATTTCAAAGTTGAGGGTCGCCTGCGATCTGAGAATGCTCTGAATATAAAGAGATTGATGGATATTGGCTGCTATCGCGGCCTACGTCATCGCAGAGGACTTCCTTCGAGGGGACAGCGGACTAGAACCAATGCCAAAACCAGAAAGGGGAGATCCAAGACTGCTGTCAAAAAGAAGAAATAGCAAATGGCGGCAAAATTTGCTTGCTGCGATTTTGGAATCACTGACGGGAAGTTTAGATAGGGTGGAGTAAGATCTATGGCGAAGAGGAAAGAGAAAAAGACTGTCACTGAGGGGAATGTTTATATCCAGGCTACTTTCAATAACACTATTGTCACAGTTACAGATGTGAATGGAGGCGTACTTTCGTGGAGCAGCGCGGGATCGCTGGGATTTCGCGGTGCGAAGAAATCAACACCCTATGCGGCACAAACCACGGCTGAAATGGCCACTAATCGTGCGAAGGATTTTTATGGACTTCAGGTGGTTAATGTCTATGTGAAAGGGCCGGGGGTGGGTCGCGAAACAGCGATTCGCTCACTTGGTAATCTTGGACTCAAAGTGAAGACTATCAAAGATATCACGCCGATTCCACATAACGGTTGTCGGCCCAGAAAGAGCAGGCGCGTTTAGTAATTTCACGGACGTGTTAGGATAAAACCAACATCAGAAGAATGTGCTAGCGAATCGGGAGATGGCAGGTATTCACGCCTGTAGTTTGATTTAGTGCATCGTCTCGAAAACATAAGGAGTATGTATGGCTAGAAAAAACCTCTTAAAGGGTTTTAAAAGACCGAAGGGAATTACTTTTGAACACAGTGAGGGTGTGCAGGACTTCGGTAAGTTTGTGGCCTATCCCTTCGAGCGTGGATATGGAGCAACCATCGGGAATACCCTGCGCCGTATCCTTCTTTCCTCAATACAGGGTTACGCTGTTTCAGCGGTAAGGATTACCACTTACGATGAGGAAGGCAGTTCACATGTTATCACAAGTGAATTCGAAGACATCCCTCATGTCCTTGAAGATACACCCATCATTATCAATAACCTGAAATCGCTCCGCCTTAGGCTTCCGGAAAATGTAGAAGAGAAAACTATCCATGTGGCATGGCGGGGATCGGGAACTATTTCCGGGGCAAGTCTGGAGAGGAATGGAATTGTAGTAGCGAACAGGGATTTGCCAATATGCACAGTGATGGATAAGGGTAACCTGGATTTCGAGATTCAAATCAATCTTGGAAGAGGATATGTGCCGGCCGAGCTAAATGAGAAATATATCGAACATATCGGAACCATTTCAGTCGATTCGATTTTTAGTCCCATCACAAAGGTGAAATATCTAGTAGAGGATACCAGAGTGGGGCATCGTACGGATTATGACAAACTGAATTTAGAAATCTGGACAAATGGCACAATTGCTCCGGAAGACGCGCTAGCTGAAGCCGCCCAAATTGCGAAGAACCATTTCACAATTTTCATCAATTTTGATGAAGATGATGAAATTGGGGAGGAAGAAGTAGATGAGGAAGAAGAAAGAATTCGCACATTATTGGCAACGCCTGTTGAAGAATTGGAGTTGTCGGTGCGTTCTAGTAACTGTCTCAAGAACGCAAGTATTAGGACAATTGGTGATTTAACCAGACGAACGGAAGACGATATCGCAAAAACCAGGAATTTTGGGAAGAAATCTCTTCTGGAGATTAGAGAAAAGCTGTCCGATTGGAATCTCAGTCTTGGCATGACTGATTACAGCGTGCTAAAGAAATTGAAAAAACTGGGAAAGGATGATGAAGCTTTAGAAGCGGCAGCAGATGATAACTCGGATGGTGCTCATGAAGGAGTAGACAGAGATGAACAATCTTAAGGGATTTAACAAGCTTAGTCGAAAGCCTAGTCATCGCCGGGCGCTTCACAGAAATATGGTTACTTCACTTATCAGGTATGAGAAGGTTAAAACTACGGCGGCAAAGGCGAAAGCAATCCGTCGAACCGCCGAAAAATTGGTCACCAGAGCAAAAATGGATTCCGTTCATAATCGGCGAATAGTTGCAAAAACCCTTTATGGGAAGGATGTTCTGAATAAGCTTTTCGTGGAAGTTGGCCCCAGGTTTATGGACAGACCGGGTGGATATACCCGGATAATAAAAACGGGCTATAGATCAGGAGACGCCGCTGAAATGGTGATACTTGAGTTTCTGCAAAATGAAGAGCAAGGAGCAGCAGGAAGCAGGAAGAATAAGGATAAAAGAAAGAGCTCTGGAGCACCAAGGAAATAAGGGAAGTCGAAGGATAAGAAGACAGCTATCTAGAGTGAATGCCGAGGAGGGGAAGATGGGAATAATCCAGTCCATCCAGTACCTACCGAAGGCGGATGCAGGCCGGTAAAAAGTTTTATCGCTGCAGTGTGATAGAGTGGGTGATGAGGTAAAAAAGGCAGAAAAAGATGAGATTGCGCTACACAGCACAAAAAAACAGGGGGATTTCAGATTGTAACCTTGTTTATCCGAAAATTGAGAGTAGACTTATGCCGGGGAGTTACCAGCCGCGCGGGTATGGCCGATCTATCCCAATTGCCGGAGGTGATTATCGGTTGCGAAATGTGTAATCGGCAATCCTGGCCCTGCATCGCCCTGTATGGCTGCTGACGGAACTATGAAGGAACACCTTGCTGTGAGATGAGAACGTCACAAAGGATTATACTCACCGTAATTACTGCCGTGCTAATCACGGGCGGTTTTGCCCTTGTCGCTTATACGGGATTTTTTCGATTGTTGGAAACCGATTTTTTCAGCTCAAGGGTGGCATCGGATCAGAGAGTCAGATTAGGGAGTATTTCAGACAGCATATTGCTGTGGAATCAGGAAAATTTGTCCCGATTTGACGCTCTGGCAAAGGATAGAAATATGCAATCGGTTTTTTCTATCTCGCAGCGCCAGGAGGAGATATTTTACCGAGCTCAACTGTCTGATTCTCTGAAAGACCAATTGTTTGGATTTAATGGTCTCCGCATTGTTGATAATATCGGCAGGATTCAATTCTCCTCGTTCGCGGGTGATATCAGTAGTAGCCAGCTTGGAACTGAGGGGAGAATACTCTATAGGAACTGGAATGAGACGGACAGCGCATTCCAGTTTGCAATCGCAGATGAAGAATCTAGCGCTGTTACATACTATGATGAGGCAAATCAGCAGGTAAGATACCAGTTGCCAATTCAGGATTGGGGTTTTGTAACACGAGGCTGGATGTTTGTGTACATGGATTTGAGTGGATTAACTGATCGCCTTGCAAGGGATGGGTCGATTGCGCGGGGAACAAACTTATATATTGTAGAAGATAGAGGGATCATTGTAGGTATCAGACCGGAGCAGGTTGCCGCGGTGAAAGGAGAAATTGACGCCCTGTGGCCTGTTGATGGTGTTCCGCCTGAATTCTCGGTACTGGCAAGGGGACTTGATGAAAAGTATTGGTTGGGAGGAATTGTTTCCGATGATGGTACGTGGGTGGGGAAGCTGATTCCGGGCAGTCTTTTTGGTTTTTCCGGTCCTGTGCGGATACTCATTCTTTCGGCCGTGTTCTTAACTTCGGCATTACTGATATTCCTGCTTTTCAATTTTCGGCAGGATAGGACAGAAGTACTGAGAGGGCGAATCAAGAGGCTGCAAATAAATTTACTGCAAGATTGGTTGGCGCATCGTGAGAGCAAGAAGCTGCTGCTGAAAGATTTTGAAGCCCGGCGAGAGGAAGTTAGAGCTGAGCTGCGAAACGGACTTGGGCGTCTTAGAGGAGACGAGTCTACGGAGGCAGATGAGATAATTGATGAGGGATGGGCCCAGATAGCTGCAATCTTGGCCGAGAAAAAATCCGATGTCGATTTAGATTCTGTGAGCAGGGATGCCGTGGTGCGGCAAACCCCAATAGATATGAAACTGCTTGAGGACATGATAAAACGTGCGATATCGACGGCACAGATTGCAGCGCCGCAGATTCAGCAATCGTTTCAGACAAGAGGTGGGGAGGCTGTCGAAGAAGGAGAGGCTCTTGAGCTTGTGGATGAGTTTGCCGAAGTGGAAGAGGTTTCCGAGATTGCGCAAGATGATGTCAGCCACGAGAAACTCGCTGAACTCGAATCCGATGAAATGATCTTGGATGATGTCGACGAGAGTGCGCAGAGAGTGGAACCCTCTGAGAATCAAAGCAGAATTGAGCGTGAAGATGAACCTCCTCCAGGAACTGAAGCGATTTCCGAGGGGGTTGAAATTTTGCCGGTTGTGCTAGCGGACGATTTTGGGGAACTGTTGGAAATGGATAATGTGAAACAGGGCAGGCTGTATATGTTTGATGGAATGCCTGATGTAGATTACGAGGATGGAACAGTTATTTTGGAAGCATTGGATGGAGAAGAGAGCTTCTATTGACCCATCTATAAAGAAAACTGTAAATGAATCTGTGTGAAATTCCGGTGGTGCTCCGTCAAGCGGCGTAAATATCATCTTTCGGAATACCGCCATCTCTACACCACCTGCTCCCGGCTGATGACGCGGATTTCGCCGCAGGAGGCAGTCCGCTTTTGCTCCTCCCAGGGAAATAGTTCATTGATCCATTCCTTATCTACATCTTTTAACTAAATCGAATACATCTTTCAATTCCGGATTGGCAGAGAGATAATATTCATCAATCTCTCCGTCTGTCAGTCCCTCAAGCTCATGGCTGAGATAGTGAATCCAGTAATTGTCCTCTGGCTTGTCGATGATATGCTTCCGACAAAAGTAATCAGGAGTGTTTGGGAAAGGTTTGCAATATGTGAGAATTTTATAATCGTGAACAGCTATTCGCACATCCTCAGGCGGGATCCCCTTGTCAAGAACTGCTTCAAGGAGATGGTTGATCGTTTTTCCAGAGTCAAATATATCATCAGTAAAGAGGATTTTGTCGCCGTTCCTCAGGTATTCCGGTTTGTAAGTCCAACCGTCGATTCTCACGTTTTCCTTTTCATGGATATCGATATAGGAACGGGCGACAACCGAGGCATAAAAGACTGGAGGCCCCTTCTTGTTGACAAGTTTGAAAAACTCGCTCAGTACGTTTCCAATGTAGGCACCGCCACGCAGAGGCACGTATATGACATCTGGTTCGAAACCATCTTCGAAGATGCGTTTGGCAAGTTTCAGGGCATTGTTCCTAACCATTTCGTAAGGAACGAATTCTTTTTTCAAGGAGCTACCTCCATATCCATCATAGGTAATGATAGAAGTTCGATCATCTCTCCATTGCGATACACGCTTAGACGGTAATCCTGGGTTCCAGAGTAAGCCTTGTAGAGTTCCTCAAGCGAAGTGACGGCAATATCATTCATGGCTATAATAACGTCACCAGCTCTAAGGTCTATGGCCTGTGCATAGGTTCTAGGGTACACCTCAGCAACTCCCACACCATGAATATCATCGGGCAGTTCCATGACTTGCCGTATCTCGGGTGTCAACGGCGAAGGAACAAAACCTGGCTTCACATCACCATGAAGCTCCCTCACTGATTCCTCCTCCCCCCTCTCTGCGATAGTTACGCCTACGTTAAATTCCTCACCAAATCGGTTAACAGCAAAGAGGGTTGAATCTCCTGGAGATTTATCACCAATCTTGTAGGTAAGTTGGGGGGTATCGGAAAAAGGGATTCCATCCAAGGCTGTGATTAAGTCTCCGGGTTTTATGCCGGCCTTATCGGCTGGAGATTGATCAAACACCTGATAAACCAGAACACCGTTTCCCTGTTCATAGCCCAGCGATTTCGCTGATTCCTTGCTGTAGCCTCCGAGGCTTACCCCAAGCCATCCATATTTCACCTCTCCGGTATCTATCAGTTGACGAAACATGGTTTTGACATTGTTTACAGGAATTGCAAAACCTAAGCCTATGCTTCCACGATTTGGCGTTGTTATAAAGGTGTTCACTCCTATGAGTTCTCCCCTTATATTCACAAGGGCGCCGCCCGAATTCCCCTGATTGATTGAGGCGTCGGTTTGAATGAAATCATTGATGTTCTCCCGTGGTCCGTTTCTTCGTCCCAGGGCGCTTACTATCCCAGAACTCACCGAACCCTCATAACCATAGGGACTTCCGAAGGCCAGCACCCAGTCTCCCACATTCACCTTATCCGAATCTCCAATCCGAATTACCGGTAGTTTATGTTCGCTTGATGTAAACATCAGCAGCGCAAGGTCTTTTCTCTTATCCACGCCAACTAATTCAACCGCGATAACACTTCTATCGATGAGCTCGATGAACACTTCCTCCGCATTTCCTATTACATGCGAATTTGTTATCACATAGTAATCATCGCCCTGAGATTCAATGATAATCCCACTCCCCAATCCTTCACTCTGACGAAATTGCGGCCCCTCTCCCTCCTCCGAGGGATCTTGAAAAAAATCATTCCACGGCAGTTCCCTGTCATCGTTTTCCTCCGCTGCGTCGTCCATCTGTACGGAAACCTCAACAATTGTCGGCGACACCTCCGCGCTTATGTTTCTAAATGCCTCTTGGATTATCTCGGCGGATATGTATGGCGAAGATTTGGAATTCTCTGCCAGAACCCTGTATGGAGTAAGGCCATACGATCCTAGCAAACTTATCGCCATATATGCACCGTAACCAATCAATACTCCACCTAGCAGTCCGATGATCAATTTCCTATTCTTTTGCATTGATTTCAAAATCTTCTTCTCCTTGTGAAGTTAGTATCTCAGCCCCCGTCTCGGTTATCAAGACGCTGTGTTCAAAATGGGCACTCAAAGATCCGTCGACAGTCACTACGGTCCAACCATCTTCCAAAATTTCAACCTCCGATCCTCCGGCGTTTATCATGGGTTCAATCGCGAGTACCATTCCTTGCTTCAATCTTGGATTCAAGCCCCTTGATGGATAGTAGTTTGGAATTTGAGGTTCTTCGTGAAGCGCAATTCCGATGCCGTGGCCGCAGAAATTGTGGACAATACCATAGCCATGCGGCTCTACCAGCTCATTTATAGCCTTTCCTATATCCTTCACACGACCGCCGGGTTTGCAAACCGCTATCGCCGCAGCCAGGGATTGCCTGGTTACTTCAAGCAGCTTCCGGGCTGATTCGCTCAGAGTCCCCACACCGAAGGTAACGCAGGCATCGCTGTAAAAACCATTAAGTAATACTCCAATATCGCAGCCCACAATATCTCCATCATGTAGGGGCTTGTTATTTGGTATCCCATGAATCACCTCGTTATTTACGGAGGTGCAGACAGACGAGGGGAAACCGTCGTAATCCAAGAAGGCTGGAATACCACCACCGCCTCTGATGGTGTCCGAAACTAACCTATCAATATCTAGAGTACTTATGCCGCTTGATATTTTATTCCCTATCCGGGCAAAAACCTTCGTAAGGAGATTTGCCGATCGGCGAATGCCATCCTGCTGCGCTTTGTTTTTAATCATGATCATAAAACCTTCCCAAAAACTCCCTGACCCGAGTGTTATCAGGATTCAGCGCAATGGCTTCTTCAGCCATATTCCGAGATTCGATATTCTTCCCGATTTTTCTTAGCACAACCGCGCGCAGATATAGTAATGCCGATCTATCTACATCTGGTAGATTTCCGGCGACTTCCTCGGCGAGAACCAAATCTTCAAGTGCATTTTGAGTGAGTGTTTCAGCTTTTTGCCTTAGTGCGGCGCCCGCCTGAGTTTGCATCTCAATTCCCTTTTTCCCATAGGCGCGTAGGCCTCTTTGCTTTTTCACCAAATCATCTCGGTTTTTCTTAACAAGCTCAATACGATCCACCAAAGACTTGGCAACTATGCGCCCGGCATTGATATCGCGTTCAAGAGCATCCAGTGCCGCTGCCTCAAATAGCTCGGGAAATTCACCACCTGCGGCATCGGGATATATTTTCGCTTCCTCATTTAATTCGGCTGAAGCGAGGATTGCAAACAGCGCAGAATCATGGAGTAGTTGCCAGCTATTTTGCAATCGTGCTGCTCTTCTAAAATCGTCATAGGGGCTTGATTTTCCTTGCTTTGGAGCAATTAAATTGATTAACCCAGCCTTCCTTGCCGCATCTACCGCAAGACGCCACGCCAGAATCCAAGTTTCATGAGGACGAGACTTCTGATATCGTTCAATAGCAATATCTATGGAGGAGTAATTCCTCCTCAAACTCATAAATTCCAGTAAAAATGCCGCAATTATCCTAGCATCTGTCTCATGTACCCTATTCTCTCCCGATGTAACCATTTCAAAGAGCTCCCAGAGGCGAGTCTCGTATAAACGGGAGCTGACTATCTCAGGGTCAATGGCGATTGCTGTAATTCCAAGTATAGGATTCTCACCGCTTTCAGCCGACTGCCTGATTAGCCTCCGAGCCAAGGCCGGTTCCGAACTGAAATGCCGGCGTGCCCAGGCGGCTTTAACCTCGTTTTGATCAGGAAAGCGTCTTAGGGCCTCGTCCAAAATTTCCTTTGAGCGGCTTAAATTCCCAGTCGTTTCCTCAAGGGTGGACAGGTTTATCCAAACGCGCCATGAATCAGGGCTTTCGTTATCGGAACTAACAAGCTCCAGAGCCTCATTCCAAACATTTCGAGCCAAATCTCGGTATTCGGTTTTTTCCTGTGCGTTATAGATTTCCCAATAGAGCTCTCCAAGTAATTCAAGATTCTGCCAAGAAGCAATTCTCCGACGGCGGGCATCTTCAAGACGCAGAGACAGCCAACGAATCGCGCTATCCTTGTATCCGGCATCCACGGCAATCTCTGCCAATGCTGTGTATACATTTTTGCGAACAGGTAAACTCCTGTCTGACCATCGGCGGGTGCTTTCCAAATCCTCATTCATCAGAATAAGTGCCATATCGTATGCTTTTTCGAGTTCGCCGTTTAGCATGTACAATAGCGCCGCATCATAGCTTAGCTCGGCAGATTCGGTTAGCAGGGCGACTCTGGCAAAAAGTTCAGGATCGGAATTGTCATAATCTCCACTTACGAAGCGTTTTATGCGATCGTCGGTATTTTTTGGCAGAGTTTTAAGCCGAATTTCGGCTGCCACGGAAGACCATTTGCCGCCGGAAAGCGATTGAGCATGCTTTGATGCCTTAGATAGATTGTCACTGCGGAGCAAACCCCAAAGCCAGTAGGCTAGAAAATTCTCATTGCCGGCTATTACCGATGCCGCGCGTCCCGCAAGTAAGGTAAACAGGCGGTAATCAGACGGTCGAGCATCTTTCGGTATTGATTCCGAGGCAAGTGAGAGGATTTTCATCCAATCCGCGGAAACGGCGGCTTCCTTAGAGGCCCTTAGCAGTTGCCGATTGAATTCAAAAATCGAATCATTTTGGAGCGCTAATTCCGCTGATGAAATCAATTCATCGAAGTTATCTTCATCCGAACTTCGAAGAAAAAAGAGTGAGATTACAATGGCGAAGGCCAGCAAAATCAATAGGATTGCGAGCAGCAAATATAAATGCTTACCACCCCTTTTAATCATAGACACTAGAGGGGAGATGCCTTGTTAATGCCGTCGAGGACACCGTTTACAAAGCGATATGACTCATCAGATCCAAACTCCTTAGCTATCTCCACGGCCTCATTGATGGTAACCGAAGATGGGATATCTTGTTGAAAAATCAGCGCGTACACACTTGTTCTCAAGTTGGCTAAATCTACCCTTGCAAGTCGATCAAACTTCCATTTTGTCAAATGCCCTCTGATCTGCGCATCAATTTTTTCGATATTATCAATTGTCCCTATAACCAGAAGAGAGGCAAATGTCCGTGCGGCCTCTCCGGGTTCGGATCCGAGCCAGTCAAAATTCAACAGCCTATCAATCGGAGGCCTTGATTCTTCCCAAGCATAAAGGGATTGGAATGCGTAAATTCTGGCCTTTCGTCGCGCACCCATTTTGAATGTCTACTTATAATCTCCGAAATAGTTTATCGTGGCACGTTCCCTAAGTTCCGCGATGGTGGTCTTAGTAACTTTTTCAAGCGCTTCCTGGTAATGGGCGGCATAGATAACCCTCTCCAGGTAGGCACGTACCTCCGCATCGTTCTCCGGCAAGAGCTGTGCCGGTTTTTTCTCTGTTATTTGCACAATATGATACCCGATATTGGATTTCAAAACCCTGCTAGTTTCACCTTCTTCCATGGAAAAAACACTGGCAATGAATTCGGAGCCATAAATCTGATTCGCAATTTCATCTTCTACCATAACCGGCCCCACTACCCCTCCCTTAACTTTGGAAACTTCGTCTTCAGATTCAGAGATGACGAGGTCCTCAAAGGTTGCAGATGTGTTAATCAGACGATTATAGACTGCCTTTGCCTTCTCGTTCTTTGCCATGGACTCTTCGGGGTTGCTATCGCTCGTATCAAAAAAAATGTGGTTGAACCAAACGGAATCTTTTATAACAAACTCTTGCACCCTCCGCTGATACTCACTGCTTAGTTCTTCTTCAGTTGCGGCTGATATTGATCTGAAAACCTCCGCGTTCTTCAGGGTTATATACTTTTCAGCGAGTAGCTGCTTGCGCACATTTTTCTCATACTCTTCAACGCTGATTCCCTGTTCTTCCACAATCTGCCGATACTGCTCCTTGTCTGTGAGAATCGCGCCCGGGGGCAGAACGCCCGCCTCCGAGAGCTGCTGCGATAAAAGCATTATCCCGGCATCTTCAACCTCCGTATCACTTACATGCATCTGCTTATCGAATTCAGCCGCCTGCAGCACGATAGCCTGATCTATAAGCTGGTTCAAAACAACTTTTTTCTCCTCCATTGTCAGATGGCGGCCTTCCATCTGCTCTATAGCCTGAATCATCTCATTGAGTTGATACTCCGAAATGGGTTCGGTTTTTTCCAATTTCACCGTGGCAACGGCCATATCCTGTGTCGCCGCGGCAGAGACCACGAAAAACACCAGCACACCGGTTAAAAGACTTTTCCTCATAATATCCTCGTTATCAAAGAGTCTACCCCACCAAGTACAAACTTCACGCTAGATGCTTGACTTCTCAATACGCAGCCTGGATCCTATCGTCTCGGCTTCAAGCGCGGTGCCAAGAATATCGGATGTTTTTAGATACATCCCCTCTCTTTCCATTGTCTTCATCAATGAAGCAAGAAGCTTTCGTTTTCGCAAGCCTTTTTTCCCAACGAAGGCGTAGCACCTCTTGCCGGTCAATGGGCCGGCAGATTTCAGGAAAACCCCCAGCGACTCGGGCACGGTTTTTGAAAAAGTTGAAGCAGCCACCGTGCCGACGGCAATGTAAGAAAAGGGGGACAGCAGCACCTCTGTTCGGATATCCACAAGAGAAACCTCATGTCCCTGTCTTTCGATTCCTCTTGCCAGACCCCTGACAACACTGTCGAATACTTCTGAATTATCCGGACTAAGATAAGCAACTGCAACCCTCAGTGATTTCTCCTTATAAGAACTACGGTTCCTCTGGCTGCGGCTGCTCCAGGAACCAGTTCTGCTCGGTTTCGCTTGCGGCGCGGGATTCACCAATTACATTATCCGTGTCCCTGGATTTATAGGAAATTGCAACCCCAAGGGATGAGAGCATGAACAGTACACCAAGAACCGATGTGGCTTTGATCAATACGCTTCCACCGACAGCACCAAAGGGAGTGGCTCCTCCCCCCCCAAAAAGTCCCCCAAAACCCTCGCCCTGCTCATCCTGTAGCAGAATCAGAGTTATCATCAGAGCTGCGGTGATAGCAAAAATAACAAGAAAGAGAGTTCCTATAATACCCAAATCTATCCCCCAATTAACTTCCGCACGCTAAAATTCTCCCGAAAGAATCGGCGTCCAGGGAAGCCCCTCCCACCAGGACGCCATCAACGTTGCTTTGTGCCATTAACTCGGTCGCGTTTTCCGGCTTTACCGAGCCGCCATATTGAATTATGACGGAATTCGCGGCAGATGTAGAATATAACTCGGCCACTTTCCCTCGACAAGCCCCATGCACAATCTCCGCGTCGTTCGGAGTTGCCGTCTTTCCGGTGCCAATGGCCCAAACTGGCTCATAGGCGATTACCACATTTGATATCATACTGCTTTCGACGCCTGAAAGTCCGGCCTCTATCTGTCTGAAGCAAACGCTTTCCACCTTGCCTGCTTCCCGTTCCTCCAGAGTCTCCCCCACGCAGAGTATAATCCCTAGGCCGTGTCGGATTGCAAGTTTTACCTTTTCATTGATCAACGAGTCCGTCTCGCCATATATATGGCGCCGCTCGCTGTGACCGAGAATTACATATTGCACCCCAAGTGCCTTTAGCATAAGGACTGAGGTTTCGCCTGTGTGTGCTCCCGACTCAACGGATGCCATATTCTGGGCAGCCAGCATGATATTGGAGTCCTTCAATATTTCCGCGACAGAGGGTAGATATACAAAGGACGGCGCTATCATTACCTGTACGTCCGTCTGCCAGCGCATCCCCTTGATCAATCCAGCCAATTTCGAGGCCTCAACTGACGTCAAATTCATTTTCCAGTTGCCGCATATCAGATATTTCCGTGACACAATTACTCCTTGAGCACTGAAACCCCGGGCAATGCTCTACCCTCGATATATTCCAGTGAGGCACCCCCGCCGGTTGAAACATGGTCGATGCTGTCTGCCAGGTTGAATTTGTTAATGGCAGCAACTGAATCCCCCCCACCTACGATCGTAGTCCCGTCGCATTTGGCAAGCATTTTGGCCACCTCCAAAGTTCCCCCGGCAAAGGCTTCGAATTCGAAAACCCCCATGGGACCATTCCAAACAATCATTTTGGCACCGGTGATCAGTCTATCAATCGCCAAGACGGTCTTGGGGCCTATGTCCATTGCAATTTTTCCCTCCGGAACATTTACATCATCAACTCGCTCAGCCCTTGCATGGGCACTGAACTCACTAGCCACCACGTGGTCGAGAGGAAGAAGCACTTCCACACCTCTCTCCCTGGCATTTGTCAGGAATGATTTGGCGGTGCTGAGGTATTCAGTTTCCACGAGTGAATTCCCGACTTGGCAGCTCTGTGCTTTTAGGAAAGTGTAGGCCATACCCCCGGCAATAATGAAGACATTCGCCAACAGTGATTCAAGAACGGTAATCTTGGATGATACCTTGGCGCCGCCTATAATTGCCACAAAGGGGGATGGTGGATTGTCAAGAAGCTTGTCAAGGAATTTGCACTCCCTTTCCATCAGTAAGCCAGCCGCCGATGGCAGCAGCTTCGCGATGCCTTCTGTGGACGCATGGGCGCGATGGGCAGTCCCAAAGGCATCATTTATGTACATATCACCCAGTTTCGCCAATTCCGAGCAAAATTCCGCGCTGTTATCGGTCTCTTCGCGGTAAAATCGGGTGTTTTCCAGAAGCAGAATCTCACCGGCTTTCAATTCCTTAGCGAGAGCTATAACTCCATTCCCAATTACATCGGGGGCCATGACTACCCTTGCTCCGGTGATTTCTGCCAGATGCTCTTTCAGCAGGGAGAGACTAAGTTCCGGTTTCACCTGGCCCTTGGGCCTACCGAGATGGCTCATCACGATAAGGGAGGCCCCTCTATCCAGGAGGTATTTCAAAGTTGGCAGGGCGCTAAGCATACGAGTATCATCAGTTATCCTTCCATTTTCCAAGGGGACGTTGAAGTCTACTCGAACCAAAATCCGCTTGCCATTCGGATCTATATCTCTAACCGTCCTAATTGGCATATCCTCCTCCACGATATCGGCAAAGCTGCACTTGGGTGCTAGTCTTCGCAGGTTTATCTACTCCATCCTGTGTGGGTCTATTCTATACTATTTTCCGGATTTTTCGACAACTCCGGGTAGTAGCTTTTCCATCACGTCTGTTTTCGGTGCTGTTGTTCTCGTCCGATGCAGCTCCCGAAGAAGGGGAAATCTCATGTGCTGACCTATGGGAGGCATCACGGAAACTAGGGTATGGCAAGCAGTTGGGCGCGGAGGGCTGGATCCGGTGCGAAAAGACCCCCTTCATCTGCCTCAGGCAAGGGCAGTTGAAAGAGCTCATCCCCCGGACTGATGAAGTCGAAATTCCCTTCTCGTTCAAAAACACCCTCGCAAAGTGATTCCGAGACTTCGCCGATTTCCACTGTGCCCAGGAAATCATCTCTCTTATAGAGAATACCCCCCTCTCCCGTACTTGGTTGTCCCGCATCGCCGCGTAAAACTATCCACGATTCTTGAGTTTCAATATCATGCCAGGAACCCTTGTCCAGCAGCACATCTTTCCCCTTCATCTTTTCGATCCTCATCAATCTCGGAATGCTGGCACTTAGGGCGGCAGAAAGCTGGTAAAGGGTGTCCACAACCCTGTTTTGTCCGGTTCGGAGCTCATTGAACTGGCCATAAATCTCGCCGGTTTGGGCGATATACAGATCTGCGCTGGCACTGAAGGTTCGTTCAGTCTCGAAGCAGCGGAGAATCACAAAATAATCGAAATTTGAATCACGCGATTCTCTGAAGGCCTGACTAAAGCTTTCCGTCATCTTCAAAACCGGATTTCTGCCGCTGGCATCAATTGGGATTTTGATATCCGGATAGGTATCCAGAAGATCGGCGAAATACAGGCCAAGCGTAGTTTGGGAATCACTATGGATGGGGAGGGAATTACCGCTGAACATCGCATACACCCCCACTGTCCATTCGGCCGGGGAGAGCAGCCACGGATCATTGATTTCCCACTTGACAGCCAGGTTGTCCTTCTCCGAATGCCTCTGCGAGTCCAATCTGTCCTTCAACGCTGAATAATTGGGATTGGACGGGGGAATGTCTCTCAGTGCCGCACTCAGACTATCGCCATAGTTCTCCATATATCCCATTTTTCTAAGCACGTTAACATAGGCTATCCAGGCATCCGGGCTGTACTTGTCTATCAAACGGGCACGCCGATATTCGTAATACGCACGTTTATAAAGGAATTCTTCTTCGTAGGCTCTTCCTCTTTCCAAATGCCATGATGCCGATTCAGTACGCTGTTTTTCAAATCCATCTGTATTGGAAATCAGATAATCTTCCTTGAACATTCTCGCGATTTCATCATCACTTCGCATTCTGAGCAGACGGCTCAAAGCAGTCTGGGCCTCTTCTTCCATCGATAAATCGCGATAGGCCCGGGCAAGCAGATAAAGAGTATCAGGTTCATCGGCACTTGGAATTTCCTCAAGGGCCTTGAGGGCCGCCGCGGGATCACCACTGCGCAGAGCAATTTCAGCATCCATAAGGGCTAGGAGTGAGTGACGTCCGTTATCCGAATTCTCAATGATGGATTTCGCCCTGCTTAAATGGAAGGCAGCTAGTTCCCATTCCCCATACAGGGCAAAGTGTTCGACCGCTACGGTTCTAACTGTCAGGTTATCGGGGAAAAGACTCAGTGCCTGCCGGATAATTCCATCCGATTTCGTCTTATCCCGTGATTTGTCGTACAGCAAAACCAATTGCAGCATTGTCCGCCGATCTCCAGGCGAATACCGCAGGCTTCTATGGAACGCACTTTCCGCAAGTTCATATTGGCCCGTAATGGCGTACAACTCCGCTAAACCACTGTTGGCCTGCATATCATGCGGCCGAATTGCAATCAATTCACTGTAAATGCTGGTTGCCATACCGAAGTTACCCAATGCAGTTTGAATTCGTGCATCAAGCAGACGCAGGTTCCGTCTATCGCCCGCAAAGGGGCGAGCTCGTTCAATCTCCTCTGCCGCTTCCTCATATTCAAGAAGTTGAAACAAAGCCTCGGCCATCCCAAGTCTCGCCTCCACATAGGCCGGATTGATCCTCAGGGCATTGCGAAACGCATCGATGGCACTGTAGGGATTATCCAGGGACAGTGCATCCATGCCTTCGGAATACAGGCCCCTTGCATCTTTTGAGACTTCTGAGTAGAGGATGCCGGGAATGAAAAACAGCGCGAAAACCGCGGTCTTGAGCACTAATCCCAGGTTCATCAGGATCCCGACTCCTTAAGAATCTTAACAAATTTTATCTTCTGGCCTTCGACGGATTGAATTACAAACGAAAGATTTTTCCAGACGGTTTTCTCTTGCTTGTTCGGTATCTTGCCGAATAAATCAAAAACAAATCCACCGAGAGTATCAAAATCATCCGTGGGAATTTCGCCTCCAATTTCATCATTTACACTTTCCAGATTCATCCTTGCATCGCAGATCCATTCGTTTTCGCTAACACGAACTACTGCCTCACTTTCGTTGTCAAATTCATCTTGAATATCTCCTACTATTTCCTCGAGTATATTCTCCATTGATATTATTCCCGAAACACCTCCGTATTCATCTACAGCCACAGCAATATGAACTCTTCTCTGCTTCATCTCCTTCAACAGTGAATCAAGTTTCATTCTCTCGGGAACAAAGTAGACGGGGCGAAGAATGTCGGGAATCATTATATCTTCCCCCCTTACAAAAAATGGGAGTAAATCCTTTACGTAGATTATCCCGATAACGCTGTCTATGGTGCCATGATATACCGGAAATCTTGAGTGGCCCGATTCGATAAGTTTTTCCAACGATTCCTCTATGTCGGCATCTTCCGCTATAAAAACCGTATCGATTCGTGGAATCATTACCTCCTTAACCGTGGTATCGGATAATTCAACAATTCCTCGAACCATATCCTTACCTTCCTCATCCAAACTCTTGAGTCCTTCTGTTTCAATAAGAACATCTTGCTTTTTGCCCTTCGGCAATTGGAAGAGCCTTCTAAGAATAGAAATCATCAATGTCTCTCGAAATACTGTTGGTTTCGGCCAAAAGTTCCTCCTGCATCTTCAGCATTCCAACACCGTAATCATTTTCCAAATGGTTCTGCCCATCCAGATGCAATATCCCATGGATAATAACCCGCCGCAGTTCGTCGTCGAAGCTATTGCCCAACTTTCTGGCGTTGCCTGCAACTTCCTCAAGGGAAATCATTATGTCTCCGTATTCCTTTGGCATCCCCGGAACAGCAGGCACCTGCTCGCCCTCGGTTTGAACAAAGCTTAGCACATCGGTTGGCTCGTCCAGGTTTCGCCACCGCCTGTTATATTCTCTGATTTCGGCATTGTCGGTAATCACGAGCCCGAGCTGCCAATTGACAGCACCAATTCGAAGTAGATTTTCCCTGACAAAGGATTTCAGGCGAGTAAGATCCAGGGATCCGGTATTCGTATTCAGGATTATATCAACATGATTCAACGCTAAATTCCGCTAGCCTTTGGGTATTCGATTCGCGTATGAAAATGCCCTGTCAACACACCCACAAAGGTGTTCTTTATTGTCTCAAGCTCCCGTAGGGTTAGTTCGCACTCACTGAGTTCACCATTACGAAAGCGTTCCATGATGAGGTCCCATACATATTTCTCAAGCTTTGCCAGAGTTAGCCGTTTTGACGCACGCGTTGCAGCTTCGGTATTGTCAGCCAGCATCACGACAGCGGCTTCACTGCTGGCAGGTTTGGGTCCCCCATAAGAGAAATCATCAGGGCTGGCCTCAACGTTTCCCTCCGCATGTAAGGCTCTGTCGTAGAAATACTGGATTACACTGGTTCCATGATGCTGTTCAATAACCGCCAGAACCTCATCAGGCAGGCGCAATTCTCTTCCCTTTTCCATACCGATTTTAACGTGAGATTTTATCACTGCCACAGACAGGGTGGCCTTCAAATCGTCATGACGATTTTCACCTGTCTGGTTTTCGACAAAAAATTCCGCCTGATCGATTTTGCCGATGTCGTGATAATAGGCTCCCACTCTTGCCAGCAGCCCATTGGCACCAATCGCGTCACAGGCCGCTTCGGCCAGATGGGCAACATTTTGTGAATGAATGTAGGTACCTGGTGCTCTTAGCCTCATGCGCTTCAGGATGGGGACATTCTGGTCGGAGAGCTCCATAAGACGAAATGTGGTAGCGGTGTTCAGGACATGCTCCAGCAGCGGCAGGAATGTCAGGCTGAGAATGCCAGTGAGGAACCCGTTGGAAGCTGAGTAAGCCGACGTGACAAGTATGAGTTCCATGGGTTTCCCAAATAGAAGGCCGGACAAAAATACGGTGATTGCCATGATTACAGCTAGTCTGGGGCCCGCTTTGAGCAGACCCATCCTGGTTTCCCTTTTGCCAACAGCCAGGGAACCGGCGATACCTGCAAATATGGTTATTAGAAAATCATAGCTGCTATTGGAGGTCAGGAAAAAAAGCAAAAATCCCATAAGAAGTGAGCTAAGGATAGCAACACGTCTATCTTGAAGGAGCTGGGCCAGGAGGAGCGTGAACAAGGCAGTTGGCATAATAGCCGAGATCTCACTCTGAAATTCAGTCAAAGCAGCCAGGACAGAGGAAAGCAGGAGATATGTCCCGCTGAGAATTATATACAGCCAACGAGACTTAGTATTGCCCAGTGAAATATTGAAAGTCCGGGCAATGATTAGGCCCAGCGCGAATATAAACGCGATATATAACAGGGGGTCAATGAAATCATGATAACTTCGCTGACCGCCCAGGGTCTCCAGAGCACGGTATTGATGTCCTGATACAACCGTTCCGGCCTTTAGAAGTCTTGTTCCCTTCGGGTACAAAACCTGAATCGGTTCGGTTGCCCTTTCGGCATCATCTTTACTCTCCTCGGTTAGCTCAATATTGAGATACCCGTTCGATTCAGCAAAGTAGCTTACCATAGCCACTACGAATTCGATATCGTTGGGGGCCATTGATTCCAATGCTTCAATAGCTCTTATTCTTTCCGGAAGGTTTTCGGGGACCGTCAATGAATCTCGAGACAGTGTCACCCGTCTCTCGGGCAGAGTATCGTTGTACACCACTTCTATAAGTCCTGACGCTGAGACATACCTGTCAACCCTGAAGATCCCTTCGATTTGAATCGATTGCAGGGCATCTTCGGTAATTTCCAGTAAGGCATTCAATTCGGCCCCGCTTCGAGAGGCTTCGCTTTCAATTACATTCGCCGCACCTGGGAATTCCGCCCTCAGAGCTGCTCCGTTCTCCGAGGATGAGCGGTCGGAAATCGACGAATTCAGTGACGAAACAAACTCATTGTATCTTTTCAGGACAGAATCAGTTATTTCATGGCGAACAAAGTAGATAGGCGGTACAAGACTGCGATTCAGATTGATAACCTTCTTGGTCGCCTCTGCGTCGATGAAACTGAAATCGCGATCCAGGTAGAAATCGTCTGTAACAAGATCTCCTTCCTTGTATATGAAAACCTTTTCACGCGATAACAGGAAACGAGTTTGCTCCACTCCAATCAGAATCAGCGACGCCAAAAACCATCCCACAACTAGTATCAAGACATTCTTTTCGACAGGTATTCTTACGATTCGTCTCATTATCCCGGAGTTAATTGTTGTTTTCGTAGGCATCTATTATCTTCTTCACCAAGGGGTGTCTTACAACATCTGACGAGGTAAACTCGGTGATTGCAACTTCGTTTACGCTGCCCAAGATTTGAACCGCCTCGCAGAGTCCCGATTTGCGCCCAGAGGGCAGATCCACCTGAGTTATATCCCCGGTAACGACGGCCCGAGAACCCTCGCCAAGTCTGGTAAGAAACATCTTCATTTGCTCAAGAGTTGTGTTCTGAGCCTCATCAAGTACGATATAGCAGTTTTTCAAGCTTCGACCTCGCATATATGCCAGCGGCGCGACCTCAAGTTGGTTGAAATTTCTAATTCTTTCCAACTGATCCGATTCCAGCAAGTCTTCAATGGCATCGTATAGGGGCCTAAGGTAGGGAGCAAGTTTTTGAGTTAGATCCCCTGGGAGAAAACCCAGGCTTTCCCCGGTTTCCACCACGGGTCGGGTTAGAATAATTTTGCGCTTCTTTTTCAAGAAGATTTCTGCCAGAGCCTGCGCAATCGCGAGGTAGGTTTTGCCGGTGCCCGCCGGTCCAACACTGAAAACCAGATCGTGGGTGGACATCTGGCGAATATAGGCCGCCTGGGCTTGACTTCTGGGGTAAATTCGCCTCCCCGACCCTGGGATAATTACAATGTTTTCTTTGAATAACTGGATATGTTCGTCCTTGCCCGATTCCAAAGCGGAAAAAATCGCCCGCACCCGCGTGCTGGTTACAACCTCCTCATTTTTTGCTATTTCAGCAAGCTGGTTTAACAGACTTCTGAACAGGAACCTCGTCTCATCGTTATCGGATTCCAAAACTAACTTGTTGCCCCTGGTCCGAACGGGTGTGGACAGTAATGTACTTATCTCAACGATGTTATCATCGTTTGGTCCGCAAACGGTCCCAAGTAAATGTGGGTTATCGATTACCACGGTAATACTGTCGCTCAATAGCTCCTCTTTTATGCGACTGCCATCAGCATAACGGCCATCTAGTTTAACATCGCCAACTGCTTGAAGTCAAGGTTAATATTCGAAGGAATCAACACTCCACTTACCATCCTTGCGACCAGTTCTCTGATTGAACATAGGCAGGGGGTTCCATTTGACGAAGAGGTTGAAGTCTGATTTCCAGCCATAACTACCCCTCATCGGATTATAGCTGGGCCATCCGCCATACTGAATCGTCAAATCCCAGTTTCCAAGATGGTGAACAAGGGTTAAATCAAGGCGTTCCATATTGAAATCCGATTCATACCTGTCCCTGGCTCTAAATATATTGAAGGACTTAGCTAAATCTTCAAAGAAGTTGCGCTTCTCCAAAATATTGAATCTCCTGCGCCACCATGGGAAGTAGGTATACATATTCTTGTTAGACGCGGTAAAGGTTAATTTGACATCGATAAATTTGTAGGTATGGAATTCCTGAGTCCACTCGAATTTTAGAACATTGTCTGTTGGCTGATTCAGGTTGATATTCCAGGAAGCATCTACCACGGTGTGCAAGCGAATTCGATTCTTCCAAAACGGCGCTGGGTTGAAATTCCTGTGAAACAGGAATTTCAGATGCCGAGGCGCAAAACCCATGCCATTCTCCTCCCACCTAAGGTCCCTCTGATTCCAAGTGTAGTTAATCCCGTAATTCGCCACGAAACTGGTTTCAAAGCCCCAAAATCTGAAAATGGTCTCCGTATTTTCAATACGATTATGATCAATGTCATATCTTGCCGCTTGGGAAATCTCAACTTCGTCCTTCCATCCCTTCCAGGCCGCCTTCATAATCAGCGGCTGGGGATCCCACTGGTTTGATTTATACAGGGTTTGCTGACTGACATCCAGCTTCCATCCCTCATGGTCGAAGCCCATAGTCGAGCTAATTGAATAGCGCTGGTCGAGGGGAGGAATATCTGCCGTATTCACAAATGAAATCTTGAAAGCGCCCAGCCTCCAGATTATCGCCGAGGATATCAGATTCCTGCGGAAGCCGTCTTTTCCCGACAGCCAAAAACCGGAATACCTTGGATTGGCTACGGTCGCGCCGTTGGCAAAGCTATAGGTGTAGAGAGTTGCGTCAAAATCATAATTGAAGGAAGAATTCGAGAAGGTAGAAGTACTTCGAAAAGGTTTGAAGTATAGGCCGGTCTGATTGTCCCACAGGAATTTTGTATTCTGATGATCGGCCAGGCGAGTCTCATCATTAGGGTAAGACTTCTCTCCAAACATATCTACATGGGTTTGATACAGCCCCGAGAGGCTAGTTGCTCCATTTAGACCGGTTAGACCTTCCCAGAGATCAAGTCTGTAGTTTAAGTATCCCCGCGGGGAAGTGCCTATCTTGGCCGGCTTGAAATCGAAATCAATATCCGAGGGAGAGGACCACTCGGAGCTATCGGACTCGTGCTCGATGTATAGCTGAGATCGAATGCTGTAATCAATTGACGCGTTTAGTAATTCACTTGAATAAGCACTGTCGAGGGAGCCGCGGAAGGGCACCGAAATCGTCTCTGGCAGCTCCGATTTTTTCTCGGGCGGCGTATCTGCCTCCGTGGGCGCTTTTGGCCGATTAAACCGATCAAGCGACCAAACAGGAGATTTACCTCTAAACGAAAGCTTTAGATCCGGCAGTACCAATATGTGGGGATAATAAAAGATTCTAAGCGGATCGTAGTTCTTATCCGGGTTATTGGATTTGCTGAGCTCCAGGTTCGTCATATTCCTCCAGGTTAGCGATGCCCTGAAGCTGTCTATGGCAAAATCCCCTAACCAGGGGTTCCCAGCCGTGAGGCTAACTTTTTCGGAACCTCCAATTTCCCATTTCAAGTCTGCTACCAAATCCGTTTCTTCGGCATCCGCACTCTCTTCACCGAGGAGGTAGCTCAGCCAATCAAAATCCTCCTTTCTGCTGTCAAAGTCTTGCAGGTAGAAGGGGTCTGAATACCAATCCAAGGACAGAAACCAGCCATTTATTTTGTAGTCAATCTTACTCCCCCAGCGAAAAGGAATCATTGCATTGCCGATTTGACTGCTGTTCCAATACACTTTCGTTTCTCCGTCTTTTCGGAAATAGACTCTGCCATCCGGAGTAATGCTGCGACTTACTGCTATAGTGGCATAAAAATCTATCGAAGATTTCTCAGTTGTAAATTCACCGAGAAAACCAGTCATCGCTCCAAGGGATGTATAGATATCAAGCATGTATTTCAGTGTGTTCTTGTTGGCGGTTTTTCCGCTGTCTGCCTTACGGAATAAGAACAGCCCCTCCCTTACCAATTCACCATCCGAATCATCAGAACCCCCAAATCCCATAATCGCGAATTCGTTCTTCGGCTCCTTTCTTCCTATGAGATAGGTGCTTGTCTGTATGTAGTAGCCAATCCTGCGTTGGTTTCCGATTGCGGGATTGAAGAATAAGTCATTGTCGGATTTCCAATAAAAGGGGAAGAAGAAAACGGGGATATGGCCCACATACAGTGTGGCGCTAAGCAAACCCCATTCAGACAGACCGGTTATCCATATCTTCTTCGCCTTCAGTCTGTAATAGAAATTAGGATCGCTGGTTATGCTTCCCTCATTAAGTATCAAAACTCCTTCCCCAGGCTGCCTGATTGATTCTCCTTCAAATATGAAATCCACAGTTTCACCATCCACTTCCTGGGTTCTTTCCACTGCGCCCCGAAAGATTACTCCCGTCCAATCGGAAACCTTGAAAACAATTTTGTCGCCGGAATATCTCTCCTCTTCCCCATCTATGACAACCATATACGCGATGTTACCCGTAACCGAAACAGTATTCTGAGTCTGATTGAATACGACCTGATCCGCCTCAATTCTGTGCTTCCTGCTTGCCGTCTGGGCCGTGATAACTACTCTGCCGGAGAGTCGAACCACAGTCTCCGCATCCAAGTTATCAACTTCCGCCTCGAAGTATTCGCCCTTATGCGCGGATTCAACAATAATTTTCGTGCCGTCAGTATCTTTTGCCCTATCCGCCTCCGCGTCAATGTTATAATGGTCTAGAAGTCTCTTTCGGAGGGTATCATCATCACCCTCCTCCGATAAATCGAGAACACGGCACCAGGCCAAGAGCTCATCATGTTCCGCGTTTTGAATGTCGAAAGCCAGGCTGCGGTTTAATTCTTGAGAATCCTCGGCACCTTCATCTTCGTGGGCGGGACTATCCTGGCCATGGAGGGAGAGGGCGCCGCAGAACAGGAAGAAGTAAAAGAAATAGATTAGCTTATGGTAAATCGCTCGGTGGAAGTATTCCTTCCGGTGCTCTTGGCTGAATCTCACTGCCGTTTCATAGCTTCCCTTAGGTAGCGGCCAGTATGAGAGTGCTTTGACTGAGCAACGAATTCCGGTGTGCCAAAAATGACAAGTTCACCCCCTCGATCACCCCCTTCGGGGCCAAGATCAATCACATGATCAGCCTGCTTGATAACATCAAGATTATGCTCTATCATACAGATTGTATTACCCTTATCGACCAGGGTTTGAAGAACTTCGAGCAGCTTTTTAACATCGGCAAAGTGAAGCCCGGTGGTTGGCTCATCAATGATATAGAATGTTTTCCCGGTACTGCGCTTCGAAAGCTCCAGCGACAGTTTCACGCGCTGTGCCTCACCGCCCGAAAGGGTAAGGGCAGACTGTCCAAGCTTGATATATCCAAGTCCAACCGCATTTAGGGTTCGGAGCCGATTTGCGATAGAGGGCACCACGGAAAAAAAATCCAAGGCTTCTTCCGTGTTCATGTTCAGCACATCGTGGATGCTCTTACCCTTGTATCGAATTTCGAGCGTTTCCCGGTTGAATCGCCTGCCCTTACAAACATCACAGGTTACGTATACGTCCGGGAGAAAGTGCATCTCAATTTTCTTCGTGCCGGCGCCTTCACATGATTCACAGCGACCGCCCTTGACATTGAAGCTAAATCGTCCGGATTTGTAGCCTCTAGCCTTTGATTCCGGAAGACCGGCAAACAGCTCCCGTACTGGTGTGAAAAGCCCCACATAGGTTGCCGGGTTCGATCTGGGAGTTCGTCCAATAGGGCTCTGATCTATGCAAATCACCTTGTCTACAAATTCTACTCCGGTGATATCCTCATAGCAGCCTGCTGTCAGACGGGTTCGTCCCACAGCGTTTGAAAGCGCGGGGAAGAGGATATCCGTCAGCAGGGTGGATTTACCGGATCCCGACACACCCGTGATTGTGATGAACTTCCCAAGAGGCAGCTCGACATCGATATTTTTCAAATTATGCTCTCTTGCCCCAAGTACGCATATCGACTGCCCATTGCCTCTCCGCCTCTCCTTAGGCAGGCTAATTGTATCCAATCCGCTTAAGAAGCGGCCCGTGGGGCTGTTTGGATTGGCTATCACCCTATCTACAGTGCCCTGAGCCACCACCCTGCCGCCATGAATGCCGGCTCCGGGCCCCATATCCACGATATGGTCTGCCGTTTTGATTGTCTGCTCGTCATGCTCCACAACTATCAAGGTGTTCCCAAGATTGCGCAGGTGAATCAATGTGTCGATCAGTTTTTGGTTATCTCTTTGGTGCAGACCAACCGTGGGCTCATCCAAGATATAGAGTACCCCCACCAATGAAGAACCAATCTGTGTTGCCAGGCGAATTCTCTGAGCCTCCCCTCCCGAAAGAGTTGCAGCCTCACGTTCCAGGCTCAGGTAGTCGAGACCAACACTCTGAAGAAAGTGGAGGCGCTCTTGTATTTCCTTCAGTATCTGACTTGCTATGTGCCCTTCCGTACTGCTCAATTCCAGCTTATCAAAGAATTCTCTCGCCTGATGTACCGGCATCGTGGTTATCTGGTGTATATCCCTTCCTCCAACAAAGACGCTCAGGCTCTCCCGGCTAAGTCTCTTCCCATTACATTCCCGGCAAAGGCTGCGCGTCATAAAACTCTCTAGCCACTCACGCATCCCCGCCGATGTGGTTTCTTTGTAGCGGCGGTTGAGATCGGCAATTATCCCTTTGAAACTAGACGAGTACTCGAATTTCCCCGTACCTGTTCTGCTGATATACGTAATATCTATGGGCTTGTTTGTTCCGTCGAATATAGCATCCAGCACCTTATCGCCCAGCTCGTTCAGCGGCGTATTCAGATTAAATTTGTATACCTTGGCAAGGGCCTCGAACCAGCTTCGATACCAAGCCGCCTCAGGATTATACGGTACCAATCCCCTTTGATTGAAAGATAGCGAGGAGTCGGGCATTATCAGCTTTCTGTCAAATTCCAACATAACTCCCAACCCGTCACACGCGGAGCAGGCGCCAAAGGGGCTGTTGAAGCTGAATAACCTCGGCTGCATTTCGGGCAGGCTGAAACCGCACTTGGAACAAGAATTCTTTTCCGAAAAAAAGAATTCAGTACCCTCCTCCATTGTCAGTACATTCACCTGGCCATCCGATATTTCCAGGGCGGTTTCAACCGATTCGGCCAGGCGTTTTCGATTTTCGAGGCCCGCTATGACGCGATCGACAACGAGCGAAATATCGTGCTTACGGTTCTTGTCGAGATTGATTTCGTCATCCAGTGAGAATATTTCGCCGTCAATTCTAATGCGTACGAATCCCGCTCTTTTTGCATCATCAAGGTATTTGCGGTGTTCGCCCTTTTTACCCCGTACCAATGGAGCAAGTATCATCAATCGCTGCCCCTCGGGAAGAGAGAACACCGTATCCATTATCTGATCTACCGACTGCTCTCGTATTGGGGTGCTGTCATTTGGGCAGATTGGGCTGCCGATGCGAGCGAACAGGAGTCGCAAGTAATCATATATCTCAGTGATGGTGCCAACTGTCGAACGCGGATTGCGGCTGGTGCTTTTCTGCTCGATTGATATCGCGGGCGATAGGCCCTCAAGGTAATCGATATCCGGCTTATCCATCCTGCCAAGGAACTGACGCGCATAGGCGGAGAGCGATTCCACATAGCGCCTCTGTCCCTCGGCAAATATCGTATCGAAGGCCAGCGATGATTTCCCCGAACCCGAAAGCCCCGTAATTACGATAAGCCGATCCCGGGGGAGCTCCAAATCTATATTCCGCAGGTTATGTTCCCGTGCACCCCTTATTACGATTCTGTCCATTATCCGTCCTCAGGGCGATAGGGAGTCAATCGATATAAAGGGTTCCTTGAGCTGTTCCCCTGCCAATACACCCCAGTATCCGGCTTGGATTCGAGGAGTATATGTCCCATCAGAACTGTCTCTTACCACCATCAATTCCCAGATTGACGCGGCGATAGTCTCAAACCCTTCCGCATAGAGGGAAACCGAAAGTAAATAGAGTACAAGCCATAAATCGGCCGTCTCCATCCATTCTGCCAGGGGCCCATCTTCCTCATATGCAAGCATAATCAATCTGTCTGTTCCATCGGAAAGCCCGGGAAATCTCACATCCCTATCGGGATTTTGAACATCTTTTTCCGCGTCGATATCAAAGCGCCAATCTAAATGGGTTGATCGATAGCGTTCTGCCGCTGTTGTCAGTATTGATAGCGCGGCACGCAGCGAATGCAGCAGAGCCGAACGATAGTTTCCCCTGTTCCACGCGATTTCGCCCAGGAGCTTCCTTGCCTCCAATGAGCTTCCCAAACCGTCTCTGTAGAGAAATACAAGTTCATCAATTCCGCCCTCTGTCAAACGGGCAATGTATTGGTGCTCCAGCAATATGCCGGATTGAGAGGAAGCCCCCTCATTGTTGGCAATTCCGTACAGGATGGATTCGGCTTCAAGGGCTCGTTCCTCCCCCTGGTTCAGTAGGAGTCTTGCAAGTCTGTATTGAATCAGAGTGAGATCCTGTGGAACTCGCAGATATATTGCAAGCTTGATTGCTCTGCGATACTGCTCTTCCGCCAGAATAATCTGGCCCTGAGCCTCGTAAACTCTGCCCAGCCAGAATTCTGCCTCGGGATATTCCCGCTGAAGTTCAACGGCATCCAGTAGGTAGTCGAAAGCCTCTGACAGCTTTTTTTGCTCGAAAGAGTTTTTGCCCTTCTCAAGAAGTATCCAGGCCGGATATTCCACTCCGAAAACCGGAACCACAGCAAAAAACAGAATCAAAAAAAGGAAACCGGATTTAATACCCGGTACATGGAACACGGCGGGAGTTCTCCGATTTTTCGCGGTCCTGTCATGAATTTCGCCTTCGAGGGGGGGGGTAATTCGATAATCAGAGAGTAGCCGGCTATCACTGCTGAAGTTTCGCAAGAGTCTTCCTAGAAGATTAGCAGGAATAGAAAAATCATCACAAAGAGAGCTACGGATTCAATAATCCCAATCGCGGTTATATAATTTGCGACTCCCTTACCAGTGTCGGCCAAGGCATCGGCGGCCCCAGCCCCAGCCCTGCCCTGCATCATTGCCGAAAATCCAATAGCAAAACCACCAAAAACGCCCACGCTAAGCAGGGTAAGCGGCTCTTCCTGGGATCGTTGGATAAAAAGCATGAGCAAGAAACCATAGAGCGTCTGTGTGAGTGGGGCGCCGCAGAAAAGGGTGAGCATGAATGGAGCGGGCCTATTCGCCGCGAAGCATTTTTTCCAGGCTCCAATAGATGCCTGACCGGCAACCCCGGTGCCAAGCGCAGAGCCAATCGCCGCCAAACCCAGGGCGGCAGCCGGAGCAAGCAAGTCAATACTACTCATGAAAAACTCCTTTGTTTTCGTTCGAAACCAGCATCCTAAAAGGGTTGTATTTTGTACCCGACCACTCCATATCCAACTGACCCGCAAATTCCAGCAGATTTAGGCGAACGCCGTGCACCACAACGGACATGGAGGCCATGATCAAATTCAAACCGTGCCCAACAGCGATAATCACAATGCCTATAGGCAGCATGAATCTTTTGAGCATAGGAGAGGCAAGGTTATTGAAACTCAGCGCAGTATAAAACGATGCCAATCCAACCGCAAACAACCTGATATACGAAATTATGCTCGTGAAGCCGTTAACGGCGTCTTGAAAAGTGATGAAGGTGGATTTAGTCCCCCTTAGTATGCCCCTGAAAAAACTGACACCCTCGCTCTGTTTCCCAAAGAGCAGAACGAAGGCAATCCCTCCGGCCATCATATACGTTACGAATCCCGGCAGGGGAACCCCTAATACAAGCCACAGGATGAGGGAATACAGGCCGCCTATAGTTGCTATCCATCCAAGCTGAGCCAATGATCTCAACTTCGGGAAATCCCGGATGAAACTCATGATTTTTGCCAGGCATAGCTGACTAAGGCCCAGTGAAAAACACAGCAGCATCATCCTTTGCTGCGGGTCGGTCTCAAGTTCGGGGAAGATATCCGGATATACGGCGAGCGAGGGAATTGTCAGCATGCGGAAAAATCCTAATTCAGCCAGCGCCCTTGATCCGAACCAATTGCCTGTAATCGTGCCCCATAGCACTGTACTTATACTTAGTACCGCAAGCAGTCTCACGCCGTCCTTTACCCGCTGGCCATTCTTCAAATCCCTTATGATTAGGGTTAGAGACGCAAGAAAAAGAACTATCCCATATCCCGCGTCGCCGATAATCATTGCGACGAAGATGCAAAAATAAGCAAGGAAGTACGGGCTGATATCATATTCACGGTAACCCGGAAAGATGTCGAGAAAATTGAAAACCGGCTGAATTATCCTGGTTCCCGGCCTGTTTTCTATCAGAACGGGGGGTTGATCCTCCAAGTTGGGCTCCTGAATCAATATCCCCCAACCCTCCGCCGAACCAAGAGCTCTGATGTTCTGCACCTTGCTCACAGGAATGAACCCGCAGAGCCATCTCAATCCGTCCTCATCAGGCATTCCGGTTGCAAGAGATTCAAATTCGATATCCTGTTCTATTCCGGAGAGCGCCTGCTTGATGACCGACCTAATTCCGGAAAAGTCAAGTAATTTGCTCTTCAGAATTTCCAGGCGCTCAATCATCTCGTCTTTCATCGCAATTAATTCATCAAGACCGTGTTTTGGAAGTGCAATTGCCCTCTCAATCGCCAATTCGGGAGCACCATCAGAGAAAATGGCCGCGAAGATTAGCTGTTTGCCCCTCTTACCAAGCTGAAAAACCACCGCGCCGGCATCCTCTAAGTCCCTCACGAGCCTTGATCCGCCCTCAAACAGGCGCAGATCAATCCGAGCTGCCTCAAGAGAATTCAAGTCACTAGGCTCAAAATTGCCAAAGGGCTCAAGGAGGTCAATCTGATTCGTTATCTTTCCAATCTCCTCATGGAGTCCCCTAATCCGCTCTTCGGTTGATATTATTTTCTCAGTCAAGGCCAGACTCGATTCCCTTGATCTGCCGCTCGATGCGCCCACTGGCTTGGATTTCACACTGCTATCGAGTTTGGCCAGGGCTAAAACCACCCTAGTCCGCATTTTTAACAGGGATTCCAAACTCTTACCGGTTCCATGGATCCCCGATTCAAGGTGAAGGACCCCCTCATTTCTCAATTTCTTCAGGGCAATCCTGGTGTCCTTATTCAGAACTACCAGCGAGACCTTCTTCATCGGCACTATCACTTAGACAGCTCGCTCCAAACCGCGCTTGGCAATCTTCCCACGTACAACCGATGCTGTTTGCTGGTCGCCCAAATGTATGCTTATCTTCTTGATGTGCGTTCTCGTTTCGGGGATTTTAACTTTCTCAAAGAGGTTAACCCTCTGGGTTACGGTTCGCAGCTCGGCAAACAACAGAGAATGCTGCTCTTTCAGTACCTGCAGCTCAAGATCCAGCAGCATTACTCGCTGCAGTTCCTCTACAGCCCTGTCCACCCAAAGCGGCATCACCCATAAGTCGTACCTGGTTTTCGCGAATCTCGCACCTTCAAAGAGGGGTATATTCACACCCGCGATATTCCCATTACCGCGCCTAATCTCCTCCAACACAATCATTCCCTCGCTCAATCCAACATCCTCCCCGAAAACCGCTATCCAACTTCGAAGCTCCTCCTCAAGAGAGTCTTTTTCTTCCTGCAGACTATGCCTTCTCTCCTCAACCTTCCGGATCTCTATCTGCAATTGCTGCTTCTTCAAGACCAGGGTGGGAAGGTATCGAGTATACATCTTCAACGCGTCTTTCTGTTTTTTCAGCTCATTCTTGGTTAGCCTAACCTTGGGCATGGCTAACCTTCGGCCAGAACTCCTCAATTAGGTTCGAGCGAAGTCCGGTCTCTTCCTTTTCGAAGCAGCCGGCTAAAATTTTCCACCCGTTATCCAGGGCTTCTTCAAGCGGAATATTTACCGAAAGGTCCATCATCCCGTCCTCAAATAATTCTCCGTATTTAAGCAGTTTTTCATCCCAGCTACTCATTCGAAAACCCATCGACTGCTTTTCCAGCGCATCTTTGTATGCGGCATAGAGTTTTATCATTCCATCCGCGAGAGCCCTATGATCCCCGCGCGTTCTGTCATTTGCCTGCTGTTTCAAACGGCTGAGCGAACCAAAGGGCTCTATCCTCCCATTCCTTAGATAGAATTGACCCTCGGTTATGTAGCCGGTGTTATCCGGGACTGGATGCGTAACATCGTCGCCAGGCATAGTTGTAACAGCCAGGATAGTAATTGAGCCCAAACCTTCAATATCAATAGCCTTTTCATAGCGGCTTGCAAGTTGAGAATACAGGTCTCCCGGATAACCCCTGTTAGAAGGAACCTGTTCCTGCGTTATCGCAATTTCCTTCAATGCATCAGCAAAATTTGTCATATCAGTAAGAAGCACCAAAACCTTTTTGCCATCCAGGGCGAAATTCTCGGCAACAGCCAGGGAAATATCGGGAACCATAAGTCCTTCCACGACAGGATCCGAGGCTGTATGGACAAACAGAATAGACCTGGAAAGAGCACCTCCGTCATCCAGGGAATCTCGGAAGTATAGGTAGTCATCGTGTTTCAAACCTATTCCACCCAGAATTATCAAATCCACCTCTGCCTGCAGGGCAATCCGCGCCAAAACCTCATTATAAGGCTCCCCCGAAACAGAGAAAATCGGAAGCTTCTGGCTTTCAACCAGTGTGTTGAACAGATCAATCATGGGTATTCCTGTTCGAACCATATTTCGAGGAATGATTCGCCGCGTGGGATTGAAGGAGGGCCCGCCAATAGTAATCGGGTTTTCGGACAGGCTCGGTCCCCTATCTCGGGGCTCTCCCGAGCCATTGAAAATCCTACCGAGTAAGGATTGGGAACAGGGTATCTGCATTGGCCTCCCCAGGAATCGAACCTCATCGCCTGTGGAAATGCCGCGACTGCCAGTGAATGCCTGAAGCGACACTAAGTCTTCATCAAGTTTTATCACCTCGGCCAGGGATACGCCGAAGGATGTGTTTATCTGTGCAAGATCACCATAGCGAACAGCACTGGCCCTTACGGCAATAACATTCCCGGCTATTGATTCAATTCTGCTGTACACCTTACTCATTCTTCAAAATCCTTATGGGATGGCCGCGGATTTCAAATCGCTTCCAAACTTCTTAGATTGAACCATGTCCCGAATTTCGGTTTCCAGTTTTTTGAATTCACTACTGTCCCATTTTGTGCCATTATAGTCGAGGAATTTCTGCCTCAATCGATAAAACCACTTACGCGCATCCCCTTTGTCTTTCAAATCCAGCCTGCTGGCCAGAATTTCAAGGATCAAGTCAAATACCCAAATCTGACGATCGGGTGCCACGGCGGCATCAACGGGATCAAAGGAGTTCTGCTGGAAATAGACGGCATCGAGAAATTCTCCCTTCTGAAACACCATGTAATCCTGCAGGCTGGTGCCCTCTTCGCCAACAACCTTCATCATAGATTCAATTTCACCCGCCCGCACCAATATGTCGTGGGCGTATTTTACACGCTCGGCTGGTATGATGCCCCTGTATTTGCTCCAGGATTCGGTGGGGTGAATTGCGGGGTATTTTCGAGCATCGGAGCGTTCCCGCGAGAGTCCATGGAAGGCCCCGACAACCTTGAGTGTCGCCTGGGTTACCGGTTCCTCGAAATTGCCGCCTGCGGGACTAACAGTTCCCCCTATCGTAACCGAACCCACATCCCCGCTCTTTAATCGAACTATGCCGGCTCTTTCGTAAAAGGACGCAATATTTGACTCAAGATAGGCGGGAAATGCCTCTTCACCGGGGATTTCCTCCAACCGGCCCGACATTTCACGCATAGCCTGGGCCCAGCGGCTAGTTGAATCGGCAAGCAGCAAAACATCAAGGCCCATTTGCCGATAGTATTCGCCCAGAGTAACCGCTGTGTAAACTGAAGCCTCCCGCGATGCAACGGGCATCGAAGAGGTGTTGCAGACAATGATGGTTCTCTCAATCAGGGATTTACCGGTTTTAGGATCAACCAGTTCGGGAAATTCTTTGATAGTTTCAACTACCTCGCCCGCTCTCTCCCCGCATGCAGCGATTATCACCACGTCCACTTCCGCGTGCCGGCTGGTTATCTGCTGTAAAACTGTCTTCCCCGCGCCAAAGGGTCCGGGGATGCAATAGGTTCCGCCCTTGGCAACAGGAAAAAATGTGTCCATAAGTCGAACTTTGGAAACCAGCGGGTCGACAGGCTTCAGTCTCTCCTCATATGCACTGATGGCCCTTTTCACAGGCCATTCGAACATCATAGTCAGTAGAATAACCGCTCCTTGAGAATCCGTGGCCTCTGCAATGGTTTCCACTATGGAGTATGAGCCCTCCGAATTCACCCTGGACACTGTTAACTCGTCTCGTACATTGAAGGGAATCATCACCCTATGCTCAAAGGGACCCTCGGGTACGAAACCCAAATAATCTCCAGCACTCACCTTGTCGCCAACCCTAACTAGCGGCTTGAAATGCCATTTCCTCTCATGATTCAGGGCATTGAGGTAGATACCCCGCTCGAGAAAAAAGCCAGTTTTCCGAGCAAGCTCCGGCAAGGGATTCTGGAGTCCATCAAAAACCTGTCCCAGGAGCCCGGGGCCAAGCTCTACGGCGAGCATTTCACCGGAAAAATCAACCCCATCCCCAACTCCAATACCTCGGGTTAATTCAAAAACCTGGAGCTGAGCCACATCGCCTTGAATGCGAATAACCTCCGATTTCAAGCGCTTGCCGCCACTGACTATGTAGCCAACCTCATTCATGATGATGTTGCCCTCGGTTCGTACCGATACCATGTTGCCATTCACTCCTATTACTCGTCCACTTACTGCCATGCCTCACACTCCCATCATCATGAATGTCTTTCTCATTGTGGCTCAAGTCCCGATGCCAAGAGCACCCGATTATACAGATTGTGATATGCCTTGAAGCCGAGCTCCGTATCGAATTTGGAGCGGCGCTCCAGTATCAGAAGTTTCATTCTATAGCTTCGAATGAATTCAATATCAAGGAAATGTCCTGTCGCCAGTTCGTCAATCTTCAACCAGCGACACTTATCCAGATACAGTTCCGCCTTCAGCGGGGAATCCATCATTACAGCTTCGGCAGCAATTCGTGTTGTTTCATACACCGGCGGAGTTTCCCTACAGTGCTCGTTCGCATCGAGATTCCGTTTTTTTGCCCGAAGTTTCACCAAATCATTTCTAAGGCTTCTTTCCCATTTTCCATATGCCTTGCATATTCCGGATGTCCCAATTCCATCAAGGGTGGATTTGAGCAATCCTGTGTAATCTCTGGCTGACAAAAAGGAGCGAGAAAGGGCGAGCATCGCCCCAGTCGATATCGGTGCTTTTTGCTCCGGTCCGATTATCATTGGGAGAGTCGCAGCAAGATAATAGCAGTATGACAAATGGATTCCCTAAGAAGAAATGAGGTTCGCGAGCCGCGGATTCAAATAACGGCTTAGCATGGCGGCGATTTCCTTATTCGAGAAATCGTAAAATGCCGAACCATCTTTCATGCCTATCCTGAATCCGGCATCAAGTCCTTTAAATGGTCTGATCCTTATTCCCGACGCAATTTCCGCGCTCAATCTGGCCATTAAGGCAGGCTCGATTTCGTCTAATAATTCTGCGGGAATCAGAACATCTATCTCGTTTTTCTCTTGCTGTGAGATGTTCCTCACCGCAATTACAATTACATTTGTCAGCAGTTCAACGTTTAGAGCGTCGTTAACTTCCCTTTCCAACAGGCGATCAAAAACTGACTTAACCCTCTCTTTAACCGTGATTATCAAATCTCTACCCGCCTGCCTCAGCGCGTTCTTGCTGCTATTCTCCATCCTCTCTATTCTCGTTTCCGCACTACTTCGTATTCGTTCCGCTTCATCATTAGCCTTTCGAACCACGGCTGAAGCCTCCTCCCGCGCCTCAGCTATAATCCGAGTGGCTTCTTCCTGGGCGCTCTTCACCCCATCATGCTTAATCCTATCAATAATTTCCTTAAGTTGAACGTCCATGAATCTTATTTTAACAGTATTTCGAAATTGGCATAGTCCCGCAAAATTTTGCACCCATTTTTTGAATTTAACTCGGCCGCATAATGGCAATCTTTGGCGGTTTAAGTCGATGGAAAATCACAGAAATCCCCCCTTTGTGCTTCCTTTGCAGCTTCGAATCTACAGTTGGACCGCGCAAGCTATGCAGCAGATACGTCATAGTTTACCAAATTTTCCATAGCACGTTTAGGAGCTGCGATTCTTCCTGGCTTTGATGTTATTATCACATGATGATTCTAGTGAGAATCCTCACTGCAAATATCAACCTTCCACATTGAGACTGAAACCGCGAAAGGCATCAATCCTATGAGAAGATGGGAAAAGAATTAAATGCGGGGATAAAACTTACCGTTTGACTTGTCACTTGAAACAGAGTGCCCAAGGGTGCGTCATATCAGATATCATGATTACAGCTCCCGAAAAAAATCGGCATAAAGAGCAGCAATGTGCTGTCTATTCAGATTTGGCAGAAATTCTTTCAGATACCATAACTTCTTGCCCCTTGTGATACCCGTAGTTATTGCTAGCTCTCTGCTGCCTCATGTTCTAAATCTCGCTTCAGCCCTAATCTCAATCCTAAGAGCGAAGATTTCTGGACTTGGACCCCCCGCACTGCGGCCGGCGGCAGAGGCTGGGTATCCATAACCTCTTCAAGTGATGGGAGCGGGTGTAGGGGTGCAGTTAGTTTGAGAAAATGAAATATTTGAAGTTAATCACTGTAATTAATTAAGGAATAAGTAGTTATAGCAATTTTAGCGCCGGCTTTTTTGAGCAGGCAAAATGAGAAAAAATGAGAAAATTTTCGTTTTTTAGGCCAAAAAGCGGGGTTTTTTGATACTGAGAAACTGAAAAAAATGGAAAATATTTAAGGTGTTTTCCCTTTAGCGCCAGTGTGAAAAAAGCGGAAGAAATCAGATAAAAAAGTTATTGCAAAAAGAAGAAATGTGAACTATATTTGCAGTGAAGTTGTCGGGATAAGAGGCTGCTAGGTGGAGGATGCCCTTCGGTCGTCTTAATAGAAACTGCCCATGCACCTTGTTTGCATGCTCGGGATGTATAGCGTTTTAGCTTGGCGATGTCATGAAGAACCCCGGTTCGAATCCGGGTCCTGGCAACTTTTTTATTTCCGTGTATAAATCTTGGTATAACGGCCATTTTCAACAAACTCTCCTTGCTTGGTTTTAAAAAACGTAATCAGGTTCATAGAAGTCCGGCCATTCCCGGGGGTAAAGACTATCTTTGCATTGTTCTTTCGGTCTATTTTGTAACCCAATACTAGATTTCCGGTGGCGTTATCTTTGAAGATTGAATCTGGGTCTGCAACTTTTCCGGGTAGTTGCTTTAAGTCGTTTACTGAGAGGTTCACATCGGCGGGGCTGCCGTCAGTAGCTTGACGGATTCTGGCTCCATGGATTACTGAGCGATCCTTTACCATCAGCTTGACATCCTCTCCGATTGCATCGGCGGCATCTTGCCGCAGAGTTCCGAACATCATGGGCGCATCGGCGTAGAGGCGTTTATCTGGCAACAATTCATCGGGCAGGTTGCTGATGTAGATATTCCATTCTGCCTGGTTTAACTGGTAACCCGACATTTCTTTTCGATAGTTCTCCTTTATGTAGGAAATCGCCGACTTGCCTTTGTATTTGATTTTCCTCAAGGCTGTGTATCGGGTGAAGTTTGGAGATAGCATTTCGCGGCCTGGGTCGTAGCGCCATTCTGGGGAGATTAGATTGTTTATGTTGATGCCTTGGGGAACGCCTACTTGGCCATGTGCCTTTGCCTGTGATTCTGTGAGTTGACTGCGGTAACACTGGCAGCCCCATCCGTTGGGCGGTGTTCCCGTGGCCCAGAAGGGATCGTCGTAGCGAAGTACCATGCCGTGGAATGCCGAATGAGCTTCACGTCTTGTTGAGCGCTGAGCTTGTTGGTATTGC
>Ga0209781_1000023_pt1 | contig 39991 bp, 46 predicted proteins | sample WorMetHERISLAND1_3_FD_187386 | JGI IMG/M metagenome (GOLD analysis project Ga0209781, IMG submission 187386) | Marine gutless worms symbiont microbial communities from Max Planck institute for Marine Microbiology, Germany - Olavius albidus HERON... | ecosystem: Host-associated > Annelida >...
TTCAGACCAGCAAGACGTTCAACTTCTTGACCAACAACTTCGCCATTCCAGCGCAGACGGTGGCGGATCTCTACCGATACCGCTGGCAAGTTGAATTGTTCTTCAAGTGGATCAAGCAACACCTACATACCAAATCGTTCTTCGGGACCTCCGAGAACGCGGTCAAAAGCCAGATTTGGATCGCTATCTCGGTTTACATCCTCGTCGCTATCATCAAGAAACGCCTTGACAGCAAATCGGATCTCTACACAATTTTACAGATTCTGAGCCTGACCTTATTCGAAAACACTCTTCTAGCTCTGCTGGTTACTAGAATGGAATCCATAAGCGATACTACCTATACCCATAACCAACGGAATCTATTTGATAATTTCCCCGGACAGTAGTGATGCCAGATACCTTCTTCCCCGCGTCGTAACCTTTCTGTTCCGCCGGATCTGTATTCTTCACGCTTTGCGCATCAACGATCACGAAGCCGGTCTTCTCGTTCCGACCACGGCTGATACGGACCGCGCCAACCCCATTTTTTAACGCTCGTTCAAGCAGGCTGAACGCTTCCTCAGAGGGTTTTTGGCCCCATTGTCGAAAGTATTTATACACCACCGGCCAGTTGGGAAAATCACCCGGGAGCATTCGCCATTGGCAGCCGCTTTTCAATACATACGCAACAGTGCAAAAAAATATCATATAAATCAATAACTCGCAGCTTGGTCTTCTTCTTGGCTTGCTCCCATAAAGCTTGGATGGACGCGAACTGCTCTCGGCTTCTGTCACTTGGGTAGGTGTTTCTCATCGCCCTTTCTCCGTGTCAGAATCTTTCTATCAAATAGATCGTAAATAGGTTCTTAGATGCGAAGGTCGCGCCTGCATCGTCGATTCATGTCCGAAATCAACGTCGTACCTTATATCGACGTGATGTTGGTACTGCTGGTGATCTTCATGGTGACCGCGCCCCTGCTTACCCAGGGCGTCAAGGTCAACCTGCCCCAGGCGAACGCCCAAGTCATCTCCGAAGAGACCTCGGAGCCGATCGTCATCACCGTAGATCGGTTCGGGGACCTCTACCTGGAGCTGGGTGAGCCCAAGGGCCGACCGACGGATCGGGAGACCCTGCTGACCCGGCTCAGTGCAATGCTCGAGCACAACCCCAGGGTGCCCGTCATGATCAGGGGCGACGCCGCCGTGGACTATGGGCGCGTGATGGAGGCCATGGTGCTAGCCCAGGCCGCGGGGGCTCCGAGCGTCGGCCTGATCACGACCCCGCCGGAACGCCTCAGGCCCTAGGTGCTGTTGACATTTAATACCAACCGACTGTTGTCACCTGTTTAAATGCCCGCAACATACCAGAGGTTCGGAGTGGGGACCGACCCCCCCAAAGCACCTCTCCCTCCAGTGGGTGTCGTAAAAGCCCTTTTTAGAAAAGTTGGCATTAATGATATCAATGGGTTATATGTTATAAAATCTGGAAAATCGGACTTTTGCGACACCTCGAAGGGAGGGGGAGCGAAACAGGTGTCGTGTTGGGTTACGGTGCGTTCAACGTTGCTTGTGTCCTTTGGGATCAGGCAAGCGCACCTAACCCAACCCACGGGTCCTACGGGGTTCCGGGGTCCCATTCGGGACACCCCTACCCGGAACGACGGTGGAGTGGAGAGTCGTCATTCCGGCAGGGATAGCCGGAATCCAGTTGCCAGGGAAGGTCAGGTATCTGTCAGTTATCAGGGGGCAGAAGGCTGACACCAGACAACTGCCCCCTGAGCACATATCGTTGGGCACGGACCACCGGAGCGCCGGCATCTTGCCGGCAACGATTTGCCGCCAGGATGGCGGCGCTCCGGCTTTGTCCAACCTGTCACTTAACGCGAGGTCTGCGCGGGCCGGCCGCACAGTGATAATCTGGGTGTAGGTTGCGTTAAGACGCCAGCATGACCTAAGCAGACGATCAGCGTGCCTTGGTGCGTCGCAACGCAACAGGTCCGGTCCCCCAAACAACGCCGAATCATTCAGGATTGCTACGAATCGTGCGCATCATACGCATCCGATCCACGCTGATTTGCGGTCTTCCTTTTTGACCTGGATCAGAAAATCGAAGCCCAGGAATAATTCCTGACCTGGCGCAATTCTTTAACGTTTCCGAATCGGTTAGAGCGTGCCCTGATGAACACTGAGGCCGGCGAAATCCAGGGCAACCTACACACCTGGGGCATCGAAGAGGTCCAAGACTATAAGGTGCCTTGGGGTAACTACGCCGTTGAGGACACGGATGGACTGATACCGATCGTCGGCACCGATGTTTATGATGTTTATAATGGCTACACGGCCAAGCTGATCAAGGAGTACCCGGACCAACTGCCGACCAGGCTCGATCAGATTCCCCTGCCCGTGGTCGAAGAGATCGAAGCCGATCCTAAGTTGGCGAGCTTCACCTATCAGTGCCAGCGTTGCTATGTGGGCATCAGGGGGCGCGAAAAACGCGGCGACTACTGCAGCATGGACTGCTCCGCCTGCCATATCCCCTACGGGAATGAGTAGCACCTCGAGCTGATGAACAAGAAGTTCAAGACCTATGCGGATTCGGTGAAGGAAGAGAAGTAACCGGGTCGTCCCCGATTCGGAGGGCGGCAAACCGACGCGCCCCCGCATGATGCGGGCGTGCGTCCGTTGGTATTGGGAGCTGAAAGCCGGGAAAGCGGGAGCCTTTGGGAGTTACCGGGAGACTACTTTAGAAATAGCAACTTTTAGAAGGATTCAACTCATGAGCAAAATAGCAGACTACTTTGAATTGAAAGATCATTACTGTCTGACAAAACGTTTGTTCTTATTGCGTAACTCCTTGTAAGGAAATGAAAAACAGTCACTTTAAGAGTGCCGCCGATTTAAATCACCTCACGCATCTCCCAAATACCCCCTTCTGGGGATATTGGGGACCCGGTTATGCACATCGGCAAGCTCGTTTTTTCTCAGGTCATTGACTCTTTACCGATGCATGCGTTTCGTCGAGGCGTTGCGCGGTACGACGGCAACCGCTACAAGAAGACATTTTCCTGTCTCGACCAATACCTGCGCATGACCTTCGCGCAGTTAACCCCTCGCGAGAGCCTACGCGAGGGTCTAGATAACTTTAGAGAGGATTTTCGCTCAGCAGAGAGTATTTTATCATAGAGATTTTTCTCTCGATGATTAAATCTGAACGGAATTTCCTATTTTAAGGTCTTGATATTTCTATTTCTAGTTTTTTTGGAGATTAAAGCATGGGGTATAATATTCGACCAATAACTGGCTTTTTTCTTCCATTTGACTTCGAGTTTCTCCGCCTTCCTGGTCAGCTTCTCCATAAGACACTTGATATCCTCCAGCTCTCCGGCATCCAGGTTCATCCATTCCAGATCGGCGTCTTTCAGATGATCTATATCATCAATGTCAAAGTGTGGATAGACCATATTTTCCAGAGTATATCTGGCGTCTTCAGGCTTTTCTCTTTGAAATTCCGAATCTGAATTCACTTTCTTTTGAGGCATAGATGAAACGCATGTCTGGGAACGCCCTTGAATTTTGCAAGCCTCTGTTTAGCATATGACCAGAATGATTCAATGCCGTTGATATGGCAATTACCTCGCGTAAATTCGTTACTGATGGACGCGGAGATGCTTCTGATAACCTATATCCACCAACCCATCGTAGCCCCTCCAACCATCCGAGTGGATGGTGCTAACGAGGGTACCTAGCCCCGAATCACGGTCTGTAGCGGCTTCTTGGAGGCATCCGGAACGATCTCTGCGAGACCTTTCCCTGCCGTTCCAGGATTCCGAAGACGATTGTTTTACCTCCGCCCTCCACGCCCCTTTTTTCCCCGAACACGGCGAGCGCCAAAAGAGGATTCATCCCCTTCAACCTCGCCGGAAAAAGGCGATGAGGCGTCACAAAGCTGGGCGATTCCGGTTCGTAGCTTGAAGAACCGTTGATTGATCGTCGGGCGGCTTACATCACTCAGCGCGGCTGACTTTCGAGGCCGGTAGATCATGCGTAAAATAGCGCATGATCAGTCTGAATTTGGCTTCCGAAAGGCGTGAACGCCTGAAAGACCTGTTTTTTCCTTGCATAACATAACCGTAGCATGCAGTTGCAGATGCTAAAGTTATCTAGACCCTTGTTTTTTATTAAAATCAAGGACTTAGTTTTTATACAGCCTCTTAAAGAACCGCCGCGGTCGGTTCGACTTCCTCCGGAGGCCCTGAAAAATGATGCAATCATGATTAGTAAAGAGCTCAGGTTCTCGTTGAATCAGGCTTTCGAGCAGGCCCACAGGAAACACCACGAGTACATGACCGTCGAGCACCTGTTGTTGTCCCTGCTGGACAACCCCTCCGCGGCCATCGTACTGAGGGCCTGCGGCGCCGAGCCCGGCCGATTGCGCCGGGAGATCTCGACGTTCATCGAGGAGAACACGCCCTTGATCTCCGATGAGGACGGACACGAGACCCAGCCTACCCTAGGCTTCCAGCGGGTCCTGCAGCAGGCCCTCTATCACGTTCAGGCGGCGGGCAAGCGAGAGGTGACGGGCGCCAACGTGCTGGTCGCCCTGTTCAGTGAGCAGGACTCGCAGGCCGTGTACCTGCTCAATCGGCAGGACATCACCCGTCTGGATGTGCTCAAATTCATCTCCCACGGGATCTCGAAGGTGCTGGGAGACGACCGGGATGGGGAAGACCAGGGCGAAGCGGACCCGAACCGCAGGGAGGAGTCGGAGCGGACCAGCCCCCTGGAGCGATTTTCCTGCGATCTCAACGAGCTGGCGTGCCAGGGGCGGATTGATCCCCTGATCGGGCGTCGGTCCGAGGTCGAACGAACGCTCCAGATCCTGTGCCGCAGGCACAAAAACAACCCCCTGCTGGTGGGAGAAGCCGGCGTCGGCAAGACGGCGATCGCCGAGGGGCTGGCCAAAAAGATCGTGGACGGTGACGTACCGGAGGTGCTGGCAGAAGCTACCATCTATCGGTTGGACCTGGGCGCCCTGGTCGCCGGCACCAAGTATCGGGGGGACTTCGAGAAACGGCTGAAGGCGGTGCTGGCCCAGCTGCGGAAGCTACCGCATGCCGTGCTCTTCATCGATGAGATCCACACCGTCATCGGCGCGGGAATGGCCTCGGGCGGCGCGATGGACGCCTCCAATCTCATCAAGCCGGTGCTGAGCTCCGGCGAGCTGCGCTGCATCGGCTCCACGACCTATCAAGAGTTCCGCGGCATCTTCGAGAAGGACCGGGCCCTGGCGCGGCGCTTTCAGAAGATCGACATCGACGAGCCGAGCGTGGACGAGACGGTCGCGATCCTCACCGGACTCAAGACCCGTTTCGAGGAACACCACCAGGTCAGCTACACTCGGCCGGCGTTGCGGGCCGCCGTCGAGCTCGCGGCGAAATACATCAACGACCGTCATCTGCCGGACAAGGCCATCGACGTGATAGACGAGGCCGGCGCCAATGTGCAGCTGCGACCCAAGGCCAAACGCAGGAAGCGGATCGAAGTCAGCGGCGTGGAGGCCGTCGTTTCCAGGATTGCGCGCATACCGCCCAAGCAGGTCTCCCTGTCCGACACGGACGCCCTCAAAAACCTGGATCGGGACCTCAGGCTGGTAGTCTTCGGTCAGGACCGGGCCATCGAGGTGCTGACATCCGCCATCCGCATGAGCCGTTCCGGCCTCGGGCCCGAAGAGAGGCCCATCGGGTCCTTCCTGTTTACCGGGCCAACGGGGGTGGGAAAGACCGAGGTGACGCGCCAGCTCGCACGTATCCTCGGCATGACGCTGATCCGGTTCGACATGTCGGAGTACATGGAGCGCCACACGGTCTCGCGCCTCATCGGTGCGCCCCCCGGCTACGTGGGCTTCGACCAGGGCGGTTTATTGACGGAGGAAATCAACAAGCACCCCCACGCGGTCCTGCTGCTCGACGAGATCGAGAAGGCCCACCCGGACGTCTTCAATCTACTGCTCCAGGTCATGGACCATGGAGCCTTGACGGACAACAATGGCCGCAAGGCCGATTTCCGTAACGTGGCCCTGGTGATGACCACCAATGCTGGCGCGGAGGAGACCGGCCGACGTTCCATCGGTTTTACCGAGCAGGACCACTCCAGCGATGGGCTGGAGGCCCTGAATCGCTTTTTTACCCCGGAGTTCCGCAATCGGCTCGACGCCGTGGTCCAATTCGCCGCCCTGCAAGCGGCCACCGTGGCTGGTATCGTCGACAAGTTCATTTTCGAACTGGAGCAACAGCTCGCCGAGAAGAAGGTAGCCTTGAGCCTGGATGCCGCCGCCCGGAGCTGGCTGGCCGAGAAGGGCTACGACCCGCATATGGGCGCCCGGCCCATGGGCCGGGTTATCCGGAACCACATCAGAAAGCCGTTGGCCAACGAGATCCTGTTCGGGTCACTGACGAACGGGGGTTCGGTCCGGGTCCATGTCGAGGACGGGGATTTGGCCTTCGAATGGGGTAGTACTTAATGTAGTACTTAATATGGAGTGATCGTGTCATTCTCTCAACGGAAAAGGGAAAGGTTCGGCGGGAAATTAATCACTAGTACATCATATTGCTTCACTACTGTCCGGTGAAACTATAAAATAGATTCCGTTGGTTATGAATATAGGCAGTATCGCTTATGGATTCCATTCTAGTAACCAACAGAGCTAGAAGAGTGTTTTCGAGTAGCGAGATGTGCCTAGATACGCCAATCTCGGCGTTCATTCGCGTCGGCTACAGCGCTTCTGGAAACGTTGCCCCGGATATCCCTGTGGTACAACTTGTCCTTCTGGGCGCGCAGGCAAACTTCAATATCGCACAGGCTCTCGCGATGGGTTAACTGCGCGAAGGTCATGCGCAGGTATTGGTCGAGACAGGAAAATGTCTTCTTGTAGCGGTTGCTGTCGTACCGCGCAACACCTCGACGAAACGCACGCATCGGTAAAGAGTCAATGACCTGAGAAAAAACGAGCTTGCCGATGTGCATAACCGGGTCCCCAACATCCCCAGAAGGGGGTATTTGGGAGATGCGCGAGGTGATTCAAATCGGTGACACTCTTAAAATGGCTGTCTTTCATTTCCAGAATTTCCTAGTTTAAGGTCTTGATATTTCTATTTCTAGTTTTTTGGAGATTAAAACATGGGGTATAATATTCGATCAATAACTGGCTTTTTTCTTCCATTTGGCTTCGAGTTTCTCCGTCTTCCTGGTCAGCTTCTCCATAAGACACTTGATATCCTCCAGCTCTCCGGCGTCCAGGTTCATCCATTCCAGATCGGCGTCTTCCACATGATCTATATCATCAATGTCAAAGTGTGGATAGACCATATTTTCCAGAGTATATCTGGCGTCTTCAGCCTTTTCTCTTTCGTCCATCGCCTTGCAATATCGTTTGCAGGTCATTTCGTGGGCGAAATCCTCTGGAGAGTCCGTGTAATCCCTGTGATACATAGGGACCATTGTATAGAATCTTTCCTCCAAAGTCCCGGAGGCCGTCTCTGAGTTCAATATAGAGATTGATCAACTTATTTTCCTGTGATCCCATCGCATATCCTGTCAATCAATGTCAAGACCTTAAACTAGGAAATTCCGTAAATTTAACCACTACCAACGCCTGACGCTCATCGGGAAACCTGCCTGTGGCCGATTACAAACACACCCTGAACCTCCCCCGGACCGCCTTCCCTATGAAGGCCAACCTCGCCCAGCGTGAGTCCGCCATCCTCGCGCACTGGGAAGCCATGGATCTGTACGGCCGCATCCGCAAGGCCGCGACGGGCCGGAAACAGTTCATCCTCCACGACGGTCCGCCCTACGCCAACGGAGAGATCCACATCGGCCACGCCGTCAATAAGGTGCTGAAAGACATCATCGTCAAGTCCCGGACCCTGGACGGCCTGGACGCGCCCTATGTCCCCGGCTGGGACTGCCACGGGCTACCCATCGAGCTGGAGGTAGAGAAAAAAAAGGGCAGGCCCGGTGCCAGGCTCAGTCCGGCCGCGTTCCGTCGGGCCTGCCGCGACTATGCACAGCGACAGGTGGAGGAGCAGCGCAAGGATTTCAAACGCCTGGGCGTGCTCGGGGACTGGGAGCACCCCTATCTCACCATGGACTTTGGCTGCGAGGCCGACATCGTCCGCGCCCTCGGTCGCATCATCGCCAACGGCCACGTCCAGCAGGGCTACAAGCCGGTACACTGGTGCATCGACTGCCGCTCCGCCCTGGCGGAGGCCGAGGTCGAATACGCTGACAAGACCTCCACCGCCATCGACGTGCGCTTTCCGGTACCGAACGAGGAATCCCTGTTCGCCCGCTGCTACTCCTCGGTGCCCACCGGCCACGGGGATGGCCCCCTGGCGGTCGTCATCTGGACCACCACCCCCTGGACCCTGCCCGCCAACCGGGCCGTTGCCCTCAACCCCGAGCTGGAGTACGTGGTGGCGCAGACCGAAGGCGAGTACGGGCGTGAGCGCCTGTTCCTGGCCGAAGGGTTGCTGCGCGAGACCATGGAACGCTACGGGATTGAACACTACCGCGTGCTCGGATACGGGCGCGGCGACGCCTTCGAGGGGCTCAGGCTCCGACACCCCTTTTATGACCGCGAGGTGCCTATAACCCTGGGCGGACACGTGACCCTGGACACCGGCACCGGCGCCGTCCACACCGCCCCTGGCAATGGCCTGGAAGACTATGTGGTCGGTCTCCGCTACGGCCTGGCCATAGACAACCCGGTAGGTGGCGATGGCCGTTTTTTGCCGGATACGCCCCGCTTCGCCGGCGCACACGTCTTCACCGCCGACGAGCAGGTCGTCGAAGTCCTCAAGGCCGAGGGGGCCCTGCTGCGGGAGGCCCGCCTGAACCACAGCTACCCCCACTGCTGGCGCCACAAATCCCCCGTCATTTTTCGGGCCACGCCCCAATGGTTCATCGCCATGGACCAGCAAGGGTTGCGCGCCGGTGCCTTGCGCGAAATCGCCAAGGTGCGCTGGACGCCGGACTGGGGAGAATCCCGCATCGACGGAATGGTGCGTAACCGCCCCGACTGGTGCATCTCCCGCCAGCGGACCTGGGGTGTGCCCATCCCCTTATTCATCCACAAAGAAAGCGGCGAGCCCCACCCGGACACCCAGGTCCTCATCGAGCAGGTGGCGGCACGGGTGGAGCAGCAAGGGATCGAGGCCTGGTTCGAGCTGCGACCCGAGGACCTACTCGGTGATGAGGAGGGCAAACGCTACGAGAAGGTTGGGGACACCCTGGACGTCTGGTTCGACTCCGGCGTAACCCACGCCTGCGTGCTGGAGCGCCGTGCGGGACTCCGCGCACCGGCGGATCTCTATCTGGAAGGCTCTGATCAACACCGCGGTTGGTTCCAATCCTCCCTCCTCACCGGCGTGGCCGTAAATAACCAGGCGCCCTATGCCCAGGTACTGACCCACGGCTTCACGGTCGATGCCAAGGGCGAAAAAATGTCCAAATCCAAGGGCAATGTTGTCCGGCCCCAGGACGTGATGAAAACCCTCGGGGCCGACATCATCCGCCTCTGGGTAGCAGCCACCGGCTACCGCGGTGAAATGAGCGTCTCGGACGAAATCCTCAAGCGCACCGCCGATGCCTATCGCCGCATCCGCAACACCGCCCGTTTCCTCCTGGCCAACCTCGACGGCTTCGATCCCACCCAACACCTGGTCGCGCCCGCCGACATGATCGCCCTCGACCGCTGGGCGGTGGACCGGGCCTATCGGCTCCAGGAAGACATCATCCGGGCTTATGGGGACTACCAGTTCCACCTCATCTACCAGAAAATCCACAACTTCTGCGTCGTGGACATGGGCGGCTTCTACCTGGACGTCATCAAGGATCGCCAGTACACCACCCAAGCCGGTGGGCCGCCCCGGCGCTCCTGCCGGAGCGCCATGTACCACATCGTCGAGGCCATGAGCCGCTGGTTGGCACCTATCCTCAGCTTCACCGCCGAAGAAATCCGGCAGCACCTGCCCGGCGAACACTCGGACTCGGTATTCCTCGAAACCTGGTACCAGGGACTCTTCGCCCTGGATCCCGAGGCCCCCTTCGACCGGGATTTGTGGGAGCAGGTGTTGACGGCGCGGGTCACCGTCTCCAAACACCTGGAAGAAGCTCGCAAGAGCGGGGCCATCGGCTCCTCCCTGAACGCCGAGCTGGACCTCTACTGCGGACCCGATCTGGCCGCGACCCTAGCAAAGCTGGAAGACGAGCTGCGGTTCGTCCTCATCACCTCCTACGCCCGAATACACTCTCTGGAAGACAAGCCCGCGAACGCCCGTGACACCGACCTGCTGGGCCTGGCAGTAAAGGTCACACCCTCCGATCACCCCAAGTGCATCCGCTGCTGGCATCATCGTGAAGACGTTGGAACTAACTCGGAACACCCAGAACTGTGCGGGCGCTGTGTGACCAACGTTGTGGGGGATGGGGAGACGAGGTGGTTTGCGTGATCGTAATCACTCAGACCCCACATATACTGCATGCTGCCATTGCTGCCATTCCCTTGGGAGATTGAGGGTTATGCTGGGAATCCGCGTAGATCAGATGCAGAGGCTAAAGCGAAGCCAGCGTGACGCCTTCGTTGCGGAGTTGGTGCGCTCACTGCAGACGCACTATCCGAATCTGGCGTTGGTATCCGGCCCACAAGAGTAGCTTGTGGCGATCGACAGGTGTGTGCAGGACGCGCCCAGACAATGGACCTGGCCTCGCGCAGCGAGGCCGCGAGCTATTGCCTCTTCTGTCTGCACTTTGGCGCAGGCTTTCTGTCCGATCCCCAACTCCTACGGACCACCACCGACGCACTGCAACACCCTCCCGTCGAACGTATTCCACGTTTCAAGCATGGGTACGAGGTCTATATGCGTGTTGTGCTAGTAGCACATCAACCTGATAATATAGGATAAAGGCATTTGAGCTTGATCCGTGCGTCTTCCGTGGTAAAGCGCCAATCGACGGGTTGATTGGATTGGTTCCAGGTTTTCGTCCATGCCTGGACTTCGGAAGCGATCGTCGCGAGATCCGGTAGTCGCCGGTCCAAGCATTGCCGTCCTAACACGCTGAACTCACATTGTTGAGCCAACCGCCATGCTTGGGAGTGTGACGCATTCTAATTTGTCCAACAGCGAGCGGACCACGTGCGGTGGGAACGCTTTATACAGGGAGACACCGCCATGGGTGTTCAGATTGGCCATGACTAAGGTGATACGGGTTGCCTGCGGATAATCTTCTTGCACCAACCGCCGGATGCCTTGCGCCCATTGCTCGGCGGCATGATTATCCGCTATGTCGATGCGACGCCAGTTCTCGAAGGGGCATAAAACGCCAGCAAGTGGGCGACGCCATTCCATTCGTATTCCACGTCGTAGCGTTCGCTCTGCCCCGGTTTGGCCGGTATCGGGTCACGCGCTTCGCGCGCATTGCTCGCTGCTCTCGTCCATACGCACCACCGGATAGGCCGGATCAGACGCGCGCAGGTACATGGCAATACCGTTTCCATCTGGCACACGAAGGCCGCATTCGCAGGCGCGAGAATGCACCACATCCGCTTCTGCCAGGGTTTGGTGGCGTTTTTTTTTACACTTGACGCACGGTCTCGGGGAATATCGATTCCACCACCTTCAATTCCACCAAGCGATCCCCCAATAACCGTAAGGTCCACCGGTGCATGTCCCGCCGGCGGCTCGCTACAGGCGATTACTCACCAAGCGCGCTTCGCCTTCACCATCCACCGCGAACGTTGGCGCCGCTCCAGTGCCGCCGGGAAGCCCTCGCATACACACCGTTGGCGAATTTGCTCCACTTCCGCGTTCGCCTTCGTCCGCCTGCAACAACACTTGGGCGTGACGGCGACGATAGGCGGCCCACCGTCCTCGCTTCACCAGCCCTTCCAGTTGCTCACGCTCTACCCCGCTCAATCGCACCACATAACGTTTCTTCAGGGCTGATTCCTCAAGGCTTGACCACAACTCTGGAAGAATCAGTTTAATATCCTAATTTTTCTTATGGGTGGTCTACTAGTAACCAACAGAGCTAGAAGAGTTTTTTCGAATAAGGTCAGGCTCAGAATCTGTAAAATTGTATAGAGATCCGATTTGCTGTCAAAGCGATTCTTGATGATAGCGACGAGGATGTAAACCGGGATAGCGATCCAAATCTGGCTTTTGACCGCGTTCTCGGAGGTTCCGAAGAACGATTTGATACGTAGGCGTTGCTTGATCTACTTGAAGAACATTCAACTTGCCGGCGGTATCGGTAGAGATCCGCCACCGTCTGCGCTGGAATGGCGAAGTTGTTGGTCAAGAAGTTGAACGTCTTGCTAGTCTGAACATCGTGGTAGTGGATACGGCGTAATGGCAGTGGGTAGTCACGCACGGACTTGACTCCGCTCAGCGCAATGGTCCGATCGCATCAAACACCACCAGATTCGTCCCCGGGATGAGAGTAGCGACGCCTGTATTTGGTAGTGGACTTGGCGCGGATGACGAAGAAACGCCCTGTTCTGTGCAACGTGAACAGGCGCTCGAAGTCCACATGGCCACGACCCATGATGTAGAAGGCGCCGGGCTCCGGGATCAGCAGATCAAGGACATTGACGTCGTGTAGCTTGCCGTCGGAGATGTGGATAAAGGTTGGGATGTTGCCTTTTTGGTTGAGCGAAACAGTGCCCACGGAAAGACGGATAGGCGCAGGTCGATGGTAGAGGCATCGAGCGCATAAACCGCGTTGTCAAGATCACGCCCCAAGTCCTCGTCGGCATATAGGGGACGAGCGGTGCGAATCAATGCCTGAGCGAGATCTACATACGCCAATCCCGGCGTTCATTCACGTCGGCCACGGCGCTTCTGGAAACGTTGCCTCGGATACCTCTATGGTACAATTTGTCCTTCTGGGCGCGCATGGGCGCGCATGGGCGCGCAGGCAAACTTTAAATATCGCGTAGGCTCTCGCGATGGATTAACTGCGCGAAGGTCATGCGCAGGTATTGCTCGAGACAGGAGAATGTCTTCTTGTAGCGGTTGCCGTCATACCGCGCAATGCCTCGACGAAACGCATAGTCGGTATGCTCGGCTACGCCCTGTCACCTGACCAGCTCGCTGACCTGCGTCAGGCGCACCGCCGCACCCGAGACAAACGCGAGGCCGACCGCATCAAGGCTGTGGTGTTACTGGCGACCGGCTGGACGGCCGAGGCGGTGGCGGAAATTTTGTTGGTCGATCCCAACACGGTGCGCGCGCACTTCAAGCGTTATGGTAAACGTGGTCTTGAGGGCTTGAGGCATGTTGGCAACGGTGTCGGTGGCAGGGTCGGCTTGCTCGAGGCCAAGCACCTGGTGGAATTGGACGCCCACCTTCAAGCGAACCTGTACCTCTCGGCCAAAGCGGTCGCCTACTGGGTGAAGGAAACCTTTGGGGTGTCTTACACGGAGAGTGGCATGACCGCAGTGCTGCGCCGGTTGGGTCATGTGTACAAGAAGCCCCGGCTGGTGCCTAGCAAGGCCGACCGGGAAGCGCAAACGCAATTCCTCGAAACGTACGACCATATCCGCAATCTCCAGGGTCAGGATGATCCCATCTATTTTATGGATGCGACTCATCCGCAACACCATCCGGTGCTTGCCGGCGGTGGATCAAGCGTGGCGAGGAGCAGGTAATCCCCACCAACACCGGGCGACGGCGCGTCAATGAACGGTTGGAGCCCGTGGTTCGCTGCCACGACACCATCAACGCTGACTCGACCATCGCGTTGTTCGAGCAACTCGTAGCGTTCCACCCCATGGCCGTGTGCATTTATGTCATTCGATTATAGAGATTTTTTAAGAAGAGGGTCCTCTACAACCGATATTATGAAACGTTTGTCGAATTTCGAACAGCACGTGAAACATTTTTCAAGAACCCGCGCAAACACCAACCGGAGTTGCGTTCATTGCTGACCGCAAATTTTGAAATCATCGGGTGAATGAAAATCCGAAATATTGATATTAGCTTAGTATATCAATCCTACTATACGCATGAGGCCATTCCATATGCAACAACCCCACGTTATCTGATGACTTCGATTTTTTATATGCTGACTGATGAGAGCCCAATTAACTATTTGCATGTAAATCATGGTGATATTATGCACTACTTCCACGTCGGCTCACCGCTAGATTATCTGATTACGCACCTTGACGGGCAATTAGAACGGGTACGGCTCGGTAATAAACTATAGTTGGTGAGCAAATGCAATTGTTGATCAAGGGCGGCTGTTGGGTAACGGCCATCTTGGAAACGGGTGAATATGACTTAATCGGCGAAGCCGTTTCTCCCGGATTCGAGTATGCGGACATGGCCTTGATTACCGACCGGGATGTGCCGGCGCGTTTCCCGAAGTTGGGGCCGGAATTGCGAAATTACATTAAATGGTAGTGGATGAACTTTAAGTGGTATACTTTTCTTGGTTTTTTCTTTGCCTTGCAACAACGGTTCCTTGTTCGCAGGGGTAAAGACATCGATACTTCTACGCCGGATAGGCAAGAGGTATTGGGCTTGCTGCTGCCGATGAATTTGTTCAAGCGAGGTAACCCATGCCTAAAGTACAGGCCGAGGCCTACCAGGAGCTCGTCAAGGGCCTGTGGCGGGACAACCCGGTCTTCGTCCAGGTGCTGGGTATGTGCCCCATGCTGGCGGTCACCAACTCCGCCGTCAACGCCCTGGCCATGGGAGGTGCCACCTGCTTCGTGCTCATGGCCTCCAGCATTCTGGTCGCCTCCCTCAAACGATGGATTCCCAAACAGGTCCGGATCTCCACCTACATCATCATCATCGCCACCTTCGTGACGGTCACGGACCTGGCACTACAGGCCCTGGTACCCGAGATCCACAAGGAGCTAGGGGCCTTCATCCCGCTGATCGTGGCCAACTGCATGATCCTGGGGCGTCAGGAGGCCTTCGCGTCCAGAAACTCGGTATCGCTGGCAGTGGCGGATGCCCTGGGCATGGCCGGCGGCTTTCTGTTCGCGCTCTTCTCCCTGGGCAGCGTGCGGGAGATCCTCGGGGAAGGGAAATTCTTCGGGATCGATCTGTTCGGAACCGAATTCGAGCCCTGGGTTATCATGATCCTGCCCCCGGGTGGCTTTCTGACCCTGGGCCTCTTGCTACTGTTCTTCAGCTGGATAAAGGAGCGCAGGGAAAGACTCGCCGAGCGCCTGGCCGAGACGGGGGGAGTATCCTTATGAACGAGCTGGTCTGGATCTTCGTCAGCGCTCTGCTGATCAACAATTTCGTCCTCGCTTATTTCCTCGGGCTCTGCCCCTTCCTGGGCGTCTCCGGTCGGCTGGAGACCTCGTTCCGGCTCGGGCTGGTAACCATCTTCGTCATGTTGGTCACGGCCCTGTGCGCCTGGTTCTTCAACACCTATGTGCTGATCCACGCCCCCTATCTGCGGTTGATCAGCTTCATCGTGGTGATCGCCAGCACGGTGCAATTCATCGAGATGTTGATCAAAAAGCTCAGCCCCGCCCTGTTCAGGGCCCTGGGGATCTTCCTGCCGCTCGTCACCACCAACTGCGCCATCCTGGGGCTGGCCATTTTCTCCACCAACAAGGGCTACGGGCTGGCCCAGGGCATGTTCTACGCCTTGGGGGCCGGACTAGGTTTCACCCTGGCCCTGGTACTCATGGCAGGGCTGCGTGAGGAGTCCGAGACGGCCCCGGTCCCGAGACTGATGCGCGGCACCGCCATCAACCTCATTATCGCCGGCATTCTGTCCATGGCCTTCATGGGCTTCGCCGGTCTGTTCAGCGCGGCCTGAGCTGTGTGGGGATATCTTTGGGCCAGCCTCGGATTGGCGGTGCTCTGTGCTGGCTGGGTGCTCTTCCAACGCTGGCTCGAACGGGTGGACCCGGACGGCCGCCGTATCGAGGGCTCACAAGGCTGTGGTCGCAGCTGTTCGGGCAAGTGTAATCCTGAATGATTCGGCGGGGTGGGGAGGCCGGACGTGTTGTGTTTGACGCACAAGGCCACACTGCATCTGCCGGGTCGATGCTGTCTTAACACAACGCGCCCCGTTTCTTTTTCGATCCCCTCTCCCCAACCCCTCTCCCGGCGGGAGAGGGGCTGTTGCGACACCCTCGAAGGGAGAGGAAGTGAAGATACTTTCGCGGGCAACACCAGGCAGTCCTGAATGATTCGGCGGGGGTTGGGGGACCGAATCGTTCAGGATTGCTCAGGCAAACAGCCGTTCGAAGATGCGGAATCCCGCGACATAGGTGCCGATGGCCGACCCGAGTGTGGAGAACAGGAACACCAACAGGGTGCGCGAGACCCGGTTATGCCACCAGCCTTTGAGGGTGGCGGTATCCCGGCGCAAGCGGCCGAAGTCGCCGATACTGGGCCGACGCAGATAGAGCTCCGCCGCGCCCGTGACCATGCCGGCACCGATGGTAGGGTTCAGAGAGGTCAGGGGAGCGGCCAGAAAGGCGACGATCACCGTCAGCGGGTGGCCGGCAGCGACGGCGGCACCCAGGGCGGAGAGGCTGCCGTTGATGAATACCCAATCCAACACGACCCGCAGACCGAGCACCGGACTCTGGTAGAAGCCGTAGCCGAAGCCCCCGAGGACCAGGAGGATGACGAGCCAGGGGATGAATTTGGGCCAGCGTCGCGGTGAGGGTAACCGGTCGAGCTCGACGATTTCGGCCCAGGGGTCTCGCCCCGGCACCTCCCGCAGGTGACCCGCCACGCCTTCGAGGTGGCCCGCCCCGAGTACCGCCAGAACCTTCTCGTGGCGCTTGCCCGCGATCTCCTGGCGCAGCCGGGCAGCCATGTAGCGGTCACGCTCGTCGATCAGGGAGACATAGAGACCCCGGCGATCCTCGGCGAATTCGGCAAAGGTAGTCTCCAGCACATCACCTTTCTTGAGGCACTCGATCTCCTCCTCCGTGACCTTCTCACGAGAGAACAGCGTCGCCAGCAGGCCCGAGAAGAGCCCGAACCGTTTCCACCAGCTCAGATTTCCCGCGGTCCGCTTCATGGTGATGCCGATCTCCCGGTCCACCAACAGCACCGGGAGTCGGCGCTCCCGTGCCGCCAGAATGGCGGCCCGCTGCTCGGCCCCCGGCTCGATTCCGAGCTGATCCGCCAGTCGCTGTTGGTAGGCGACCAGGGCCAGGCTCGCTACGACCATGTAGACACGGCCCTGGCGGATCACGGAAAACAGATCCATCCGCGCCAAGGCATCCGGTTCCATGAGCGCCTGGTGTCGGCTGGGACAGAGCTCGACGGCCACCGCGTCGTAATCACTACCCTGCAGCAGCTCGCGTACTTTGTCCGCGCTGGCGCGGGAGACGTGGGCGGTGCCCAGCAAGGTCAGCTCGGAATCGCCCAGGCGGACGTCGATTCTCGGTTCCTCGGATGCGTGCATGTTCAGCCTCGGGTCCTCGGGACAATCAGGGGTGGCGGCATGATAACAAGGCCATGGGGCTCGGTCGCAGGAATATTCTTGACTATTTTTCTCTGATTACGCCAATCTCGGCGTTCTTTCGCGTCGGCCACGGCGCTTCTGGAAACGTTGCCCCGGATACCCCTGTGGTACAACTTGTTCTTCTGGGCGCGCAGGCAGACTTCAATATCGCGTAGGTTCTCGCGATGGGTTAACTGCGCGAAGGCCATGCGCAGGTATTGGTCGAGACAGGAAAATGTCTTCCCGGTCTGTTCCGGACAGAAGACAAGCTGCCTGACCGATTCGCCCCTCCGGGGCGCAGGGACAAGCGTGTAGACTCTCCCGGAAACGCGACCTCATCTCATGGACCGGGGGTGGGCATAACCCCCCGGAGTCGGGCGATGACGGGGGACGTCGAGGGACGCACTCCTCGCCATAAGAAGAAGGACTCTGCGGCCTGCTCCACGAGCATACCCAGACCATCCAGGGCATGGGCGGCCTCTCGCTCCCTGCCCCAACGCAGAAAAGGAGTGGGCGTATCGCCGTAGAACATGTCATAGGTCCAACCGCCCATGGCCAGGCAGTCGTGAGGAATCGCGGGCACGCCCCCGTCGAGACCGGCGGAGGTCGCATTGATGATCAGGTCGAAGCAGCGTCCGTTCAGCCCCTCCAGCCCGCATCCGCTGGCTCGATCCGCTGCGGCGGCCGCGGCCAGGTCCAGCGCCTTGGTGGCGGTGCGGTTGGCGATGACCAAGGCGTCCAGGCCCGTTTCCAGGAGGGAAGGTAACACCCCGCGGGCGGCACCCCCGGCCCCGAGCAGGAGTACCCGCTTGCCGTCGAAGTCGAAGCCATGGTTTGCAGACAGATCACGCACCAGGCCGATCCCATCGGTGTTATCCCCGCCGAGGCGACCGTCGGGAAGCGGGATTAGGGTGTTGACCGCACCTGCGCGCTCAACCCCGGAGCTACGTTCGTCGACCAGCTCCCAGGCCTGCGCTTTGAAGGGCAGGGTGACATTCATACCCTGTCCGCCCGCGGCGAAGAAGCGACGCACGTCTCCGACGAAGTCGTGCGGGTTACCCAGGATGCGTCCATATACCATGTCGTGCCGGGTCCGGCGGGCAAACTCGGCATGGATGAAGGGCGACTTGCTGTGCGCAATGGGATTGCCGATGACTGCGTATTGATCGGCCATGTTTTTCAGTGGATTTAGATCCAGACCCTGTCAACATTCATGGTTCTCGGGTCCGCTTGTATAGCCCTCGTCCTCCGCGCCGATTCCGTTACGGCCCGGCAAACCGGGACCCGTAGGATGCGGTAAGCGCGGTAGGCGCTTCAAGATGCTACCGAGAGGTGACACGCGAACCGCATCAACAAAGGCAATGGCCGTCGCCCCATTGTTTGCACCCGAAATCGGACGGACCCCATTTCGGGTTGTGCGAAAAATGGCGACGCCCCAGTCGTTGCCGGCAAGATGCCGGTCTCCGGGGGGCTTGGGGTGAGGGGAGCAATGGGCGCAGTCCGGTGCCTTTTGCGACACCCTCCTAGCGGGAGAGGGGCTTTTTGTGCCCACTTGAAAAACTACCACCACCCATCTTGTTAATCTTGTCCTATTAGCGAAATTAGCTCGACGATGATATCAACGCGAGTACTCATCACTAATCACTGTCCCATTAGCGGTTGGCACGACGGTTATGTCAACAGCCCCTAAAGCCAACGAGCGATATCCTTGGCATAGTAGGTCAGGATAGCGTCCGCTCCGGCACGTTTGATGCAGATCAGGGCCTCGAGGACGACGGCCCATTCTTCCAACCAGCCGTTCTGGCTCGCGGCCTTGAGCATGGCGTACTCGCCGCTGACCTGGTACACGAAGGTCGGGGCCCCAAAGCGGTCCTTGACCCGTCGGACTAGGTCCAGATAAGGCATGCCGGGCTTGATCATGACCATGTCAGCCCCTTCGCGCAGGTCTAGGGCCACCTCACGCATGGCCTCATCGCCGTTGGCCGGATCCATCTGATAGCTGTATTTGTTTCCACCGCCCAGGTTGGCGGCGGAGCCCACGGCATCGCGGAAGGGTCCGTAGAAGCCGGAGGCGTATTTGGCTGCATAGGCCAGGATGCGCGTGTGGTGCCTGCCCGCTTCTTCTAGGGCCGCCCGGATGGCGCCGATGCGTCCGTCCATCATGTCCGAGGGCGCAACCACGTCCGCCCCGGCCTCGGCGTGGGACAGTGCTTGGCGGATCAGTACCTCCACCGTCTCATCATTCAGGACACAGCCGGTCTCGTCGATGAGACCGTCCTGACCATGGGTGGTAAAGGGGTCCAGGGCAACGTCCGTGATCACGCCCAGGTCCGGCACGGCATCCTTCAGGGCCCGCACGGCCCGCTGGGCCAGTCCGTCGGGATTATAGGCCTCATGGGCAGCCTCGGATTTGGCCGCCGCCGGGGTGACGGGAAACAGCGCTATGGCCGGGATGCCCAGGGGCCGGACCGCCCGCGCCTCTGCCACCAGCAGGTCGATGCTCATCCGCTCCACCCCTGGCATGGAGGCTACGGGCTCCCGCCGGTCGGTCCCCTCCAGAACGAATACCGGGTAGATCAGATCGTCCGGCGTCAGATGTGTCTCCCGCATCAGTCGACGGGAGAAGTCGTCACGGCGCATGCGACGCATACGGGTCAGGGGGTAACCGGTGGGGAAGGTGCTGTTGGAAAGGGTGCTTTCGGCAGTCATGGATTCAGGGGCCGGTTGGTCAAAAGCAATCCTGAATGATTCGGCGCTGTCTGGGGGACCGGACGTGTTGCGTTTCGACGCATAAGGCTCGCTGATCGTCTGCTCGAGCAGTGCCGGCGTCTCGACGCAACCTACACCCACACTATCCCCTGCGTGGCCTGCATGCAGGGTATCCGCCGCTTCATAGTGAAAAAAAGTGAAAAAACCGGCGTGGAGGCCGGTTTTCCATTCGGATGTCCCAAAATCCGGTCAGGACATGGCCTTGATATCGGCGTTGAACCGACGCTTGTGCCGGGCCGCCTTGTTGCGGTGGATGAGCCCCTTGCCGACCGCACTGTCGATGACCGGAACGGACGCCTTGAAGGCATCCGCCGCGGCCTGCTTGTCGCCCGCTCGGATGAGCCTGACGATCTTCTTCATGGCGGTGCGCATCGCACTGCGAAAGGATGCGTTATGTTGCCGACGTTTCTCCGCCTGGCGGGCACGCTTTCGTGCTTGGGGTGAATTGGCCAAACTGAATGCTCCTCGGATGCTCTATGCTATACAATCAAATAAACTAAGTATTTTCTAAGAGTTGTCGTGGATTGTCAACCTTCCGCCTTATCCACCCAGGGTTCCCAGGGCAAGCGTGTGTAAAAATCTACCCAAAAACCTGACCTTGGGGTGTCGGTCAGATCAGTGCAGCGTAAGCATGGGACCGGTAGGCGCGGGCAAGCCTGCACTTTACAACCCACTGGCTTGCAATCCAGCTCCGTGGTTACCTCAGCGCCGGCAAGCCGGCGCCTACCGCACATGATAGGCCACCGCGGCCACGGCTGATGATGACCGGGAGCCAGCAGCAACCCTGATCGAAATGAGTTTGCGTTTTACTTAAGGGTCTAGATAACTTTAGCATCTGCAACTGCATGCTACGGCTATGTTATGCAATGAAAAAACAGGTATTTCAGGCGTTCACGCCTTTCGGAAGCCAAATTCAGAACGATCATGCGCTATTTTACGCATGATCTACCGGCCTCGAAACTCGCCGCGCTGAGTGATGTAAGCCGCCCGACGATCAATCAACGGTTCTTCAAGCTACGAACCGGAATCGCCCAGCTTTGTGACGCCTCATCGCCTTTCTCCGGCGAGGTTGAAGGGGATGAATCCTCTTTGGCGTAAACGGAGGCTTGTAAAATTCAAGGGCGTTCCCAAACATACGTTTCCTCTACACCTCCAAAGAATGTGAATCCAGATTTAATCATCGAATTTAATCATCGCGAGAGGAAAATCATCTATGATAAGATACTCTTTTGCTGAGCGAAAATCCTCTCTAAAGTTATCTAGGCCCTTACTAAAAATGCACGGATTGGGCAACGACTTCATCGTCTTCGATACCCTTAACCAGAGCGTCATGCCGATGCCCGAGCTGTGCCGCCGGTTGGTGGACCGGCGCTGCGGTGTCGGCCGTGAGCGTTCTTGAGGGGGAGCTCGAGCTATGACTACCCGGCGGGGGGCGAAGGACCACGGTCCGGGGGAGGTCGCCAAGGAGACGGTGGCCGAGTATCTTGCGGCACACCCGACGTTCTTCGAGCGCCATCCGGACCTGGTGGCCGAGCTGCGGATACCCCATACCACCGGGCAAGCCGTATCCCTAATCGAACATCAGGTGGGGGTATTGCGTGACCAGCTCTGGACCGAGCGGCAGCGGCTTGCCCAATTGCTTGTACGGGCCCGGGATTTCGAGGCTCTGTCAGCACGGCTTCATGATTTGTCCCTGCGGCTGATCGCCGCGCAAGACCTGGAGCAGGTGGAAACCCTGCTGCGCGAGACCCTGTGTTGGCAGTTCGATGCCGAGACAGTGATCCTGAAGCTGTTTCCCCTGGAATCCGACGCCCCTGCCGATGCAGACCCGCAGGTCACCGCGTTCACTCGATTCCTCGACCAGGAGCGCTCCCTGGGCGGTCCCCCGGATCCTGAGCACAAGGGCATCCTCTTCGGCGAGCATGGCGAGACCATCGGCTCGGCCGCCCTCATTCCGATCCGCACGGACAACCGCTCCGGCGTCCTGGCTATCGGCAGCCGTGATCGCGGGCGTTTCGTCACGGACATGAGTACCGCCCTCCTCGACCGTCTGGGAGAGATCGTCAGCCAAAAATTACGCACGCTGCACCGAATTGATGGCTGATCCGGGGTTGGAAGATCTGCTCGCGGCCTTCCTGCGCCATCTGGCCCATGAGCGCCGCCTATCCGACCACACCCTGAGCAGCTATCGTCGCGACCTCACGCGTTTTCGTGCTTGGCTCCGGCGCGGGAGAACGGCCCCCTGGAAAGGACTCGACCAACAGACGGTTCGCAACTACGTCGCCTGGCGCCACCGCGGCGGCGTTTCCGGAAAGACACTACAGAGAGAGTTAGCCACCCTACGCAGCTTCTATTGCTACCTGTTGCGGGAAGGGGTAACGGACCGGAACCCGGCTCAGGGAGTGCGTACCCCCAAGGCGGCTCGTAAGCTACCCGCCACCCTGGATGCGGACCAGCTCTGTAGCCTGCTCGACCAACCGAACACCGACCCTTTGGTGCTGCGGGACACGGCCATGATCGAGCTCTTCTATTCGTCCGGGCTACGGCTGGCAGAGCTGGTCGCCATCGATATCGGGGACATCGATGGGGACGATGCCACCCTGGAGGTTACGGGTAAGAGGGCAAAGACCAGGCGGGTGCCCGTGGGAAGCCAGGCCCTCAAGGCCATCGGTCACTGGCTGAAAGTGCGGGGCAACTATGCGGCCACAGACCAGAAGGCCCTGTTCGTCAGTCGGCGCGGCAACCGTATCCATCCGCGCACGGTGCAACAGCGACTGCGGCAATGGGCCCTGGTCCGGGGTGCCACACGTAACCTCCATCCCCACCTGTTGCGTCACTCGTTCGCAAGTCACCTGCTGGAGTCCTCCGGAGACCTGCGTGCGGTACAGGAACTCCTGGGCCATTCGGACATAGGCACCACTCAGATCTATACCCACCTGGATTTCCAACACCTGGCCCAGGTCTATGACCAGGCCCACCCGCGGGCGAGAAAAAAAGATTCCCAGTAACACCACTGTGCCGGTGAAATTATCAAATAGATTCGGTTGGTTATGGGTATAGGCAGTATCGCTTCTGGATTCCATTCTAGTAACCAACAGAGCTAGAAGAATGTTTTCGAATAAGGTCAGGCTCAGAATCTGTAAAATTGTGTAGAGATCCGATTTGCTGTCAAGGCGTTTCTTGATGATGATGATAGCGACGAGGATGTAAACCGAGATAGCGATCCAAATCTGGCTTTTGACCGCGTTCTCGGAGGTCCCGAAGAACGATTTGATGCGTAGGCGTTGCTTGATCCACTTGAAGGACAATTTAACTTGCTAGCGGTATCGGTAGAGATCCGCCACCGTCTGCGCTGGAATGGCGAAGTTGTTGGTCAAGAAGTTGAACGTCTTCAGGTTGTTGATTGTAGCACCCACCCGTTCCCCATCGCGGTGCATCCAAGGGTATACTTGAGCGGGTCTCCACCGCATCTGCCGACACCATGAATCTTACCACAGAAGACATCGCGTTCATCAGGGACCACCTTGGCGAATGGCTCGCCGAGCAGTCCCTGGGCAAACCCCCGGCCGTCTACGAGATCGAGCTGCGCGAGCGGATGTTGCGCGTGGATGAAGAGCTCAAGCACCAGCGCGAGCTGATCAAGACCATCCTGGAGCAGATGGATAAACGCTTCGAGGCCGTCGATAAGCGTTTCGATGCCGTCGACAAGCGTTTCGAAACCCTGCAGAGCGAGATGGATAAGCGCTTCGAGGGACTGACGAGGCGTATCGACCGCTTCATGATGTGGTCGTATGCCACCACCCTGACCGTGGGCGGTCTCATCGTGACCATACTCAAGCTATGCCCTGAGTCGAGAATCAGCAGTCGGGAATCAGCAGATACCCTTTGAGACGAACGGAATAGGCAGCAATGGAAACATTTCACGGCACGACCATCCTCTCCGTCCGGCGTGGTGGGCAGGTGGTCATCGGCGGCGACGGCCAGGTGTCCATGGGCCAAACGGTAATCAAGGGCAATGCGCGTAAAGTACGCCGACTCTACAAGGAGCGGGTGCTGGCCGGATTTGCCGGAGCCACGGCGGATGCCTTCACCCTGTTCGAGCGTTTCGAGGGCAAGCTAGAGAGACACCAGGGCCACCTCACCCGCTCAGCGGTGGAGCTGGCGAAGGATTGGCGTACCGATCGCATGTTGCGGCGCCTCGAGGCCCTGTTGTGCGTAGCGGATACCACGACCTCGCTGATCATCTCCGGCACCGGCGATGTGATCGAGCCGGAACACGACCTGATGGCCATCGGCTCCGGTGGGGCCTTCGCTCAGGCAGCGGCAAGGGCGCTGCTCGCGAGCACCGAGCTCGGTGCTCGCGAGATCGTCGAGCGGGCACTCGGCATCACCGCCGATATCTGCGTCTACACCAACCACCGATTGGTGTTGGAAGCGCTGCCGGTGGCAGCGGAATGAGCTACATACCCCGTGTGCAATCAGGCGATTTCCATCACCTGACATATCTGGGGCGACTGCGTATACATCTTTCCGAAACTATGGCCCCGGCCGACCCGTCTGCCGCCGGGCGGGCCGATTTTCCCGGTATCGGGAACCTCGCTCGCGTTCGCATTTCGAATCCGCGGATTTTGCACACCAGGTAGATTTTCACGGATGAAAGACGAGAAATCTGTGACAATCCACGTATCCCCGGACTAATCGGATTCCTTCCAGGTTACGCACCACTCGATGGCGCTAACGCGACCTAAAGATTTTTGAGTACTCATGTCGGACATCACCCCCAAACGCATCGTAGCCGAGCTTGACAAGCACATCATCGGCCAGGAAGAGGCCAAACGCGCGGTCGCTGTGGCTTTACGCAACCGCTGGCGGCGGGCGCAGATAGAAGAGCCCCTGCGCACGGAGATCACGCCCAAGAACATCCTCATGATCGGACCCACGGGCGTGGGTAAGACGGAGATCGCGCGCCGTTTGGCCAAGCTTGCCGACGCCCCCTTCATCAAAGTGGAGGCGACCAAATTCACGGAGGTCGGCTACGTGGGCCGGGACGTGGAATCCATCATCCGGGAGTTGGTGGACGCGGCGGTAAAGATGGCGCGGGAGCAGGAGCTGGATAAGGTGGCGATCCAGGCCGAGGCCGCCGCCGAGGAGCGGGTCCTGGAGGCCCTGTTGCCGCTACCCACCGACTTCGAGGAAGACAGCCGCTCCGGCGGCCCCTCCCCGGCGACCCGGGAGAAGTTTCGCGACAAGCTGCGCCGCGGCGATCTGGACGAGAAAGAGATCGAGATTCAGGTCAGCGCCACACCCATCGGGGTAGAGATTATGGCCCCGCCAGGCATGGAAGAGATGACCAACCAGCTCCAGGGACTGTTCCAGAACCTGGGCCAGGGCCGTACCAAGCGGCGCAAGCTGAAGATCCGCGACGCCCTCAAGTTGCTCACCGACGAGGAAGCGACCAAGCGCATCAACGACGAGGACCTCAAGCTACGCGCGGTAGAGAGCGTGGAGCAGAACGGCATCGTCTTCCTGGACGAGCTCGACAAGGTCACCAAGCGTTCCGAGCACACCAGCGGCGCGGACATCTCGCGTGAGGGCGTGCAACGGGACCTGCTCCCGCTGGTCGAAGGCTGCACCGTCTCCTCCAAATACGGCTCCGTGCGCACGGATCACATCCTGTTCATCGCCTCCGGGGCCTTTCACCTGGCCAAACCCTCGGACCTGATCCCCGAGCTGCAGGGCAGACTCCCCATTCGAGTGGAGCTCAAGGCATTGACCACGGAAGATTTCGTCCGCATCCTGACCGAGCCGGATGCCTCCCTTACCGATCAGTACAAGGCCCTGATGGCGACCGAAGGCGTCGGCCTGGACTTTACCGAAGACGGCATTCGGCGGATTGCCGAGACCGCCTGGCAGGTCAATGAACGCACCGAGAACATCGGGGCGCGGCGCCTGCACACGGTCCTCGAACGGTTATTGGAGGACGTCTCCTTCAATGCCGCCGACCTCGATCAGGTCACGGTCACCGTGGACGCGGCCTATGTGGACCGGCATCTCTCGGAGCTGGCAGCGGATGAGGACCTGTCGCGGTATATACTTTAGCTATCGGAACCGCACCAGTCACCGGCTACCAGGCAGTGTTGACATTCATAACCGACTGCTTGAATCACCCTTACCCCTACCTTCTTCCCGAGGGAGGGAGTCACAAAAGCCCCTTCCCGGTGGGAAAGAGCCTCGCCCCGAGCGCAGTGAGGGGCTTGGGGTGAGGGAAGCAAAGGACGAGATTAGTACCTTTTGCGACACCCTCTCAAGGGACGGGATATCAATCGGATGGGAATCTTTCTTCTCGCCGCAAGCGGCGGGGAATTCGACTCCCAAAATTCAAACGGTAGCAGGTGCTTGAATCAGGTGCACACCTCAAGGGATTCGATTTACGCATGCACAGATACAGCATCCGCGGCCGATATTGCAACACCGGCGGCGATGTCGCCGTCCGTTCCAGCGGGGTATCCTCTGTCTCGGTGCCGGTAGTTCAGCGTCCGCCGGGGTGTCGGCACGGAGGCATTTCCCCGTGAGCGAGTGGCTCCTGCTCCTCCTTCTATCACCGCATTGCCTGGCAGGGATCGCAACTCCCGTCGGAGCTTCTGTCGGACCTGGTGGATACCTATCGCTGCAGCGGTTCGGAGGATGAGCTCAGGGAGCTCAGAACCTGTACCGCATGTGCCCCAGGCCTACGTTGGCGATGGCGCTTACCGACGTGATCCTGGATCGGGAAGGGGAGGAGGTCGCCATCGCCTTTCTCGTTGAGCACATCACCGAATATGCCGACCTGGCTGGCCTTGAACGCCTGCCGGAACTTTATGCGCCGAAGCTGGCGAGCGATGCCGGAGCTCGGACCGTTTTTGATGCAGCCTTGGCAGTAGTTGGGCATCTGCGCTCATGCCAGCCCGATCACCAGTGCGAACATTGCGGCTTCGTCGCCCGCCAGCTGCACTGGCAGTGCCCGAGCTGTAAACACTGGGGAAGCATCAAGCCGATCCAACCGGAACCCATCGGCAAGCGTGCTCATGCCTCGCCGACCACCACCTTGGCTGAACCGCATTGGTAAGAAGCTGCCCGGTTAAGGGCAATCCTCAATTATTGGGTGCTGATTGAAGGACCAGGTGCGTTGCGATGCGCAAAGGTTCGCTGATCGTCTGCTCAGGTCATGCCGGCGTCTTGACGCAACCTACAACCCACACGACCCCCAGCATAACCTGTCCACGTAGACCTCGCGTTGGAGTAGGATGTGGTGAGCGCGGTGGGTCGTTCAGGACGGCACCACGGGGAGGCGCGAACCTCATCGATGGACTTCTTTAGAACCTGTTTACGATCTATTTGATAGAGAGATTCTGACACGGAGAAAGGGCGATGAGAAACACCTACCCAAGTGACAGAAGCCGAGAGCAGTTCGCGTCCATCCAAGCTTTATGGGGGCAAGCTAAGAAGAAGACCACACTGTGAGTTGTTGATTTATATGATGTTTTTGCGCTGTTGCGTATGTATTGAAAAGTGGCTGCTAATGGCGAATGCTCCCGGGTGATTTTCCCAACTGGCCGGTGGTGTATAAATACTTTCGACAATGGGGCCAAAACCCTCTGAGGAAGCGTTCAGCCTGCTTGAGCAGGCGTTAAAAAAATGGGGTTGGCGCGTCCGTATCAGCCGTGGTCGGAACGAGAAGACCAGCTTCGTGATCGTTGATGCGCAAAGCGTGAAGAATACAGATCCGGCGGAACAGAAAGGTTACGACGCGGGGAAGAAGGTATCTAGCATCAAACGCCATCGTGCCGTGGATACGCAAGGGCTTCCCCATGCGATCGTCATTACGACAGCGGATGTCACCGACAGAAAAGGCGCCTTGGTGGCTTTTTCCGAGCATCAGGATAGCTTGTTCGCGGGTGATGGAAAAACTGCGAGCGAAAGCTCAATACCAGCTTGCAGTTTGTTACCTTGGCTTTTCTGGCCTTGCTACTCCAATAGATCGTAAACGGGCTCTTAAAGCACCGCTTCCGGATACGAACCCAAGATCTTGAAGTAGAGCGACGCATCCTCCAATTGCCGCAGCGCCTTCCCGACGAGCGTCTCATCTCGATGGCCGAGGATGTCAACGTAGAAGACATAGTCCCAAATGCCTCGCCGCGAGGGGCGGGATTCGATCCGGGTCATGCTGATCCGGTGCTCCGCCAGGGGGGCGAGCAGTCGGTGGAGGCCACCCGGCTCGTTGCGGCAGGTGAGCAGCAGGCTCGTCTTGTCTCGCCCGCTGGCCGGTGAATCTTCCCCGGCGATTACCAGAAAGCGCGTGGTGTTCCCCGGCTCGTCCTCGATGCGGCGCGCCAGGATCTTGAGCGCGTAGATCTCCGCCGCCGTCTCTCCTGCCACTGCTGCGGAACCGGCCTCGGCGGCGGCCGTGGCCGCCGCCTGCGCGTTGCTGCCCACGGCGACCCGCTCGGCACCCGGCAGATGGCGGTCCAGCCAGCCGCGACATTGGGCCAGGGATTGTTGATGGGAGAATAGGGTGCGGATGTCCACCAGGTCCGGCTCCCGACTCATCAGGTGATGGTGAATGCGCAGGGTCACCTCGCCGGCGATCTGCAAGGGTGAGCCCATGAACAGATCGAGGGTGTGACTGACCATGCCCTCGGTGGAGTTCTCCACCGGCACCACTCCGTAGGCGTAGGACCCAGCCTCGATCTCCCGAAAGACGTCGGCGATATCACCTACGGGAACGGCCTGTATAGAATGACCGAAGTGCTTGAGGGCAGCGGCCTGGGTGAAAGTCCCCTCCGGTCCTAGAAAGGCCACGGCCAGGGGTTGCTCCAGGGCCAGGCAGGCGGACATGATCTCCCGGAATAGCCGCGTGATCTCCTCCCCGTCCAGGGGGCCCGGATTCCGTTCCCTGATATGACGCAGGATCGTCGCCTCCCGCTCGGGGCGGTAGAATTTCCGGTCACCGTTGGCGGTCTTGACCGCTGCCACCTCCCCGGCGAGGGCCGCGCGCGCACTGATCAGGCGCAGCAGCTCCCGATCCAGGGCATCGATGCGTTCGCGGAGCGGGGAGAGCGGGTCCTCAGTGCTCATGGCCGTCTTCCGAGCAGCCCAGGCAACGCACCGAGAGCACCCCATCGATGGCTCGGATTCTGGCTACGGCCTCTTCCGGGGGCTCCTGATCGACATCGATCAGAGTCACGGCCACCGTGCCCCGGGACCGGTTGAGCATATCTAGAATATTGAGCCCCACCAGCGCCAGGTCGGTGGAGACCTGCCCCACCATATTGGGGACATTGTTATTGACCACCGCCAGGCGGTAGCCCCCGTTGCGGGGGAGATTGATCTCCGGGAAGTTCACCGAGTTGTGAACGTTTCCGTCCTCCAACCACTCGCGGATCTGCCCGACCACCATGACGGCGCAGTTCTCCTGTGCCTCGTGGGTGGAGGCACCGATGTGCGGCAACGTGACCACCCGCGGATGATCCTTCAGGAGATTGCTCGGGAAGTCGCACACGTAGGCGTAGAGAGTCCCCGCATCCAGGGCGGCCACGGCCGTCGCATCGTCGATAATGTCGTTGCGCGAGAAGTTCAGCAGCACCCCGCCGGCCTTCATGTGTTTCAGACGCTCGGCATTGATCATGCCCCGGGTCTCGTCCGTCAGCGGCACGTGGAAGCTGATGAAGTCCGCACGTCGCACCAGATCGTCCACGCTCGCGGCCTGCCCTACCTCGGCTTCGAGCTGCCAGGCCCGTCGCACCGTGATAGTCGGATCATAACCGATCACCTTCATGCCGAGCGCGCGTGCGGTATTGGCCACCTCGACGCCGACGGCCCCGAGACCGATGATACCTAGGGTACGGCCCGGCAGCTCGAAGCCCACGAACTGCTTTTTACCGCTCTCCACGGCCTGGCGGATGCTGTTGTCGTCCCCCGTAAGACCGCGCGCAAAGCTCCAGGCCTGGGGGATGTTGCGGGCTGCCAGGAGCATGCCGGCGATGACCAGCTCCTTCACCGCATTGGCATTGGCGCCGGGGGCGTTGAACACGGGCACGCCGCGCTCGGTCATGTGCGCAATGGGGATGTTGTTGACCCCGGCACCGGCACGACCGATGGCCTGGGCTGTCTCCGGGACTTCCATATCGTGCATATCGGCGGAGCGCACCAGGATGGCGTCCGGGTGCCTGATCTCGGAGGCCACTTCATAGCGATCCCGCGGTAGCCGGTCGAGACCGGCAGCGGAGATATTGTTCAATGTAAGTATCTTATACATGTTTTAATCGCAAAGGAGCAAATGGGTTATGGCTCGGGTACTCGTGATTTATCCGCAGATCACGCATCTTTTCTCAGATTGTTTCCATTTTTCATCTGCGACAATCTGCGTAATCTGTGGATAAAAAAGTAGGCATGATTTTTTGCCGACCGGTAACGCTTAACCAAATGGCATTGATGTCGTATTGACGTAACGATAATTGTTCAGACCCCCACTGTTTTGCCATCCATGGCACCTGTATTCCGGCAATCCCTGCCGGAATGACGAAATGGGGGCTGAATGGTTACTCGGCAAACTGTCTGAGGGCGAGCGGAAACCACTCGACGAACTTTGTCGCATCTCCATAGAGCGGCGTAGATTTCTTCGGATGTCTTCTCAAGTAGGAAGCTACCATAATTCCCATGAAAAAGACGGTTTCTCTCGCCCCCAATCTCCAAAAACGCCTGATAGAAGACCCCAGCTCTTGGTCGCCCGCGACCACCGTCTTCATATGATCCTGGAATACCTTTCCGAATAGACCGAAGAAGCTATAGGCGTTCTTCTTCTCCCAATTGAACCAGGTGTGGTACTGGTGGCTCACCGCTTTTTTCTGACGAGCCAGGTCAGGACACCGGCGAAGCCAGTATAGCAATCCACTACTGTCCGGTGAAATTATGAAATAGATTCCGGAAGTATTTGTCGTCGTGAAGTACTTTGTTCGGTATGCGGCTTTCGAGGCTGAACTTCGATCGCAGCTCCGCGCGCTTCTCTTTGCGGGGGAAACGTTGCTCGATGAAGTAGTAGATAAACATCAGGCGTTGTTGTCCATCTATTACCAGAAACCTGTTGTGCGCCTCCTCGTACAGAAAGAGTTGCGGCACCGGCAGGCCGAGGATCAGCGACTCGATCAGCTTGGAGGCGCGTCCCAAATCCCACACGAAGTTCCGCTGGAAGCCGGGGATGCGGACTGCTCCGGATTCCATGAAGCTGTACAAGCTCATCACATTGAAGTCATTGGGGGTTAACGTTATGTCATATTCTTTGACCTGCGGCTCCTCCGCGCTTTCCACGTAATCCTCAGACCAATCCGACTACCCATCTTCACTCAAGTGTTTTGCCCTGGTAATATTATTATCACTCAAAAGTCATTATGTACTTATGCATGAAGTTCGTAGCCCAACACGATATTGGGCACGGGCCATCCATTGATGCGGTTCGCCTACATCTTTACGCACTTCATGCCTTTGCGGCTCAAAAACTACCCGTATTTACGCTCGAACTCCTGCATGAAGGCGATCAAGGCCAGCACGCCTTCCTCGGGCATCGCATTGTAGATGCTTGCCCGCATGCCGCCCACAGAGCGATGGCCCTTGAGCGTAACCAGACCCGCCGCCGCGGCCTCCGTCAGAAATCTCTGATCCAGCCCCGGATCGGCCAAGGTGAAGGGCACATTCATCCGGGAACGGCTGGAGAACTCCACTGGATTGGTATAGAAACCGGAGGCGTCGATGGCTACATAAAGAGCCTCGGCCTTGCGCGCGTTGATCGCCGCCATTGACTCCAACCCGCCGCGGCGCCTGAGCCACTGGAACACCAAGCCAGCTAGATACCAGGCATAGGTGGGCGGGGTGTTGTACATGGACCCGGTATCGGCGTGGCTCTGGTAATCGAACATGGCCGGTGTCCCGACAATGGGTCGGCCGATGAGGTCCTCGCGCACGATTACCACGGTCAGTCCCGCCGGACCTATGTTCTTCTGGGCCCCGGCGTAGATGACCCCGTAGCGCGAGACCTTGATGGGCCGGGACAGCAGAGTGGATGACATGTCCGCCGCCAAGGGCGTGTCGCCGGTCTCGGGTATAAAGGGAAACTCCACACCTTCGATGGTCTCGTTGGGGGTGTAGTGGAGATAGGCCACCTCCGCGCTCAAGGCTAGTTCGTCCTGGGTAGGGGCACAGGTGAACCTGGTGTCCTCAGTGGAGGCGGCGATCTCTACCGTGCAGAACCGTTTGGCCTCGGCAATGGCCTTCCTGGACCAGGAGCCGGTGTTCAGATAGGCGGCCTTGTTGTTGCCGCGCAGCAGATTCATCGGCACCATGGCGAACTGGCTGGACGCCCCACCCTGCAGGAAGAACACCCGGTAGCCGTCGGGAATGGCAAGAAGCGCACGTAAATCAGCCTCCGTCTGCTCGGCAATGGATACGAATTCCTTGCCGCGGTGGCTCATCTCCGCGACGCACACGCCACTCCCATGCCAATCCATCAGCTCCTCCTGCGCCTGCCGCAGGACCTCTTCCGGCAACATGGCGGGGCCGGCGCTGAAATTGAAAACTCGAGCCATTGTCAGGTCTCCGCCTTAGGGTCTAGATAACTTTAGAGAGGATTTTCGCTCAGCAGAGAGAGTATTTTATCATAGAGCTCTTTCTTTCGATGATTAAATCTGAATTCACATTCTTTGAGGTGGTAGATGAAACGTATATTTGGGAATACCATTGGATTTTGCAAGCCTCCGTTTAGCCTATGACCAGAATGACTCAATGCCGTTGATATGGCAATTGCCTCGTGCAAATTCGTTTTTTCCATGATGGACGCGGAGATGCTTTTCATAACCCATGTCCACCAACCCATTGTAGCCCCTCCAGCCATCCGAGTGGATGATGCTCTCGAGGGCTACCTGGCCCCGAATCACGGCCTGTAGCGGCTTCTTGGAGGCATCCGGGACGATCCCGTGTAGACCTTTCCCTGCCGTTCCAGGATTCCGAAGACGATTGTTTTACCCCCGGCTCCACGCCCCTTTTTTCCCCGAACACGGCGGGCACCAAAAGACGACTCATCCACTTCAACTTCGCCGGGAAAAGGCGATGAGGCGCCACAAAGCTGGGCGATTTTAGGTCATAGCTTGAAGAACTGTTGATTGATCGTCGGGCGGCTTACATCACTCAGCGCGGCGAGTTTCGAGGCCGGTAGATCATGCGTAAAATAGCGCATGATCAGTCTAAATTTGGCTTCCGAAAGGCGTGAACGCATGAAATACCTGTTTTTTCATTGCATAACATAACCTTAGCATGAAGTTGCAGATGCTAAAGTTATCTAGACCCTTGTAAATCATGGTTGCCGCTGCACTCCGAAACGTCCGGCCCCCCGAACAGCACCGAATCATTACCGAATCATTCAAGATTGCCTCTAACCGGGCACTTCTAAAACAATATCCGCGTGCACCTGCACACAAGACCTGGAAACAAAATGCAACCGCTGGTGATCGCGCTCATGGGTCCTACGGCCGCGGGCAAGACAGACTTGGCGGCAGCGTTGGCCGTGCGCCTGCCCTGCGACATCATCAGCGTGGATTCGGGGCAGATCTACCGGGGCATGGATATCGGCACCGCAAAGCCCGGCCCCGAGGTCTTGAGAAGCACCCCCCACCGGCTGCTGGATATCTGCGACCCGAGCGAATCCTACTCGGCCGCCCGTTTTTGTGCGGACGCCGAGCGTGAGCTGGCGAAGATCCTGGCCGCGGGCAGGATTCCCCTCCTGGCGGGCGGTACCATGCTCTATTTCCGCGCCCTGCTGCAGGGCCTGTCGCGTCTTCCGGAAGCAGATGGCGCGGTGCGCGCCCGACTCGCCGCCGAGGCGAACGCGGAGGGCTGGGCTACGCTCCACCGACGCCTCGCGGCGGTCGATCCGGCAACGGCGCGGCGTATTCATCCTAATGACCCCCAGCGTATCCAGCGCGCGCTTGAGGTCTATGAGCTGACCGGCCACCCCTTGAGCCAGCTGATGGAGAGGCATCGCCGCCGGGTGCTGCCCTATCGCTTCCTGAAGCTGGCCCGTGCGCCCGCGGAGCGGGCTACCCTGCACCAACGCATCGAGCGACGGTTTCTGAGCATGCTCGAGCTCGGGTTCGAGGCGGAAGTGCGCACCCTGTGGGCACGTGGGGACTTGACTTCGGATCTGCCGTCCATGCGTTGCGTGGGTTATCGGCAAATGTTGAAATACTTATTTACTGAATATACCTTTGAGGATATGCTGCAGCGCAGCATCAGCGCTACGCGGCAGCTCGCGAAACGACAGCTCACCTGGTTGCGGTCCGAGTCCGATGTCCATTGGATCGCCGATCGCTCCGATCAGGGTGAGCCGCTCGATCAGGCATTGTGTCTGATAAGGTTGGAAATCAGGTAGCTGCTTCGGGTCGGTCGGCCGCCCGAGTTACCGTTACGGTAAAAAGGAAAGATGAAGTCATGTCGAAGGGGCAGAATCTGCAGGATCCATTTCTCAATGCCTTGTGTAAGGAGCGTGTTCCCGTGTCTATCTTTCTGGCGAATGGAATCAAGCTCCAGGGGCAGATTGAGTCATTCGATCAGTTTGCCATCTTGCTGAAAAACAACATAACCCAGATGATCTACAAAAGTGCCATCTCCACCGTCGTTCCCTCGCGCAACGTCAAGCTGTCGCCGGTTCCGTTCGAGGACCAACCGGGACCTGACCAGGGTTGACCGTTTCAGGTGCATCCCCGGCAGGTGCGCCTGGCACATCATTTCTACTTATATTGCGATTATAGTCGCTTACCAGATACCAGACTAGTACTTAATTTACGAGTGATATTGCAAATTCATAGCATTGTGGGTGAGAAGGCTTGCATTGATCTCAGGTAACTCTATGCGCAATATCAAGAGAAATGAGGTACTAGTAGCCGGTTTCGATTGATGCTGCGGGCATTCCCGCAGCTGACCCTCCCTGGCACCTGGATTCCAGCTCTCCCTGCCGGAATGACGGGTTGGTATTTCACCGTCGTCCCGGGTGGGGGCCCGAACGGGACCCCGGAACCCAGTCGTCCAGGGATGGCAGGCGATTCATCCGCTCCCTTACCATCCGGGTCATGTGTGGTTTCCAGAGCGCGGGAACGGAGGCAAGTTCGCTGTGTGGTACCCGCAATTTCAAGCGGAATGATATACTAGTAGTCCAGCAGCAAATTACTGTTGTAAATTGGCGATTAGCCACCGAGGATGTTTGCATCAGGCTCAAACGGCCATATACATCAATGGATGATTAACTGACTACTAGTACACCATTTCTTCATATTTTACATATATCCCGCAGAGTTAGGCTGTGCCCACCGACCGGGTTTCCGGTCACCAACTACCCCTTGCCGGTAGTGGTAATTTTTAAATGGTTGGCAAAAACTTGTTCGATCCCCTCTCCCCAAGCCCTCTCGCTACGCTCGGGGCAGGCTCTCTCCCGGCGGAGAGGGCGTGTAGCCTACAGTACGCCAACCCACTGCAAGTGGCGATGGTTCCATTTAAACCTTAACCATCATGGACAAGAAGACGGCCCGAGTCATCCGGTACTCACCGGCGCCAGCAGCCTCCGCCCACTCGTGCTCCGGCGAGTTCACCCGCCTCGACACCGGAAACGCCTCCATCTCCGCCGCGTCATAGGGCGCCAATATCCCGCGCAACGCCTCGCTGTCCCGGAACCCCGGATCCAGCCACCGCTCCCAGAGTGCGGGTGACAGGATGACCGGCATGCGGTTATGGATCGGCCGCAAGAGCGCGTTCGCGTCGGTCACGATCAGGAGGCAGCTCTCCAACGCTGTGCCGTCTGGTGCGGACCAGCCGTCCCACAAGCCGGCGAAGGCGAAGGGTGCTCGGGACTGTAGGCGGATCGCGTAGGGTTGCTTCCCGCCGGGTCCGGGCTTCCACTCGTAGAATGCCTCGGCGGGGATCAGGCACCGACGGGTGCGGAAAGGGTCGCGGTAGGCCGGCTTCCGGTGCACCGTCTCGGCCCGGGCGTTGATCATGCCGTGGCGGCTGTCCGGTCCCTTGGGCCAGTGCGGTACCAAGCCCCAACACAACGGCCGGAGTTCACGGTAGCCGTCTCGCTCCCGGCATGCCGTCACCGACGGCGTGGGCGCGACATTATAGCGACGCGCCACGGCACCGTATTGATCCCCGACGTCGAACATCGCGGCATAGACGGTAACAGGTCCGAGCTGAACGAAGCGGCCGCACATATCCAACAGGCCACGGGTCGGCTCAGCCATCGACGGACTGGTCAATCACGGCATCGATATCGGCACGAAACCGGCCGCCATCAATGCGCGGGGCGCGTACCGCTGCGGCGGCGATTAGCACCCGTGACACAAAGCGGCGCGGTTGAAGCGGCCTTAACTCGGCGACCGATACCCCATGCGGGACACCATGACCGTCCGCCTTCCCTGCATTTCTCGAAGCACTGCGGAAGATTGGCTTCGAAGCTCCCGGAAGTGGTGGAGCGGGTGGGTTGTAGCCGTCGCACGGTGGAGCAAATTCGCCAACGGTGTGTGTGCGAGGGCTTCCCGGCGGCACTGGAGCGGCGCCAACGTTCGCGGTGGATGGTGAAGGCGAAGCGCGCTTGGTGAGTATCGCCTGTAGCGAGCCGCCGGCGGGACATGCCCGGTGGACCTTACGGTTGTTGGGGGATTGCTTGGTGGAATTGAAGGTAGTGGATCGATATCCCCCGAGACCGTGCGTCAAGTGTTAAAAAAACGCCATCAAACCCTGGCAGAAGCGGATGTGGTGCATTCCCGCGCCTGCGAATGCGGTCTTCGTGTGCCAGATGGAAACGGTATTGGCCGTGTACCGGCGCGCGTCTGATCCGGCCTATCCGGTGGTGCGTATGGACGAGACCAGCGAGCAATGCGCGCGCGAAGCGTGTGACCCGATACCGGCCAAACCGGGGCAGAGCGAACGCCACGACGTGGAATACGAACGGAATGGCGTCGCCCACTTGCTGACGTTTTATGCCCCTTCGAGAACTGGCGTCGCATCGACATAGCGGATAACCATGCCGCCGGGCAATGGGCGCAAGGCGTCCGGCGATTGGTGCAAGAAGATTATCCGCAGGCAACCCGTATCACCTTAGTCATGGCCAATCTGAACACCCATGGCGGCGCCTCCCTGTATAAAGCGTTCCCACCGCACGTGGTCCGCTCGCTGTTGGACAAATTAGAATGCGTCACACTCCCAAGCATGGCGGTTGGCTCAACCTGGCCGAATGTGAGTTCAGCGTGTTAGGACGGCAATGCTTGGACCGGCGACTACCGGATCTCGCGACGATCGCTTCCGAAGTCCAGGCATGGACGGAGACCCGGAACCAATCCAATCAACCCGTCGATTGGCGCTTTACCACGGAAGACGCACGGATCAAGCTCAAACGCCTTTATCCTATATTATCAGACTGATGACCTACTAGAATGGAATCCATAAGCGATACTGCTTATACCCATAACCAACGGAATCTATTTGATAATTTACCCGAACAGTAGTGGCATGATCTACCAACCTCGATACTCGCCGCGCTGAGTGATGTAAGCCGCCCGACGATCAATCGATCAATCAACGGTTCTTCAAGCTACGACCTAGAATCGCCCAGCTTTGTGACGCCTCATCGCCTTTCTCCGGCGAGGTTGAAGTGGATGAATTCTCTTTTGGCGCCCGCTATGTTCGGGGGAAAAGGGGCATGGAGCCGGGGGTAAAACAATCGTCTTCGGAATCCTGGAACGGCAGGGAAGGTCTATAGGGATCGTCCCGGATGCCTCCAAGAAGCCGCTACAGGCCGCGATCGGGGCCAAGTACCTTCGGATAGCATCATCCACTCGGATGGCTGGAGGGGCTACAATGGGCTGGTAGACATGGTTATGAGAAGCATCTCCGCGTCCATCATGGTAAAAACGGATTTGCGCGAGGCAATTGCCATAATATGCTAAACGGAGGCTTGCAAAATGCAAGGGCGTTCCCAGACATACGTTTCATCTACACCCCAAAGAATGTGAATTCAGATTTAATCATCGAGAGGAAAATCTCTTATGATAAAATACTCTCCTCTGAGCGAAAATCCTCTCTAAAGTTATCTAGACCCAAAATTTTTCAAAATCAATGATTTCAGTTTATTACAGCTTATGGGTGAACTTCAACTCGTTGATTTATAAGGGCATGTGCTCACCCTGGCTGTCTGAAGTCCCATGAGCGAGCCGGTCAGCCTGCAGATGGTGGGCAGCAAGTATTTGGGTGGGGCAGAGCGTTGGTTCTGCCGTTTCGGTGCCGCCCTGGCGGAACAGGGTATCTCTGCCGAACTTGCCGCCCGTGCCGGTAGTGAGCTGGAACGGGTCAACCTCTCCCTCCCCCTGCACCGGCTGCCCTTTCGGACCGTTTGGGACCCCATCTCCCGAAATGCTGTCTCGCGGCTGATTCGACGGATCAGACCTGACATCGTCCAGACTTACATGGGCCGTGCCACCCGCATGACGCGACTCGAATCCGGCACCGGGCCGGTCCACATTGCACGCCTGGGGGGCTACTACAAGCTCCACCCCTATCGTCATGCCCACGCCTGGATCGGTAACACCAGGGGGCTATGCGACTGGATGGTGCAAGAGGGTCTACCCGCGAGCCGGGTCTTTCAGATCTATAATTTCGTCGATCCACCCCGGCCGCAGCCATCCGAGCGGATCGCAATGCTGCGCAACAGGCTCAGGATTCCCACGGACGCCTGGGTGTTGCTGACCGCCGGGCGTTTTGTACCGGTCAAGGGTCATGTCCATCTACTCGATGCCCTGTCTCTACTCCCCGCAGCGATCGGTGAACGCCCACTGCATTTGGTGCTGCTGGGGGACGGGATTCTGGGGCCGAAGCTGATGGCACAGGCCGAGCAGGCCGGTCTGAACAAGCGTATCGTCTGGGCCGGCTGGCAGTCGGACCCCGCGCCTTACTACCAGCTCGCGGATCTGGTGGTCTTCCCCTCCCACAAGGAAGAGACTCTGGGCAACGTGATCCTGGAGGCCTGGGCCTGGTCCAGGCCGCTGGTAACCAGCCGTTTTCGTGGTGCGCGGGAGATCGCCCATCATGGCGAGGACGCCTGGTGCGTGCCCTGTGCCCATGGTCCGGCACTGGCACAGGGCATCGAGCAGGTACTGCGCGATCCGCGACTAAGAGCGGCGATGGTCGCTCAAGGGCAGAGACGGGTGGGGAAAGAGTTTGGTCGAAAGGTGATTATGGACAAGTACCTGGCGCTCTACAGGGAGCTGACAGGACGGTAAGGACTCGCTTGTTCACATTATCAGGATACCACCCATCCCAGTGGTGATAAATTATCAGAACTTCCTAGTTTAAGGTCTTGATATTCCCCCTCTATGGGTTCATACTGATTCTCATCATTCGGTGAAAGCAGTCTATGCAGGGTGGGATGTCATGAATATCATGCGGGTTTTCGATCAGTTCCCGACCCAAGGGGATTGTCTCGCTCATCTTGAGCAAGCTAGGTGGGGCGGCGTCCCTACTGCGGTTCCGCTAACACCACGCGCAATTAGCACCGCCACCGCTGCTACGACTGTAAGACTTCGTTCAGCGTCACCGTAGGCCCCATCTTCCACCATACGCACCTACCACTTCAGAAGTGGTTCTTAGCGATCATGCTCATGTTGAACGCTACCCG
>Ga0209781_1000024_pt1 | contig 39959 bp, 33 predicted proteins | sample WorMetHERISLAND1_3_FD_187386 | JGI IMG/M metagenome (GOLD analysis project Ga0209781, IMG submission 187386) | Marine gutless worms symbiont microbial communities from Max Planck institute for Marine Microbiology, Germany - Olavius albidus HERON... | ecosystem: Host-associated > Annelida >...
GGTAAGCACCCTTGCGGGCAGCGGCACGAGTGGTTATCAGGATGGCACCGTGGCATCCGCGCAGTTTAACAGCCCCGCCGGCGTTGCCGTGGACTCATCGGGCAATGTCTATGTGGCAGATTATGGCAACCATCGCATTCGGAAGATCACTCAAAATGGGGAGGTAAGCACCCTTGCAGGCAGCGGCATGGATGGTTATCAGGATGGCGCCGCGGCAACGGCGCAGTTTGACAGGCCCATCGGCGTGGCCGTGGACTCATCGGGTAATGTCTATGTGGCAGATGCTCTCAACAATCGCATTCGAAAGATCACCGAAGATGATGGAACCTGGACGGCAAGCACCCTTGCAGGCAGCGGCACGGGTGGTTATCAGGATGGCGCTGCGGCATCGGCGCAGTTTCGCAGCCCCGCCGGCGTGGCTCTGGACTCATCGGGCAATGTCTATGTGGCAGATTATAGCAACAATCGCATTCGGAAGATCACCGAAGATGGTGGAACCTGGACGGTAAGCACCCTTGGAGGCAGCGGCATGGATGGTTATCAGGATGGCGCCGCAACATCGGCGCAGTTTAACTTCCCCGCCGGCGTGGCCGTGGACTCATCGGGCAATGTCTATGTGGCAGATGAAGACAACAATCGCATTCGGAGGATCACCGAAGATGATGGAACCTGGACGGTAGGCACCCTTGCAGGCAGCGGCACGTGGGGTTATCAGGATGGCGCCGCGGCATCGGCGCAGTTTAGCAGCCCCTCCGGCTGATTCAAATCCCGAAGTCAGTTTTTGAGGGGGCCCTAAGGAAATCGGAGGAGGTTCTTCGACTTGCCTTTTCAACCAATTGCACGAAGGCGAATTTGAAAGTGCGTTGGCTAGTTCGGGTTGATCCCATAGCGCCAGTGGTCTTAGGGCTTTCTTGACTATTTTGCATTGCCCGGCGCACTGCCTCAGTTGCTGCGGCGCGTCTGTGTGTAAAACTTGTTCCATAAAGCCTCCTTCCCTGCAGCGGAGGGCAATGTACCGGCTAGAACACGGGATGAAACACCTAATCACAGGCAGAATTTGACAAGATGCATGTTTTAGTGTAAATTTTGGCTGGACTATTGAGTTAGCATGGTGGTTTGTACTTGTGGAAGAGTTTGCAAGAAAATCGCAAAGCACCGATTTGGTGTCTCCTGCCAGTGTACTGGAAGCTTGCTGTCTCACCAGACTGTGACTGCTCCATGTTGATTTGCTTCCCATTCAAGTGAGGGCCCGTGGGGGGTGTCAATAATCCGAGTCCTTGTTGGCGAGATGTCTGCCCTCTAGGAGTAAGCCTGCAATGAATACATTATTTTTGACTGTGATTAGCATGGCCGCATTCAGCGGCGTGGTTGGGGCCCAGACGCTCACTTTGACTGTTGATGAGGCCGTCGAGATGTCGATTGCTCACAATTTGAAACTCAAGCAATCCGGCATTGATTTGCGGGCCCACAAGAGAGCGAAGGATAACCGCTGGAATTCCTTCCTCCCTTCGATGAGTCTATCTGCGGGAATTCAATCGGATGCGGGCTTCATCGCTTCCAACGATAGAGATGCAACAAAGATTACGGATCCAGGTGCCTTTGGGGTTTCAACCGGCATTAAGCTTACCCTGCCTCTTAACACGGCAATCGTCTCCGAAATCAAAACCAAAATTGCCGATTATGATGCAGGCTTGATTAATTATGAGGATGCCAGAAGAGGGCTGGAAAGGGATGTTCGAAAGCAGTTCTATCTCCTGTTGAGCAGTCAGGAGAATATTCAAATCCAAAGAGGCAATATTGAGTTGGCTGAAAAACGGCTTGAGCAGGCCAGAAACAATTTTGAGCATGGTTTGGTACAGGAACTTGATGTATTGTCTGCCGAAGTAACTCTCGTGGGGCTGCAGCCTACTTTCGACTCCACGGTTGCAGAATATGAGAAGCTGATGTTGTTTTTTAAGCATCTCAACGGGATTGATAGGGATGTGGAGATAGCTCTGGATGGGAATCTGGATGCCGAAGCCTATCATTTTGACGGCGAGGAACTGATCAGCAAATTCATATCCAGGCGCTTCGATATCCGCATCCTGGAGAAGCAGATTGAATCCCTGGAATTTAAGAAGCAGACGGTGAGTCGAAATTCTAACACGCCAACCCTCACGTTTGACTACACATATGGAATCACTGCTTCAAATACCGATATGGGGAGTACCTACCCGCCAAAAGCCATCGCGCAGTGGTCTAATTGGGCTGATAGAGGGCGATTGGGAATAACCCTTGGCTGGCGTTTCGATGGCCTTATCCCCGGTTCAAGTATCGACAGTCAGATTCGGGGTATTCAGGATGAAATTGATAAGCTGATTTTAGCTAAGCAGATGGCATTCGAATCCGCCGCTATCGAGATTACGAATTTGGTAAGAAAAATCGAGACGGCGCGAAAAACAATTGATGCGAGCATCTCAAGCGTTGAATTGGCCCGAAGGAATTTTGAACTTACGGAGAGGGCATACAATGCCGGGGCACGCGAGATATTGGACGTGGAGACAAGTCAGCAGAAGTACCTGGAGGCTTCACAGAGATTGCTGTATTCGAAGTACGAGTACATTGCAGAACTGCTTAACCTTGAGTACGAGCTTAATTCGTCTATAGATGAGCTGCGCAGATAGAGGTTGTGCTTAGAGTGGGAACTGGCAAGGTTCAGGGGGATTGATAAACAGGAGGAGCGATAAAAATGAGGACCCGGAGTGTATTTGCTATTATCATAATTTTGCTCGTTGTGATATTGATTGGAGGCGGGATTTGGGCTTTTCTTAAGTCTGCAGCCTCGGAAGCTGAAAAGGAAGAGGTGATACTTCCTGCTGTTAGAGTCGTCGAGGCAGATAGAGGTTCTGTCGCTGATATCTTTCAAACCAACGGTGAAGTTGTATCTGCCAGTTCGGTTGACACTTATGCAGATGTCAGGGGAATTCTGGCGCGCCTGTACGTTGAATTGGGTGATTATGTCCGAGCCAACCAGGTGATTGCCGAGGTGGATCCATCGCAGCCGGGACTTACCTATGCCCTTAGCCCCGTAAGGGCCAGGGTGTCCGGTACGATCACTTCGCTGCCCTTTGATCGGGGAGATGCCGTAAACACGCAGTTATCGATTGCCACTATCGGCGATTTAAGCAGTTTGCAGGTTGAGGCCGCCATTCCGGAGCGCTACATATCCCGCATTCGAATTGGACTCCCCGCGGATATTCACCTTGAGGCCTGGCCCGAACACAGCATATCGACGAGAGTGAGTGAAATCAGCCCCGTTGTGGACCCGGCCAGCCGAACTCTGCGAGTGAAGTTAAATATTCCTCGGGGGGAACCTAGGGCGCAGGCCGGCATGTACGCGGAAATCATATTGACCATTGAGGAGAAAGAAGACGCAGTCGAAATTCCGGCTGATGCCGTATTGCGCAGGTTAGGAAGTGTTTTTGTCTTTGTGATTGAAAATGATACCGCGGTAAGGAAACCCGTTGTTCTGGGAATCTCACAAGATGGAATTGTCGAGGTAGTGGAAGGAGTTGAGGCTGGAGAGGATGTTGTTATTGAGGGCCAATCTTTTTTAGAAGATGGGGCTGAGGTTCGCGTCCTTCAGGAATTACAGGCGGTGAGTTAAGATGAGTATTGCAAAAAGAGTTGTTGGCAGGCCGACAACCTTCCTCATTATATATTTCCTCATAGTTGGTTTGGCGGTGTACATCGCATTTCAAATAGAGGTAGATCTGCTTCCCGATATTTCGCCGCCGTTTCTGATGGTTTATACGCCTTACCCGGGAGCCAGTCCGGAGGAAGTTGAAAGAACCGTCACCCGGCCGATGGAAGGGGCCATATCAAACGCAACGGGCGTACGGAAAATTACTTCGACTTCCAGCGAGGGGCAAAGTATCATAACTTTGGAGCTTCGCTGGGGCTTGGATTTATCGGAATCCACAAATGATGTACGCGACAAACTGGAATTTGTTAAAAGTCTCCTGCCGGAAGGATCCAGTACCCCTCAGATATTCAAGTTCGATCCGTCGATTATCCCGGTTTATCAGATATCTATGGAGGGAAATCGGGATGTTGATGAAATCTACGATTTCGTGAAGAACCAAATTCAGCCTAGGCTTGAGCAGGTGGACGGTGTTGCTCTTGTAACGGTATATGGGGGACGTGAGAGGGCCATAAGGGTTGAAATATCCCAGAATCGCCTGGAAGCCTATGGGCTTACGATGCTCGGCGTCGTCCAGGCTCTTTCCGCGCAAAACATTCAAATCGGCTCGGGCTCGGTTTACGAGGGCAGTTTTAGGTACTTGGTCCAAACCGAGGGCCAGTTCGACAGCGTCGAAGAGATACGCAATGCGGTTATCACCTACAAGGGTGGAGGAGCCGACCCGGTAACCGGTCGAAGTGCGTCCACGGCCATCAAACTCCGAGACTTTGCTGATGTAAGTGATTCGCACAAGGAAGTTTTCACTAAAACCTATACACTTGGGGAAGGTGACGAAATTGCCCAGGGTGTATACCTCGCGATGCAAAAGCAATCGGGTACTAACTCCGTGGAGGTTGCCGACAACATCATCAGTGAAATAGAAGAAATACGGGGCATTCTGCCGCCCGGCGTGACCCTTACAACCGTTTATGATGTAACCAAGATTATCCGGAATTCGCTTAGAAGCGTTGGCTCCTCGGCATTACTTGGAGCGCTTCTGGCGATGGTTGTATTGCTTACCTTCCTCAGAAGTGTGAAGAGCACCATCATCATTGGTCTTTCGATTCCCATCAGTTTGCTTATAGCCATCATGTGTATGTATTTTGCCGGAATAACGCTCAATATAATGACCATGGCCGGACTGACCCTCGGGATCGGTATGATAGTGGATTCTTCCATAGTGGTTCTTGAGAACATCTACCGATATCGGGAAAAGGGCGCGAAGCCGGTTCCGGCCGCATTTCTGGGTACTCAAGAAATGATGACTGCGATTATGGCCGCCGTTCTAACCACGGTTAGCATTTTTCTGCCCTTGCTGATTTTCAAGAGAGAGCTGGACGTAATAGGAGTCTTATTCGAGGATTTAGCTTTGACAATCGTTATTGCCCTGCTCTCCTCCCTTCTGATTGCTATTACGCTGGTGCCGGTTCTCTCGAGCAGATATCTCGTGCCCTACACCCGCAGGCAAAAACCGTCGAGAATCCGGAGCAATGCCTCCGGCAATATGTTTACTCGATTCACCAACGGCTATAAACGTCTACTGGCCAATGTTTTGAAACATAAGGGACTAGCGGTGTTCGTTATTATACTTGTGTTTCTTACCAGTTTCCTTACCCTGGAGCCCTTCGGTGGAAATATCGGGGTCGAATTCATGCCCAGTCAAACCTATGATTCTTTGGAAGTCGCTGTGGAGTTTCCGGTTGGAACCCGATATGAGGTTACCGAAGCCGCCTTGATGGAACTGGCTAATCGCGCAAGGAAGGAAATAGAGGGATATCAGGAGATTTTTGTCCTCGCCGGAACCGGAGCGGATTTCTTTGTCCTCACCTCTGAAACACATAGGGGCGTGATGTATGTCACCCTGCCGCCCATTAGAGAGCAGATTGACAGCTATGCCGATATGAAAAAAAAGGTGCGCGCGAATTTCGATCTGTTCCCCTCCGCAAATTTCGAAATACGGGAGGCGAATTTTGGCAACACAGCGGAGATAGATATTGTTCTGCGAGGGGATGATTTAAATAAGTCCAGGGTATTGGCAACTGAAATCCGCGATCTCCTCGAAAACCGGGTGGATGAGGCGATTGAGCCTCAGATAACTCTCCAGGATGGCCTCCCAATTGCGAGTATTGTTTTGGAGCGCGATAAGGCTTATTCATTGGGACTCAATATCAGCAGCGTCGCGAATGAGATAAGCGCGGCTGTCAATGGTAAAACAGCCGGCCGTTATCGGTCTGGCGGAGATGAAATCGATATCCTGGTAATCTTCCGCGAAGAAGATCGTCAGGGGATACCTGATTTGAATCGAATTTACGTTCCAACTCCCACGGGTGAGAAGATTCCCGTAAGCTCAATTGCCAGAATCGAACGGACAACCGGACCGGTGTCCATAGACAGGGAAAACCGCGGAAGGGTGGTGCATGTAACAGCCAAAAGGAGCCCCGATGTTTCCCTCAATGTGGCAGACGCGGCGGTAAAAAGGGCTGTTGCAGAGAACATAATTATCGATGAAAGTGTGGTTCTTGAGTATTCCGGCGCCTTTGCCGAGCTGACAAAGTATATAATCAAATTCATTGGGATTATGCTGATTGCATTGGCCTTGGTTTACGGTATTATGGCCAGCCTGTTTGAGTCGCTGAAGGACCCATTCATCGTATTCCTGTCGATATTCATGATCATTCCGGGAATTCTGCTCCTGTATTCCCTTATGAATCTGCCTCTTTTCGGATATGCGACGCCGCTATCCATATACTCGGCTGTTGGACTGCTGATGCTGGTTGGAATCTCGGTGAACAACGGCATAGTCCTTATTGACTATATGAATCTGCTAAGAGACCGAGGATACCGCATTCTTGATGCAACAATTGAGGGCTGTGCTAACCGACTGCGCCCGGTACTGATGACATCTCTTACGACAATTCTGGCTATGGTACCCCTGGCCTTCAACACCGGCGAGAGCGCCGGGTTAGTGCGCCCTATTGGTCAGACAATTATCGGAGGTATGGTTATGAGCACTTTGATGACCCTGTTCCTGGTTCCAATAATGTTTGCCAGGATGAACAGAAAGACCGACTCAGTGCCACCAGACGATACGAAGAGCGTTGCTCCGAACAGCCCCGATGGTGAAGAGGCGGTTCTCTACGGAGGTAGCGAATGAGGGGACTTAAGCGGGTAGAAATAATTGCGAATCATTCGGTTGAACGAGATGTGATGGAAGCCTTGGAAGCAAAGGAACTCGCGGGTCATTTCACTAAGATTCCAAGCGTCCACGGACGCGGGAATTCCGAGCCGAAACGGGGGGATCATATCTGGCCGGAGGAAAATTTTCTCCTCATTATTTATTGCGGCGATCAAGAGGCCAAAGTGATCGAAGAGATCATAGATAGCCTGCAAGCTGATTTTCCGGATGAGGGGATGTGCTGCTTCGTTACGGACTGAACTAGAGGCATCTGGAATTTTAGTTTTTTCATGAGCAAAAAGCGGGCTGCGGCCCGCTATCGATAATCTCATTTCGGGTGAATCCCGGGTTATATCGGTTTTCATGTCGTTTTAGACAAAATTTTCACTTCTATCAGCAGTTTCTGGCACGAATCTTGCCCAGTTTCTTGCAGAAATTGAAGAGGGAGTGATCAATGAAAACATCATTGACAGGGGCCGTTGTAGCCTACAAAAAAACTGGCCAGGGATGGCAGGAGTTATCTAAGCAAATCTATCTTCTAGTTTATAATTTTCCTAAACTTTGGACTTCTTGGGATGAAGACCGCTGCAGTGAATTCTTCCTTTCTTTTCATCCTAGGGTTCCTCGTTTAGTGAAGAAATTCGAACCGACATACAGCTTTGAAACCTACTTGTTCAACAGTTTGCGCTGGTCTATGAAAACCTTTGCGGAGCGTATGACGGAGGTGGAGCATTACGAGACGTGGTGCATTGAGGAATCGCAGGGAACAATGGAATCTTTCGTGCCCAAAGAGGAGGAAAAAGATGAATCAAACTTACCGTCTCCAAAAAAATCCGCTTTAGAAATTGATGAGGCTGGCGTCCTCATGAACGATACGGCAAGGCGCCGTATTCTTTGCGCGGTTTTGCTTAGAGCAGGCGATTTTGGCGATCATGATATTCCCCGAATTGCCAGGTTGATTGGTTTGAATGAGGACTGGCTTCTGCGGCAAACACATAAAATACGGAATAAAATCGAAAAGAAGTTAGAACTGAGAGAGCGACTAAGAGAGAAGCGAAATGAATACTGGTACCAGCTAAGCAGGGCGAGAAAAAAATACACGGATGCCCGTGATTCGGAACAACGTGAAAAGTGGAAGAAGAAGGCTGATTTGCTGAAGGACAGACATAGAAGGGCTTGCCGGAATATACGGGAGATGAGTGTTACACCCTCCCACAAGAGCATAGGGGAAATCGTCAATGTTCCAACGGGAACTGTTTCATCAGGTTTGCATTTCCTAAGGAGGTATCTAAATGAAGGGCAAAAACAGTCTGCTGCCAAACCATATGTAAAGGGGGGTGACTGGACTGATAACGTCGATAACGGGTAAATTTCGTTATAAGTGGAACTTGTCTTGGCCAGCGGGAATGCTCATAAGCAAAGCGAATTAGCACGAATTTTCGAGTCGTACAGTTTGATTTTGGGATCGGAAACCTACAATGTTTCGATACCCAGGGAGGATGCATCAACTTATCTGGAGAATGCCCTAATCAAGGCAAGAGCGTTTTTGGGGCACACGAAAGGAAGGCCGATAATTGCCGATGACTCTGGTATTTCGGTGCCGGCACTCGGAGGGATTCCAGGTGTTTTCTCGGCGAGGTATGGCAGTGAGAAATTTGGGCGGAAGTTGAGTGCCAGGGAGCGTAATGAACTGCTTCTTGAGAATATGGCGGAACTGAGAGGGATCGAACGCCGGGCTTTTTTCGTTTGTTCGATGGTACTGCTTGTAGAAGAGCATAGATTTTTCACGGCACAAGAAGTGTTTGAAGGTCTTGTTGCTATCCAATCCTCCGGCCGGGGAGGATTCGGGTATGACCCAATTTTTTTCGTGCCGAGCGTGGGCTGCACTGTGTCGGAAATGGATGCAGGGGAGAAGAACAGGATTTCTCACAGAGGCAGGGCCGGACGGCGTATCAAGGCAATTCTGGACAGTCTGAATGCCGAGTCCTGGAATTCGAATCTGCCAAGGTATTAAGACCCCTTTCGGAGTGATTGATGAGGAGATGAATTAATGGCTGAGCCAATGATTATGGAGCGTGGGGAGGTAAAACTTAAGGATACCTGGGATTTAGGATCCCTTTTTGCGAGTGATTCGAAATGGGAAGAAAGTTTATCGGAATTTGAGGCTGGTATACCGAAAATAGATGATTTCAAGGGAAGGCTCAATGAATCGGTAGAAATCATGGCTGCCGCGTTGAAATACATCGTGCTCGATATGGGACTTCAGGAAGAGCAGTTGGGCTACTATGTGATGCTGCGCCAATCTGAGAATATTGGGGATGGACATGTTCGGGGTCTGTATGGCCGTTTCATGAACCTCGCAGCCAAATTTGCGGTAGCGAAGAGCTGGTTGGAACCGGAAATTCAGGCCATCAATGCGGAAAAAATTCAAGCATACTTAGATTCCAAGCAGCTTGCGGATTTTCGGGTATATCTGCGCAAACTTCTGCGATTTAAGCCCCATGTTCTGTCGAAAGAGGAGGAGAGCATCCTAGCTAGACAAATTGAATCGGTTCAGGTTTCATCCAGGGCCTTCAGTGCGCTCATGAATGTGGATATGGATTTTGGCAGGGTTGAAGTTGACGGACAGGGAATTCCCCTAACCCAGAGCAGTCTCATCATCCTGCTGCAAAACAAGGACAGGGCTATACGCGAGGATGCCTATCGAAAATTCTACCGCTGCATTGACGCACATAAAAATACACTGGCCGAATTGTATTCGGGCAGTGTTCTTCGGGACAAATATATTGCGGAGGTTCGCTCCTTTCCAAGTGCAAGGCATATGGCGCTGTTCCCTGACAATGTGGATATAACTGTTTACGATAACTTGGTGAAATCCGTTCGCCGCAAGCTTGGGGTTTTGCACGAGTACTATGAACAAAGAGCAAAGATGCTTGGCCTCAAGGACGGACTTCGCCCGTGGGATGTTCACGTTTCTATAGTGGATATTCCGGATATTAGCCATACCTGGGACGAGGCGGTTGAGGTGGTTTGTGATGCCCTGAAACCTCTAGGGAGCGAATACGTGGATGTCCTGCGGACCGGCCTCATGGGACGCTGGGCGGATCGCTATGAGAATAAGGGCAAACGTTCCGGCGCTTTTAGTGCGGGTTCATACAGCGGCAATCCTTACATACTCATGAATTATAAGGATGAGGTGCTTCGAGATCTATTCACAATGGCCCATGAGGCTGGTCATTCCATGCACAGTTGGTACAGCGCGAAAAACAATCCCTTCCCTCACTACGACTATACAATTTTTGAGGCTGAAGTGGCTTCCACCTTTAATGAGCAGTTGCTGGCCAGGAAGCTCATCAGGGAGAGTACAGACGTTAAGGTAAGGGCCTACATTGTTGGGAAGCAGTTGGAAGATATAATCGCCACCATATACAGGCAGACGATGTTCGCGGAATTCGAAAGAGACATACATCTGATGGCCGAGCGGGGAGAGCCCCTGACTCTTGATAGCATGCGGGAAAGATATTCGGATTTACTCAGGGACTACTTTGGCGATGCGATGAGCTTCATAGATGAAAGCTGCTTGGAAAGTCTGCGAATACCCCACTTTTACAATGCCTTCTACGTTTACAAATATGCTACCGGCTTATCTGCCGCCATGGCCCTTTCGGAGCGGTGCGACAGGGAGCCCGAAAAAAATGCCTATTTGAAATTCCTTAAATCGGGCGGATCAAAATACCCCCTTGAATCATTGAAGCTTGCCGGCGTGGACATGAGCCAGACAGAACCGGTGAATGCCGCGCTCGACAGCTTCGGAAACCTCCTTGAGGAATTTCGGAATTTAAGTAGGCAAGTCTCTCACACTACTTCGAAATCTTCGTCCAGTCCACATTGACATTGACAGCTTCTGCCAAGCGCTCCATGTCCTCATCGGTATGATAAAGCATTGGAGCCTCCGCGAGTTCCACCCTGCCCTCGGTATTGCGGGTGTATCGAACAGCCGCGTGATGCTCGGCTTCATAACTCAAATTTTCACCTCCGTCAGCGCCCTCCAGATGAATTTTGCCGTTGCATAGGCAGAAATAAACGGAATCCGGGTTTTCAACCTTGATGTAATATAGGGTTCCTCTTACCGCCGCTGCCACGTTTGGAGTTTGAACACGCCAGGCCTTGTTGCCTGAGAGAAAACGAGCTTTGGATTGAACAACCGCCAGGGCTCCGGCCGCAAGGTTGAATGTTTTTTCCTCCGCGTTCAAAACCAGGGTGGTATTTTCCTCCACACTTATTATTCGATTTTCACCGAATATAATCTCTGCGTGAGATCCAAAATCTGTAACAATGTAATCGCCATCTACAACTTCAACACCTATCTCCGCTGCCCTGCCATTTATGCTTACCGTTCCTTCGAAATATTGAATAACACCCACCGTGCCGTTTGTTTGAGCATACTCGTCATCGCACGATGCGAGGATGACAAGCAACGCCAGCGAAATTGCCGCAAATTTCATAACACAACTCCCTGTATTTTGTAAGTGCCAAGCGGAATCGGACGGGTATAGCCAGGCTGCTAAGGACCGTTCGAAACCACTGCCAGTGCAATCCAGTATACAGTAGTTTTGATTTAAACTCCGGGCAAATGCTATTACAGTTATGTAAATATGCGGCCGGTATCGATGTCCTTCCGCTAGCTAATCAAATGAGATTAAAATACCTCAATGCTGGATATCAAATATATCAGGGAAAATATCCGAGTGGTGAAAGACAATGTTGCGGGCAGGTTCATGAGCTCCGATGTGGATGAAGTGCTTAGACTCTATAAGCAGCGCAACCTGCTATCCGGAGATATCGATGAACTGCGAAGGAGGCGGAATGAGAACGCCGCCTCTATGGGAAGGGAGAGAAATCCGCAGGTGCGGGGCAAGCTGATATCTGAGGGCAGGAAACTAAAAGAAAACATAACCGGGGCGGAAGTGAAACTTGCGGAAACAAGCAATAGCCTTCTGGAAGCCGTCAAGCGAATTCCCAACATGAGCCACCCCGATGCGCCGCGGGGAAGGGAGGAGAAGGACAGCAGGGAAATAGGCCGATACGGCGAAGTTCCAAGTTTCAATTTCAAACCCAAGGATCATCTTGAGCTGGCTGCCGGCCTGAATTTAGTGGATTTTGAGACCGCCGCAAAGGTATCCGGAAGCAAATTTTACTATCTGAAAAACCAGGCAGTTATGCTGGATTTAGCTCTAAGTCGCTACGCGCTGGACATACTCTCCAAGCACAATTTCACCATCACCATCACACCCGATATTGCCAGGGAAGAAATCGCCGAGGGAACGGGTTTTGCTCCTCGTGGGGCTGAATCGAATATATACACGCTAGAAGGTGCCGGCACCTGCCTAATTGGTACGGCCGAGATTACCCTAGGCGGTTTTTGCGCCGGTGAGATAATCGATTTGGACAATGGGCCAATCCTGCTGGCGGGACTTTCACATTGTTTTCGCAGGGAGGCGGGCGCGGCGGGTAAATATTCCAGGGGACTCTACCGGGTGCATCAGTTCACCAAGGTGGAAATGTTCGCATATACACGTGCTGAGGATTCCGAGCAGGAGCTTATCAAATTGAGAGATATTGAAGAAGAAATTTTCAGAGATTTGGGAATCCCCTATCGCATTGTAGATATCTGCACTGGTGACTTGGGTATGCCCGCAAATCGAAAATTTGATTTGGAAGCTTGGATGCCGGGACGCGGCGAAAATGGAGATTGGGGAGAGGTGACAAGCGCATCCAATTGCACGGACTACCAGGCGAGACGATTGGGAATCCGATATAGGGAAAACGGGAAAACCCGATATGCGCACACTTTGAACGGGACGGCGATTGCGGTGCCGAGAGCCCTGATTTCACTGCTGGAAAACGGACAAAGAGAGGATGGGTCGGTGGCTATCCCGGAATGTCTTGTTCCCTACTGCGGATTTACCGAAATTAAGACCGCACAACGGAAGGATTGATTTTAGCTGGAGATTCTTTGTTGGCTGGATTATCAGAGCCTGGTATGACTCCGATTGTAGTTGCGGAAATAGGAACATCACACCAGGGAGATCTGGTGCGCGGCCTCGAATTAGTGGACGCGGCCGCGGATGCCGGAGCAGATGCTGCTAAATTTCAAGTGGTATTCGCCGATGAAATTCTTCCTCCGGAGGTTGGGCTTGTGCAGCTTCCCGGGGGCGCCGTTCCCTTATTCGAAGTTTTCGAATCTTTGGAACGTCCGGTGGAGTTCTATGCGGCTCTGAAGGAGCGAACCCTCAGCCGGAATCTTAAATTCTTAGCCAGTCCTTTCGGAAAGAAGGGCTTTGAACTACTGGAAAGGGTAGGAACTGCGGCTTGGAAAATTGCATCGCCGGAGCTTAACCACGAGGAGTTGCTAAAGATGGTGGCGAGAACGGGTAAACCTCTGATTCTCTCTACGGGAGTGTCGAAAATCGAGGATATCGAAAGGACACTTGAAATAGTGGAAAGCATCGTAGAAACCCGGCAGTCCGTAACCTTGCTTCACTGTCTAAGTAGCTATCCTGCCCCGGAGAACCAAGCCAACCTACGCACTATTCAAACTCTGAGGAGGTTTTTTGGCTGCCCCGTTGGTATTTCGGATCATTCAAAGCATGCAGTACTCATACCTGCCCTTGCTTCTGCCCTCGGCGCTGCGGTAATAGAAAAACACATAACCCTGAGTCGAGATGCTGGTGGGATAGATGATTCTGTGGCTCTCGAACCCGGGGACTTTGCCAAAATGTGCAGTGCTGTGGCTCACCACGCGCTCTCGCGGGAACAAGAATCCGCAGCCTCGGAGGCGCATCTTGCGGCGGCAATCGAGGAATTGGCGAACGAGTATGGACGGGAGCGGACTCTGGCCCCGCTTGGGGATGGGATTAAGCGCTTGGCCCGCTCTGAAATAGCTAATTATCGCCGTAGTAACCGCTCCCTCCATGCCATAGGGCCCCTTCCCGCCGGAACCGCGGTAAGTGAGGAAAACAGCGCTCTTCTGAGAACCGAACACAACCTCAGACCGGGGATTGAGCCCCGGTATCGACACCTGGTATACGGACGCCGGTTGACGAACAGCATTCCCTCGGGCGAAGGCATTCGCTGGGAGGACTTGGAGTGAGCACAGTTTCAGACGAAGTAGAAAGGAGGTGCAGCGACGGAGAACTCCGTGCCGCCCTTGGGCAGATGACGCTTTCTTCTTCCGGATGGCGGAAGGTATTCTCACCGGATGGTGAACATGGCAGAGGCAGAATGCCATTGCCCGCCGACTGCTGTCTGGCCGCCGCGATGGGCATCTGCTGGGGACGCTGGCTTGCCGCGGGGGGCGGCAGACCAAGGGTTCTTGTGGCAAGTGATACCAGGCCAACCAGCGCGGCGATTTCAAATTTTCTGATGCGGGGTCTTCGTGCTGTCCAATGCAGGGTCCTCTTCGTTGGAGTCGCTGCCGCACCGGAGGTGATGGCATTTTGCCGGAATACCGGGAGTATTACCGGCACTGCCTATATCAGCGCCAGCCATAACCCGCCTGGATACAACGGAGTGAAATTCAGCGAGGACGGCAGTGTAATTGGAGGCTCATCTTCCGCATCGCTTATCGCGGAATTCCGCAAACTTGTAATGGGCGAAGGCGCGGCAGAATACCTAACAGGGTTGGCATCAAGGACATGTTCGGGAATCAGGTTCAGCCGCAGACAGAAGAGACGCTGCTTGAAGGCATACCTCCGACAATTGAAATTCATTGCCGGTGGTGCGGCAGACAGGACTGACAGAAGGAGAGTGCTAAGGAGTCTTAGACAGACATTATCCGAGAAGCCACTTGGGGTAGTTGCCGATCTGAACGGAAGCGCTCGCTGTCTTTCTGCTGATAGGGTGTATTTTGAATCGCTCGGAACGAAACTCTACACTTTTAACAGCATACCAGGTGAGATTGAGCACGAGATCCTGCCGGAGGGATTGGCCCTTGAGCCCTGCAGGAAGTATCTGGAAAACTTCCATGGACGCAATGCACAGCTTGGATATGTTCCGGATAACGATGGAGATAGAGGTAATCTGGTAGTCTGGGACGACTCCTCCGAAAGCGTACGCGTCCTGGAAGCACAGGAGGTTTTCGCGCTTGCGGTTCTGGCGGAATTTGCCTGCACCGCCTGGATGGGAATCCCCGCGAGCACGGCGCTGGTAGTAAACGGTCCCACAAGCCACCGTGTGCGTCCGATTGCCGAGGCTTACGGCGCATCTGTTTTTGAGACCGAGGTTGGCGAAGCCAATGTGGTGAACCTGGCGCGCAAACTCCGCGGGAGGGGCCATAGAGTTCGTATGCTTGGCGAGGGTTCAAACGGTGGTGTCATCATCCACCCGGCGCAGGTGCGTGATCCTCTTAACACCGTTACAGCCCTGCTCAAGCTACTGCGCCTGCCCAAAATTTCCGGGCGTCCGAACCCCTTCGAGGACTGGTGCCGAAGAAGCAATCAGCTCTCATTGTATAAGGAAGGCTACGGAGTTGCCGAGATACTGGCCAGCCTACCATCCTTTACCACAGTCCAAACTTCGGCCGAGAATTCGAAAATGGAAGTGGTCTGCACCGAACATGATGTTCTGAAAACCGAGTGGGAAGGCATATTTCATCGGCAGTGGGATATTCACGCGGAGGCCCTGCGGAGCACCTATGAGTTTCATTCGTGGATACAGCTAAATAACAGCGGAATGAACAGCTTCCCGGGCACTGGTTCCGATGCACGAAAGGCCTCCGCCAATGGGGGTCTCAAAATCGTTTTTCGCGACAGGATGCAGCGTGATGCTGGTTTTCTCTGGATGCGCGGCAGCGGTACCGAGCCGGTTTTCAGGTTGATGGCCGAAATTAGAGGGGCACGGCCGGAGGCAGAGGCGGCGTTAATTGCCTGGCATCGTGCGATGATATCTGAGGCCGATCGGCTGGCCGCAGGCGGCAGGCTCAAAAGAACTCACATTCCGAATCCCATCGCGGCCCTTGAGCTAGGAAGGATCCACCCCAATCGCCTCCCTGAGGCGTCGAAGAGTGCCCGCCGCAATCATCCTGACCCTCCTTGAGCCCTCGGCTAGAATTGCGTCTATAACCGAGGTATCCGAAATCAGTTCATCATATCTTGCGCGCATTGGCGCAATTCTGGAATTAAGTAGTGATAGGAGAGCCTGCTTTGCCTCTCCCCATCCCATTCCTCCCTTCCGATACCTATCTGCCAATGTCCTCTTTTCCGCTTCGCTCGCAAACAGCTTGAAAAGTGCAAAAACATTGCATCCCTCCGTGTTTTTAGGCTCTTCCACGCCCTGACTGTTGGTTACAATCTTCATAACAGCCTTTTTTAGTTCTTTCTCGGAGGCAAAAAGAGGTATGTGATTATTGTAGGTTTTAGACATTTTACGGCCATCCAAACCCGGCACGCTCATCAGATTCTTGTCAACTTTGGCCTCGGGTATCACAAGTAGGTTTTCCCTGTAGTTATGGTTTACCGCTTCTGCAATGTCCTGGGCCATTTCTATGTGCTGCACCTGATCCTTGCCCACCGGAACACAATCCGTGTCGAACAGCAGTATGTCGGCTGCCATCAGCACCGGATAGGTGAAAACCCCCATGTTAATTCCATGATCATCGCTCAGGTGCTTTGAGCGATTCAACTCAATCGCGGTCTTGTAGGCGTGTGCCCTGTTCATCAATCCCTTTGCCGTGAAGGCCATCAGGATTGTAGCCATTTCAAAGATTTCCGGCACATCCGACTGCCTGTAAAGGAGAATCCTCCTCGGATTCAGGCCGCAGGCCAGCCAGACGGCCGCCACCTCGTAGGTATAGGCACGGAGCAGCTTCGCGTCCCGAACCGTGTTCAGCGAATGATAGTCGGCTATGAAGAACCGCGCCTCGACACTTTTCTCCTCTGCCATGTCCAGCGCGGGCCGAATGGCCCCAAAATAATTCCCCAGGTGGGGCATTCCCGTGGGTTTGATTCCGGTTAGGATGTTGCGCATAGGTCCAATAAGTATATCCGTGCTCCCCGTGGAGGAGAAGCCGCTGCCTCAAAGGATTAAGATATGCTTGCAATTCAACAAAAAATCGGCGCGAATAGATTTCTATGTCCGATTAGGTAGATTTTTTTACAGAAAGCATAAAATATGGTTTTACAAGCTGACGATGTTACCGAAGCCGGTTTAGAATAGCCCTTATGGCGCATATCTTCGTGGTGGAAGACAGCGAAACAACTGTGGAGACTGTTACTGGATATTTACAGCTTGCTGATCATGAGGTTACCAGCTTTGAAAACATCAGCAGCGTTCGCGAGGCCCTGAAGCATCATAAGCCGGATCTCATACTCCTGGATGTGATACTTCCAGACGGAGATGGATTCCTCTTTGCCAAGGAATTCCTCAGTCGGGAGCAAATTCCGATAATATTCGTATCCGTGCGCGAATCCGAATCCGATAGAATAACCGGCTTCGAAATTGGAGCGGATGACTATATAGTTAAGCCCTTTAGCCCAAAGGAACTGGTACTCCGGGTGGCGGCGGTGCTGAAGCGGAGCTCGGGCAGGATTGACTCGAAGGGGAGAAGCAGCTGGATGCTCCATGGGCATCGGCTCATGGTGTACGAGGAATCACACAAGGTGGATTTGGATGGCATACCCCTGAGGCTTACGGCGGCTGAATGGAAAATTCTGCTGTACATCACCTCGAACGATGGTGCCGTGGTAACCCGAGAGCAGATTCTGGACCGCTGTCTTGAATACTCGTTTGAGGGCTATGATCGGACAGTGGACACTCATATCAAGAATCTGCGTTCGAAGCTCGGTTTCCCCGATTGGATTGAAACCGTGCGCGGCTATGGTTATCGCTTTGCCGGCGTATCGGGATGATTGCCTATCAGTTTGGGGAACCTGATAAGTTCCAGCATCTCTCCACATAATCTTCATATTTTTAACATATGATGCACACAAACCTTGATTACCATCGCCGAACCCTGCTGATGCTTGGGTTTTGCGCCGGGTTCCGGTGCTTTAGTAGAAGATCATTTTTACAGGAGAACAGGAGAGAGTAATAATGAGGAAATTGATTTGGTTGGCCCTAGCGGCCCTGATAGCCGGGACTGTCTATGCCGAAACTTCACCCGGCTTTTCCGGCAGTTTCGAGTTCTACAACACATATAGACTCGACAAGCCGCAGGATGGTGAGGACTTTGAAATCGGCAACAACTATGAAGTTAAGATTGCCGTCAACGGGGTTATTGATGAGTGGACAACGGTTAATGCCGAAATCACAAAGAAAAGATTTGAGGTTGCAGAGCGTGTTATCGATGTGGAGAAGGGAGATGGCAACACGGCGGCTACGGTTGAAAAAGGCGATACAATCGTAACCGATATGGATAGGTACAAAATCGACAACACGGGAGACGATGGATGGGGAGGCACCATCGCAGATATGGAGAACCCCAATCACAAGGCTAGTATATACGACACCGATGAATATGACACCATGGTGCTTAACGAGTTCACGATGACAAACGATATCACCGGCGCGCTCGGCTTTGCCGATTCTCCCGTGGGAGTCTCCCTTACCTGGGGAAAGACGAGCTTAAAGCCCGCAGCTCTCCATTCGGTGGCCGGAGAGACATATCTGGGAAATTATGAAACGGATAGCTATCTTGGAGTCAAAATTGCCTTAACCCTCGTAGAAAAGGTTAAGGTGGTTACCGCCATTTACCCCGAAACCTATCTGAGCGACTACTACAAAGAGGGTAGGGACAAAGGTGTTGCCGGTGCCATCGACGTACAGCTTTTGGGCCTTGTTGAGGGCTTGAATTTCAATCTCTTCTTCGTATCCGATCCCAACAAGGACCGCGATGGCGACACTGATGAGACGGAAGAGTCAAAGGAATTTGGCCTGACAGCGGGCTATACCGGCGTGGAAAACCTGAAGCTCGGGCTTGCAGCCTCCTACGATCTATGGAAGGGCAAGGAAGAGCAACAGGCGTTTGATGTTGGAGTATCGGCCTCATACAGCTTCCTTGAAGGCAGGCTGGTTCCCGCCCTCGCGGTGGTAGTGGAGAAATTCCCCAAAGAGGTTGACGAAAAGAAACAGCCGATCGAATTCTATGTGGGACTTGATACGAGGTTCAAAATTGTTCCGGATACGCTTGATGCTGTTCTAAATGTAAAGCTCCCCGTGAAGGGTGAAACTGATGATGTGGAGAGAGATGACGATTATTTTGAAGAAAATATATCGTTCGAGGTTGGACTTGAGGCCTTCCTTGGCTCTGTTACCTATGGCCTTGGATATGAGTACGAGAAGAAAGATCGGAATAAGTACTCCCCGAATGGAGATGATTCCTCCGGCATCTATTTCAAGTTAAAGGCTTCCTTCTAAGGTAAGTTCCTTCAGCCTGATAGGAGCCCCGCTTTACAGAGCGGGGCTTTTTTTTAAGGTGGTGGGCTTGACGATGTGGATTCTCAGAGGATAGAGTGCCAAGTTGTATGAGGATATTGACAATCCTGCTACTTTTAACGTCCTGCATTTCAAAGCCTCCGCTGCCGGCTAAGGTTTCATTTATACTGGAGTCTGGCGATTTAACTATCCGGCTAGTCTCCCTTGGTCCTGATGAGCTAAAAAAACGCCATGGCTCGAATTCCGATAGGATCAGGAATCCGTTTGTCGACTACCCCGCTCAGTTTTTGAAGAAGCGCATTGTGGTTTTTGAGGCTGAGATAAGCACCCTCGAATCTGAGGTGCTGTTTCAGTTAGATGAAATTCTCCTGGAAATAGGAAGGGTAAGGGATTCTGCTACCAGCCCCGAGCTTCTGATGAATTACTGGAAGGGCTATGCCAGCCAGGAAGAGGAGGTGCTTATGCAGGCCCTGATGCGCAAGACTATGATGAGCAGAGAATTCATCGTTAGCCCGGATAAGCCCGTGAAGGGATATCTGGTATTCGCTCACTCCTTCCCCAGGGAGGGGGGAGATGCCGTGATTTCATTCAGTGTCAGCACGCCCGCCGGAGATGAGGGGGTGCTGGAGCAGGCTATGGAATTCACAGAAGCAGGCATTAGAGAGGAAGGGTCCGATGAAAAAAGTATTTTTTCCGAAGATTCCTAGGCTATTTAATCCTGCCCCGCTTTTTCCAGTTTTTTCTAAACGACCGGCTCATCCGCCCGGAGCCCATCATTATGGCTATGGGGCGAAGCTCTTCGATGTGCGAGAGGAATATCTTCAAGGCCACCGTCAGGGGAACCGCCAAGAACATGCCCGCAAAGCCCCAAATCCATCCCCAGATAATCAGTGAAATCAATATCACCAGGGGGCTCAAATCTAATTGATGTCCCTGAAGCTGGGGATCGATTATCGTGCCTATGACCACTTGAATTAGCGGCATTGCAATCCATACAGCTATAATCCGGTTCCAGTCCGGATAGAACTGGGCGAAGCCTAGAGCCATGGTGAGTAGTAGGATGAAAAAACTTCCCAGACTGGGAATGTAATTTAAGAGGAAGGCCATCAAACCCCAGAAACGCGCCAAATCCTGTCCAATAATACTAAGACTCAGCCACACCAGCACCCCGGTAACTGCGCTTAGCATGGTTTTCAAGATAAGATAGCGGGCCACCTGCCTTGTAGCATCCGAAACTGCTCTGGCAACTCTGACGGTAACGTGATGCGAAAAGGCTCTTTTCAACTTTCGCCAGGATAAAGGCGTCTCTATCTGCATAAGCACTATGAAGAGAAGTGCCAGTCCCAGGGATGTTCCGAAGCTTACAAAGGAACCTGTCATTTGGATTACCTGATTGATCAAATTTTCCGTCCATCCCATGGTGGGGAAGAATTCTTCGGGAATCCGAAGGCGGATCCATATTTCACGAACAATCTGAGAAAAACGGGACTGATAGGTTTCAAATGAGGCGGCAAAATTGTAAAGACTAGTGTAAAATATCTGTCCAATCCCGTAGAGCATAATGAACAGCGCGGACATCACAAGGATAATTCCAATAAGGCGTGGGATTTTCAGTTTTGTGAGTCGATTTACCAGCGGTGTTAGCATCAGAGAAACAAGGGTGGCAAAGGCAAGAGGTATGAAGGCACTCCGCAGGAAGTAAAAAAGCACGCCCAAGGCAAGCAGGGTGAGGATGCCGAGGAAGGCTGTCCGCAGATTACGAGATTCCATACACGATACTATACTGCAAACTGTGCGAGGAATATAACCGCTGGCTGACTCAATCTATTTGAGTCGATAGATTTGGAATACTGGCTGGCATCCATCTGACAGGGGAATACTCCTTCGCGTATATGCCCTGCCTTCCGTTAGGGGGTGGCAGGACGATCAAACAGCTCAGAATAGAGATGTCTTGCAGGTCAATCAGAATTGTTCGGGGGTTCTTTCGCCTCACGCGCAAGTGCTCTATCATGGCTTTCATGAGAACGATTCTCATGGGTGGGATAAAGCACTGCGGTAAAACAACCCTGGGAAGAATTGCCGCAGATAGGCTCGGTTACGATTTTTTTGATCTCGATGAGCTTACGGTAGGGGAAGGTATGGGCACATGGGGTTCGGCTCGAGAACTTATGAATAATTTCGGTGCAGACGGGTTTAGGGAGTTGGAGGCTATGGCGGTTACATCCCTTATCGGAAAAACCATTCCTGAGCTGACTGGGAAGGGAGTAGTTCTTTCCCTTGGCGGGGGAACCATAGAAAACACTGAGGCAATGGCAGCCCTTCGAGGAACTATGGTGTATCTTCTGGCCCCCTGTGAATTGCTCTATCAGCGCATTGATTTATCAGGGAAACCTGCCTTTTTGTCGATGGAGAGTCCTTATGAAGATTTCCTTAATCTCTATAAGCGCCGTGATATCCTATACAGGAAGTTTGCGGATTTGATACATGAGGTGGATGAGTCACCCAAGGAGCTTAACGCAGAGAGATTGCTGCTAGCGTTGGAGGATTATCATGGGGGGAAGTAGTTTTGGAAACTATATCGTAGTCAGCACCTTTGGCGAGTCTCACGGTGTCGGTGTCGGCGTTATGATGGACGGACTTCCCCCGGGATTGGAGATAAGTGAGGAGTCTATCCAAAAACAGCTTGACCGCCGAAAGCCCGGGCAGTCCGATCTTACAACACCAAGAAAGGAAGGCGATAAGATAAGCATTCTTTCCGGTGTTTTTGAGGGCAAAACTACCGGGACTCCCTTGGCAATGCTGCTTCATAACACCGATGCACGTCCGTCGGACTACGACAGCATTGTGGAAAAATTTCGTCCTGGTCATGCGGATTACACCTATCTTAAGAGATATGGACTTAGAGACTGGCGCGGCAGCGGCAGGGCATCCGGACGTGAAACAGCGGCCCGGGTAGCCGCCGGCGCTGTTGCGAGACGATGGCTGGAAGAGCAGGGAGTTTCAATTCTGGGCTTCGTGAAAAGCGCCGCCGGAATTAGCTGTGAAACATTTGATGCGAACTTCATTGAAAAGAACCCCATGAGAGCCTGTGATCGCGCCGCGGCCTGGAAAATGGAGGCAAAAATCAGGGAGTTAACTGAGATTGGAGACAGCGCCGGCGGTGTGGTGGAATGCCGCATCAACGGTGTACCACCTGGTTTGGGGAACCCCGTTTTCGACAAGTTGGAAGCTGATTTGGGTAAGGCCGTGCTATCGATTGGCGCGGTTCGCGGTTTTGAGATTGGCGTTGGATTTCGCGCCGCCGATATGAGGGGCAGCGAGCATAACGACCAGATGGATTCCAAGGGGTTTAAGAGCAACAACGCCGGTGGAATAATTGGCGGTATAAGCACCGGCCAGGAGATATGCTTTCGAGCCGCCGTCAAGCCCGCGAGTTCAATCGGCCTTCTTCAAACAACCAGGGATACGGATGGGGAAACCGTCGATATAAGCATCAAGGGCCGTCACGATCCAACCATATGCCCCAGAATAGTCCCCGTTGTTGAAGCTATGGCAGCCATCACCCTCATGGATCACTGGCTGGGGTATCGCGCCCTTCGTGGATCAAATCCACCGAAGTTCTCTTAAGGGGGTGGGGCCTGAGGACAATTGCGGATTCTTCCGCTCACTCCGCGGAGGCTGCCGCAACGCAAAAAGCAAGAGTCACCAAGGCGGCTCTGTTCACAGGGAATGAATCTTACAACCAAGCAGCTCTATTCGTCCATTTCCGAAAATTCAGATTTTTCCGCGCCGCAAAGAGGGCAAACCCAGTCTTCCGGCAAATCTTCGAAAGCGGTTCCGGCGGCAACGCCGTTATCCCCATCGCCTTCGGTTGGATCGTAAATATAACCGCAAACATCACACACATACTTTTTCATAGACCACCTCTGTTAGCTCTCACCCTGAGCTGAATATCTTATTGCCTTGTGGAAGCTTCCTTATCCAACTGGTACAGCCCGATTTTATTATCGCCTATCATCTTCAGTTTGTCGATCAAGGCCTGCGCGGAAGCTTCCTCTTCAATTTGCTCTGTGACATACCAACCGAGAAAGGTTTCCGTGGCGATGTCTTCCTCTTTACGGGAACTGCGGACCAAATCATGGATACACTTGGTAATGTATCTCTCATGTCCCAGAGCAGCTTCGAACGCCTGCAAGGGAGTTTCCCAGGAAGGCTGAGGCTTGGCTAACGCGGCATAGAAAACCCGCTCATCGTTTTCATTGAGATAATGATGGATTTTTTGGGCGTGAGAACGCTCCTCAGCGGCTTGAACGGTCATCCAGGAAGCAAAGCCATGGAGATTTTTCGAATTGAAATCGGCAGCCATTGATTCATATAGGTACGCCGAATCCACCTCCTTATTGAACTGCTCGTTCAGAGACTCTGTCATTGATGATGAAATAGCCATTCGCTTATTCTCCTCCCTTCCACAGACCATGGATATTGCAGTATTCACGAGCCACTATCCGCTTGGGGTTCTTGATGAGGCAGGAGAAATGAGCCTTTGGTTCATCGCCGCTTTTTAGCTCCCGCAGCATTCTTTGGTTGTCTACCACCAATTCAATCCACTGAATCAAGTGATTATCCAACATTGGGTGAGGAGTACTTCCTACCGTAACGATGAAGCCCCCTTCTACCTCTTCTATAACCGGAACATGTTTTTCCTTCGACGAATCTGCTACTTGCTCCGGCATATGAACCATGTTTCCTTCACAGCAATGCAAATCCTCATTGCCAGCATCCATCAGCATCAAGACACAATTGCAATCCTCACACTTATAAACCTCATACTTCTTGGACATATACGCTCCCTTGGTTAAATCTCGTACTTACAAAATAACTACTGGAATCAAACAAATCAAGGGCACCCCATCCAGTTGGAATGGATCCTTTTGGAGGAGATGTGTTGATTTCGCGGCCGGTTCCAAAACGAGGTATAGAAAGATATTACCAGTTTTCTCCAATTATTTCAAAAAACGCCCGAGGATGCGCGCATGCCGGACATTTTGCCGGTGGTTCCAAACCCTCATAGAGGTAGCCGCAGTTGATACAGCGCCAAACTACCTTTGTATTCCTTTTGAACACCATTCCGGTGTCCACATTTCTTTTCAAAGCGAGATATCTTTTTTCGTGCTGTTTCTCCGCAACAGCGATGGCCTCGAAGATATAGGCTATCTCGCTGAATCCCTCTTCTCGAGCGATTTGCGCAAATCCGGGATACATGGTGGTCCATTCATAATTCTCGCCATCAGCGCCGCTTTGCAAATTTTCGCTCGTGGATCCTATCACGCCAAAGGGGAATTCGGCCTCCGCGTTGATGGCCGAGGATTCACCGGTCATATACTGAAAAAGGCGCTTCCCATGTTCTCTTTCCTGATTTGAGGTTTCTTCAAAAATCAGAGCGATCTGAATTAGTCCCTCTTCCCGGGCCTTGCTGGCAGCGTATGTGTACCGATTACGGGCCTGCGATTCGCCCGCAAATGCTGTCATCAGGTTTCGCTGCGTTCTAGTATTCCTAAGTTCCTTCATGTTATCCCCCTGTGTTAAATTTCGTTTGGGGCAACGCCCCTAATGTTATGATATAGGAGAGTTGTGGAATTTTTCAAGATTATGCTGTAGATAAATCCTTATAATTTAGATAGTTAAGCTGGCTTTATAAAATTATGGAAACTTGCTTTAGTTAGATGCCCTTAGCTTACTTAAGCACCCTTGCGCGGTTTAACACATAACACCGGTGCCACTGAGCGGGAATTTTCCCCACGGTGGAGAATCGCAAAACCTCCCATTTGGGAGATGCAAACAAAGGACAAGCAATATTTTCATCCTCACAATACCTGTGTTCACTTGTATTGCTGTTAATCAGTTATTTGCTTGGTTGTGCGACAAACTCATAGTATTCCGGCATAGGATTTTTTCAGGTTGCTGTCATAAGATAATCCTCTTAAGGTAAATGACGATTGCGAACGAATGTGAGAAAGGGGATTATAGGTGTTGCTTTCTTGACTGTACGAGGTTTCCGGCTATGAATTTGTTTTTCTTAGGAGTCTTTGCTATGATAATTCCTTATCGCGGTTATCCTGCCCTGATATCGATTTGCAGCAGGAGATAAATCGGCAATTGGAAGGAAGAATATGAGAAGACAATTAGAACGCACTCTATGGATATCGATTATCGCAGCTTTCCTATTGCTTTCGGCGATTTTACTGCTGTCTCCGGTGGCGTCCGCGCAAACAAGGGCACGTGCGGACGACAGGGATTACATCAGAAAACTGGAGTCGATTCTTCATATAATCCAAAACAAGTATGTCGATGAAGTGGACTCCGACGATCTATTCATCGGGGCCGTGGAGGGTATGTTTTCCAAACTCGACGACCCTTACTCCCTATATATTGACGCTGATTATTTGGCTCAGATAGATGATACAACCAAGGGGAGATATGGCGGTGTTGGTCTTTACATAAGTAAGGATCGCTTTGATGCGGAGAATCCAAATGGACGCCAACCCTACGTAAGGGTGGTGGCCCCCATTGCGAACACCCCTGGATGGAGAGCCGGAATAAACGCGGGAGACTATATCTTCGCCATTGAGGGGGTATCGGCCGAGGGGTACACAAGTCAGGAAGTTTCCGGACGTCTCCGCGGTGAACCTGGCAGCGAGGTGGTTGTAACTTTGCTGCGGGATGGCAGCTTCACCTTCGATGTCACCTTAGTTAGGGCCGAAATTGAAATACCCACTGTGAGAACTACTCTTATCAATGAAAATATCGGTTATCTGAGAATTATCGAATTCACCCCTTTTACGGAACCTCGAGTTAAAGAAAGTCTCACTGAATTCATTTCGGGGGGCATCAATAAGATTATTATCGACGTAAGAAGCAACCCCGGGGGATTACTTGACTCCGTAGTGAAAGTCGGCGATTTGTTTTTTTCAAGCGGTGTTATAGTGCGAACCAGATACCGAGAGTCCCGTTTAAATCAAACCTACAGAGCAAACCCGGGCAAGGTTGTTCCATCGGACATTGAGATAGCTGTTTTAATAGATAGGGGATCAGCATCAGCTTCGGAAATTCTGACCGGGGCGCTGAAAGACAGGGGAAGGGCCGTGGTTATTGGAGAGATATCCTTTGGCAAAGGCGTTATCCAGCAGCTAATCTCCCTAGGCGAGGAGGCCGCGATTAAAATCACTACCGGCAGGTATTACACGCCCAACGGGACCAATATCGATCAGATGGGAATAACTCCTGATATTGTCGTTACCGAGCCGGAACTTAGCGAGGAGCAGCAAGAGGCTTACGCCAAATTACTGCAGGAGAATCGAGTTGGGGAATTTATCGATAATCATCCCTCTCCAAGTGAGGATCAGATAAATAACTTCATCAATGATATGTTTTCTGAGGGTTTAAACCCCGGTGAAAGAATTTTGAGAGTGATGGTAAAAAGGGAAGGTGAGAGGCGGTTAAATACCCCACCGGTGATTGACTTGGAGTTTGATTTGGCTCTAATTCGAGCGGTAGATTTTCTGAACACTGGAGAATAGACTATGCACTTTCGGAAAGCGCTTTGTTCCCTGGCGTAATGACACCCCACACGAGGCGCTTCACTTTTTCATGCGGTTTGACAGCATGGCTCCTCCTGGGATGTTTTCTCTCTCTGACAGGCATGTCTACTGGAATTTGCAGGAGTATCTACTATGATGATCGGCCTTCCGGATTTTGAAGTTGGTTAAAAGGATGCTCGCGTATTCTGAGCGAAAAAATTTCATCTACACGGTTTGGCGGCAATTCTCGCAATAGGAGGAGAGAGACTAATGACAGCAGGCGTAATCAGAATTCGAATTCTGGGCATTCCGGTGGATGTGATTGATGAGAACTCTTTGCCGGGAGTCATCGAAAGCCTGTATACGGTGGAAGATCATCGACAAATTATTTTGCTGGGTTTTCATGATTTGATGCGGGCAAGGTTTATGCGTGAGCACAGGCGGGCAATTGAACAGGCCGCCTGCGTTATTCCTACCTCACTGCTGATAAACTGGGCAGCAGGTTTTCTGAAATTGGCACGCCCCCCTCTTCGCCGTCCATATCCCTTTATCATCAGGCTTCTTGGGATACTGGAGGAAAAGAATAAATCGGTGTATCTTTTGGGATCCTCCATAGAGGGGGTTCGTAAAGCAGAGGCTTCCCTGAGGATGACATTCCCTGGGCTCAGAATTCTGGGGCGGCACACTGCGCGATTCTCCCCGGATATTGAAATTGATGTTCTCAAGGCGATAAAGAAAGCCTCTCCCACACTGTTGCTGGCCGGAAGCAATCTCAAGGGGAAGTACCTGTGGTTAGAACGGCAAAGAGGCAATTTCTCCCCGGGCTTAGGCATCTGGGAGAATTCTTGCTTTGGTGTTTTCTCGGGCAAACGTGCTAAGCCAAATTACAACTTGGGGGTACGTTTCCTAAAAAGACTTTTTGAGAGTCTGATTCAACCATGGTGCATCGTATTGATACCCCTTTCATACGTAATTTTTTTCCTGTCATTACTATTTAAAAGAATTGCTAAGGGATGATACTGTTGATTTGTGGATTCCCTAGTGCCCAAGATTTATTTGCTTCTTGCTGCAGCAAAACCGCAATCTAGTGCTCAGTTCTTTGCATTATGCGGAATTCTTGGCATGGTTCTCCTTGCGGATATTCTGTGCATCATGCTGCTCTCCTCAATCTTAGGTCTGTGGGTTACTATGGCTGCCCTGGCGTTGCTTACCGGCGCTGGCTTTTCTGTGTCCCATGTCCTGCTACAGGCAAGGGTTAGGGCAGTGATCAATTCATCTACTCTCGGACTATTCGATGAAGATGCCTTTTCAAGCTATTTCTGCACTCTGGTTGCTTCAATTCTTTTGACTGTGCCAGGTATTATAAGCACCTTTCTCGGCATTGCCTTTGCCATACCCCCCGCAAGCATCAAAGTAGGGGGAAAACTGGCTAGATACATGGGAATAAGCTGGCAAAAGACGTATGAGTATCTGCGGTTGAATTGAAGAAAGCCGATCAACAGAATATCTTATGAAGACGCGATGGTGCCGCGCAGGGCAGCGATGCCTATGATTCCCAAGTTCATTTGACGGGGCCGATAAATGTGGTTGATGAGAATGGAAAGCCTAGTATACTAGTCGTATAGCATTTATGTGGAGGGGGTTTATGGTTCCAAGTAAGGAGTCAGTTGCCGAAGGCCTGGCCCTACGCGACAATCTAAGGAAATCCATTGAGGAGTGGCGGGAACGTCCTGGCAATCTGATTATGATTCTCCACAGGGTTCAACAGGAGTATCGCTATGTCCCTCGCGAGATTGCCTTTGAGGTGGCCAGAATTCTGGATATCCCGCTTGCAAAGATTTACGGGATACTAACGTTCTATCATTTCTTCAAACTGAAAAAACCAGGGGAAATCAATCTTCATGTTTGCACTGGGACCGCCTGCTATATGAAGGGGGCTAGCGAGCTTGTTGATGAGCTGGAAAGTCTTCTGGATGTTAACGCTGGCGGAACAACCTCGGATGGGAGATTCTCGCTTGAAACTGTCCGCTGCGTTGGCTGCTGTGGGCTCGCTCCGGTGCTTATGGCCGAAGATGAGGTTTATGGGAAACTTTCAACTGAAAAGCTGCCAAGCGTGATATCTCATTATTACAGGTGATAGGGCCGTGCTGCCTTAGCAATCGGCACGCCGGAATTGGCGATGAGGAGTAGGACATGACAAGAACAGCCCTGGAGATATTCGAGCAGCAAAGCGCGGAGCAAAAAAAAGCTATGAGACGCCGTGAAACCGGAGATGAAGGGACACAGGTTTTTGTCAGTATGGGAACCTGCGGCATTGCAGCAGGGGCAAGGAAGACTCTAAAAGCCCTCCTTGATGAGGCCCATATGCTGAAGCTGCCAAACATTCTTACGAAGCAGACTGGATGCATGGGACTCTGCTATGCAGAGCCAACTGTCGAAATTCAAATGAAAGATATGCCGAACACCCTCTATGGAAGGGTGGATGCGTCTGTTGCCAGGAGGATAGTCAAGGAGCATTTAATCGAGTGCAAATTGCTGAAGGATCATGTATATGATTACCCCGCCAGGGATATTCTCCGTGAGGAGAAGAACGGGTTCGCGCTGGGGGAACGGGATGTTCATCGGAAGCAACTGCGTGTAGTACTGCGAAATTGCGGTGTGATAAATCCTGAGGATATCAGGGAGTACATTGCTCGAGGGGGCTATGCCGCCTTGAAAAAGGTGCTGTTCGAAATGCGTCCCGAAGATGTATTGGAGGAACTCAAAATTTCCGGACTTAGAGGCAGGGGAGGAGCGGGATTTCCCACCTGGTTCAAGTGGAAATTGTCAGCGGAAGTTGAGAATGATAAGAAATATGTGGTTTGCAACGCGGATGAGGGTGATCCGGGTGCGTATATGGATAGATCCGTTCTGGAGGGAGATCCGCATTCTGTCATTGAGGCTATGATAATTGCCGCGAAAACCACAGTTTCGAATCAGGGAGTAGTCTATGTTCGGGCAGAGTACCCCCTTGCTATCGAAAGACTGGAAATAGCACTGAATCAGGCAAAGGAAATGGGGCTGCTTGGAAGGGATATCCTAGGAAGTGGATTTGATTTCGATATCGAAATTCGGCTTGGAGCCGGCGCGTTTGTCTGTGGAGAAGAAACAGCGCTTCTGGCTTCAATTGAGGGAAATCGGGGAATGCCTACACCCAAGCCGCCATATCCGGCGGTGCATGGACTTTTCGGCAGGCCAACGGTTATTAACAATGCCGAAACCCTGGCAAATATCCCATGCATTCTCGAGAGAGGAGGGGGCTGGTTCAAAGCCATCGGAACCGAAAAATCCCCGGGCACAAAGGTGTTCGCATTGACTGGACGAATCAAGAATTCCGGCCTGGTTGAAGTGCCGATGGGGACCACTCTGAGGGAAATAGTCTACGACATAGGCGGTGGAATTCTCGGCGGGAAAGAATTCAAGGCCGTTCAAACCGGAGGCCCCTCCGGGGGTGTAATTACCAAGGAATTCTTGGATACCCCCATAGATTTCGATTCATTGGCAGCAATTGGCTCAATGATGGGTTCCGGTGGGATGATTGTTATGGACGAGGGCGATTGTATTGTGGACGTAACAAAATTCTATATGGAGTTCTGTGTTGACGAATCCTGCGGCAAATGTGCCCCCTGCCGTATCGGCACAAAGAGAATGCACCAAATACTGGACAAAATCACCAAGGGCAATGGAGCACTGGACGATATACGGGATCTGAGGAATATCGGGCATGCCGCCCAGAAAACATCACTTTGTGGTTTGGGTCAAACATCGGCAAACCCTGTCCTATCCACGCTGCGATATTTCGAAGACGAGTACCTGGAACATATAAGCGAAAGGCGGTGCAGAGCTGTCAGGTGTAAGGATTTGATAAGGTACACCATTGATGCCGAAAACTGTGTTGGATGTACGCTTTGCGCAAAAAAATGTCCGGTGCCCTGCATAAGCGGTGAACGAAAAGAGCTGCATACAATCGATCAAGAAAAGTGCATCAAATGTGGAGCCTGCTATGAGGCCTGCAAATTTGACGCTGTAATCGTAGTTTAGGGAGGATAAGATGGTGAAGTTTAGAATCAACGGTCTGCAGCACGAGGCCGAACCCGGGACTACCATACTCAAGGCGGCAAGGAGCCTCCAGATAAACATTCCCGCCCTTTGCTATCATCCGGACATAGAACCCTGGGCTGCCTGCGGGCTCTGCGTTGTCAAGGTGGAGAATTCACCTAAGATGGTGCGCTCCTGCGCCACCGCGGTGGTGGAAGGGCTGAATTATATCACCCATGATCCGGAACTGATGGAAGTGAGGAAAACAGTAGTCGAGTTGATGCAATCCAACCATCCAAACGAATGTCTTACCTGTGCTCGCAGTGGCTCATGCGAGTTTCAGACTGTTTCCGAGATTTTTTGCATCCGCGAAGCGCCGTTTGCCAAACAGCTAAAAGATATCCCCAAAGACGATTCCACTCCATCAATAGTACTGGATCCTCGTAAGTGTATTAATTGCGGCAGATGCGCTCTGGTTTGTCAGCAGCTGCAGGATGTGTGGGCACTGGAGTTTGTTAACCGCGGATATGATACGGTTATCCGCCCCGCCGGCGCTGTCTTGCTAAATGAGAGCCCATGCATCAAGTGTGGGCAGTGCTCAGCACACTGCCCTGTTGGAGCCATCTACGAGAAGGATGAAACCGATAAGTTTTTGTCGGCCGTCCGTGATGAGAAGAAGCACGTAGCGGTTCAGGTGGCGCCGGCTATTCGAGTGGCCATTGGCGAAGCTTTTGGCCTGGAGCCGGGAACTCTTGTTTCGGGTCAGATTTATACGGCTCTTCGGATGCTTGGAGCCGATGCGGTGTTCAATACCAATTTTGCGGCCGATCTAACAATAATGGAAGAGGGTCAGGAATTCGTTAACCGCCTTACCAAGGGTCATCCCCTGCCGCAGATAACTTCCTGCTGTCCTGCCTGGACAGATTACATGGAAAAGTACTTCGACGATATGATCCCACATTTCTCTACGGCTAAGAGCCCTATGATGATGCAGGGGGCGGTAACAAAAACGTACTACGCAGAGAAATCAGGATTGGCTCCTGGAGAAATTTATTCTGTTGCAATTATGCCCTGCACCGCTAAGAAGTATGAGATAAACCGCGATGATAATATGCATGCCTCCGGTTACAACGATGTCGACCTAGTGCTTACAACTCGGGAACTTGCCAGACTTATAAAGCGTGCCGGCATAGATTTTCTGAATCTCAGGGAGGGAAGTGTCGACAGTCCCATTGGAGAATACTCAGGTGCCGGAACCATTTTTGGAGTTACGGGGGGTGTGATGGAAGCTGCTCTTAGAACGGCGCAGCACTTGGTAACAGGCAGGGAGCCAGATAACGTGGATATTCAGGCTGTGCGGGGAATGAAGGGTGTTCGAGTTGGCGAAATACTTCTTGACGGTACGAAGCTGAAAGTTGCCATTGCCCATGGCATGTCAAGCGTCCGTCAAATAATGTCCGAGGTTCGCCAGGCCCGGGCGGAGAACCGCCCCCCCCCATATCACTTCATTGAGGTTATGGCCTGCAAGGGCGGCTGCATCGGAGGAGGCGGCCAGCCTTATAACACGGATGAGGAGGTGCGCCTGAAAAGAATCGCGGGGATTTACAGGGACGACGAAAAAAGCGTAGTTCGCTGCTCGTATCAGAATCCGGACATCATACGAATTTACAAGGATTTCCTAGGCGAGCCGCTATCCCATAAGAGCCATGATTTATTGCACACAAAATACCATGCAAGGCCCCTCTACCAGAAATAATCCCCCAGGGTTTGGGGTGCCCGCGTCTGCGGCGGCAGCAGCTTCATATCTTCCAGTTTCGAACGGACTTAAAAAAAAGGATATTAGAAGTGATAACCACGTCGATGCAGGCCGATGGGGACTTCCTCAAAAACCCAGATAACTCAGGACAGCCCTCGCCGCCAATTCTCCGCTGCGCATTGAGGAATAGATGCCGCCGGCGAGAGTTCCATGCCCGCATAAAAACAATCCGGGGATGGGGCTTTGTATCGCAAAGCGGCGTCTGCCAACCTGCGAAGGCAGGTGCATCGGCCCATAGCAGCCGCCTTCCGGCGTATTCACCCAATAAGAATTGGTGATTGGCGTTGCAAAATCGACATAGAGAATATTAGACGCCAAACCGGGGATATAGCTTTCCGCCTTTTTGATGAGTCTCCATCCGAGCTCCGTTTTATATCGCATGTAATCCTTCCCTCGTCTCATGGATGGGAGCCGCGCCCAGGAGGAAAACGGCTCAAAAGGAGCCGGTGCAACTAATTCCAAAATATGCTGCCCTGGGGGCGCATGCCCACTCCCTACATCCTTGAGTGTGGTGCATGAAAGCAAGAAGTGCTTGAACTGATCCCAGTGATTCCAGTCTTCTCCTAAAATAACGTCAACTGAATCCCAATGTTGAACAGTTGCCGAACCGATACCCAAGGATTCCATATTTAGATCTGTGACGACATAGGCATAAAAAGCGCCGTAGGAGGGAACGATTCCGCGAACTCGGCGACGCAGACGCTCCGGAACCAGCGAGGGCTCTAATAAGGTTCCATACAGTGTTGTGGGATCAGTGTTACAGATGAGGCTAGGAGCCCGCCACTCTCCTTCCTCGCCCCTGACGACAAACCATTTTTTCTCCTTGTGAAGACCGACTACACGCGTGTGATTCTGCAAACGGTTACCGGATTTCCGAATCATGCTCACTAAAGCATCCCGAATCGCACCGCTGCCACCCCTTGGATAGTAGGCACCGTCCAGATAGTGATTGAACATCAGGGCCGGAATAATGGCCGCGGCTCTTTTGGCCGGAAGGCCGCTGTTCATCATACAAAGAATTCCTCGAAGTTCGGGGTTGCTCGTGAACTTTGAGACGAGTTCGAGATAGGTCTTGCCTAGCACCGACAGAAGGAAGGGTGCTTGGGTTAGAGCTCGAAACCAAGCGCCGACACCGCTGTCCATTTCCGCAGCAGCCTCGACGGCTTGATCAATGCGTATAATGGTGTCTAGAAAACTGTCGATATGAACCGCTTCCTTGGGAAAACGCTGGGAGAGTCGATCGGAAATGGCGGCGCGTCCGGCCGGCAGCGCCAGTTCCAGATCGCCGCAAATGAAACGGATAAATCCGTCTGAGTCAATTTGGTTGAAAACGATGCGATCCCAAACATCCATGCGCTCAAGAAGCGCCCGAAAGACGCCAGTCTCACTAAGCTGTCCCAGGTAGTGCATGCCGGTGTTGAAGCTATACGCTTTCCGCCGAAAGGGATTGAGATATCCGCCAAAATCGGTCATGGCCTCAAGGACGAGGACTTCCGCCCCCCCTCTGCTCAGGGTTGCAGCGGCAGCCAAACCTCCAGCTCCGCTGCCGATAACGATGCATTCACAGTCTCTAGAATTGCTCAGTGCGGTCATTCCTCTATTATTTTGCGGTGTTCCATGAAATGATTCTCCAGCCTTTAATCAGGATTGCTTGTCAACATTGACATATTATAGAAGCATACTGGCAGATTAACCTCTTTAAGGATAGGGATTCCGATGTCTGCCAGCTCATAAGAAGTGGCGCATCCATATCTATTTGAAGGGCTGTTCCGATTCCTCTTCGGAAGGATTCCCACGGCACCATTGACGGTAGATTCCACGCACTCTATCATTTTCTCTCTATATATGCACTTGCCTCCTTTTGGCAAGAGAGTTCGCAGCGTGAAGCGTTTTTGGGTGAGGAGAAGGGTGCCACAATTTTATTTATGCTCGGCCTGAGTAAGCCAAAGAAATCCGAGGGAGGATGAAGCACCGAAAGATGAGTTCACACTGGAACAGCAAGAAGAGGTTGATGAAGGACAAGCCATTGATGAATATTTGGCTGCCGTTGATATCGAATCATTCGCGGCCGTGATGCCGCCAAGGAGCACCGCGCGTTTTACATGTTCAATGACACCACTCTTGATGCTTCTGATGGTGATTTGTCAGAGTATGATTTTAGCAAGAGCGCCATCCGATTTCAGCCCGATAAGCCCCTCCCCTTTGCCTTGGTTCACAAATTGACTAAAACCCACCTCGTTGAAAATGCGGCCGCAGGCAAGAAGGACTGAAACCCATGGCTGCACTTTCCGTCGAAGATCTCTATGAAAAGTACTATGCCGGGAAGAAGGCGCGCCGTGAACTATTTGATGCGCTCGCGGCCTGGCGGTCATGGGAACGCGTTCTGTATCCAGGCAGCTTCATCCATGTTACGGCCTCGTTTGTGTTCCCGTCGGTAGTTTATGTGGATAACAATTGCAAGGCCAAGCATTTCTTCTCACGGGTGGAAAGTGTGCTGTCGTTCGTTGAAAGATACAGGGTGTATCCGAATGTTCCTGAGATAGGATTTCACGGCGTCAGCTATGAAGCTGAATTTGAAGAGCCCGAGAACAGCTTCGACCTGCTCATCTCACTTTACGCGGGCTTCATATCCAAGCCGTGTAAGCGCTATCTGAAGGTGGGCGGCGTCCTCGCGGTTAACAACAGCCACGGTGATGCCGGACTTGCCTCAATCAATCCGGACTACCAACTCATCGGTGTGGTTCGGGGGCGCGGACATCGGTTTTGCGTGATGGAAGGCAGGCTTGACGACTACTTCAAACCGAAAAAAGAAACGAGGGTGACTGAGGAGCTGCTGCGGAATCTAGGCCACGGCATTGCTTACACCAAAACTGCTCCAGCCTTTCTTTTCAGAAGGGTCAGATAGGAGATGATCATTCAGCCCTAAACACAGTTTGATCTCATTTGCCCTTAGACGGGCATAACGCCGCGTTGATATCCTTCTAACTCGGTGGACATCAACAGGATGTAGGGGGTATCTTCAAGTATGCTGAGAGGAGGGACGCATTGTGAAAGCGATGACAAAGCAGATGGGAACGAAATTTGATTTGATAGGGCTCTTTGTGGCAAATTTGACCGTGATGGTAACCTTTTATAAGGAAGTGCTCGGCATAGAAATTGAATGGGATGGGGAGGGCCCCTATGCGGAATTCAAACATGAGGGGATTCGCTTCGGCATGTATGAGCGTTCGAAGCTGCCCGCACTACTTGGGCAGGAGCCCGGCTATCCGGAGGGCCTAAACGGCAGTTTTGAGTTGGCAATCAACGTGGGGGCGAAGGAAAATGTCGATGCCTTTTTTGAACGTATAACAAGGCTAGGGGCGGCAAGTGTCTACCCTCCCCGCGATGAGCCCTGGAAGATGCGCTCCGCCATGATAGCCGACCCTGAGGGTAATCTGATCGAAATAGCATCGAATTTCTGGGATTGAAGATGGGCTACTTCATTGACGAAGACTCAGCAAGTCTTGATGAACTTCAGGTGTGGCTTGAGAAAGCAGATTTAATTCCGAGTCTCCAACCCCTGCTTGATGGACTGGCAAAAAAACTGAGTGCACTCAAAAAAGCCGGGATGAAATCCGTCGGCGATCTGAGAATGCGGATGAAAAACAGGAAGACACTTCCATCCCTTGCCGACGATGCCGGCATAGATTCCGACTATCTCGTGCTGCTCAGGCGCGCAGTTTTAGGATTTTTCCCCAAACCACGGTTGCTGAGCGCCTTCGATTGGTTGGATATGAATACGGTGATCAAGCTAAATCGAGCCGGTATTAAGGACACTCGGCAGCTCTATGAGGCCGCTTCGTCCGGCGTGGAGAGACTTGCCGGGGAGGTGGAGCTCCAGAAAGGTGATCTGTTGGAATTCATAGCCCTTTCCGATCTGTCGCGTATTCAGTGGGTTAGTCCCGTTTTTGCGAGGGTTCTGGTGGCCGCAGGCTTCAGCAGCGCGGCATCGGTGGCGGCAGCAGATTCCGAGGTACTCTATGAGGCCATCATAAAAGCCAATGATAGGGCCCGTTTCTACAAGGGCAAGGTGGGAATTCGCGATATAAAGAGGCTCATTGCGGCCGCCATCCTTGTCCCTGCGGAGTAATACGACATGGATAAAGGTGAGAATCCGGGCTCCCGCGGTATCCGGAAATCGCCATTTTCCGAGAGAGAGATGATGATTGCTATGGCAAACCGGAGCGAATCAGTGAGACTTGGAAGTGATGTTTAGTCTACTTGACAACCAGGATCTTGCGAACCTGGTCTATTTTGTCCGGTCCCACAAAGCGAACGAAGTAGATTCCCCGCGCAACCGGATTACCTGCTCCATTTCTGCCATTCCAGGAGACAGTGTATTCCCCGGCGTTTTGGAAGCCACGCTGGAGCACCGCCACAGTGTCCCCTGAGAGATCAAATACCTGAATTGTTACAGTTCCGGCGCTGTCAAGTTCATAATATATAAGTGTTTTATCATTATCAATCGGATTGACTATGTTGTTTAGAATGGAGATGCCGCCGGCTTGAAAAGAAATATTTCGAATTCTTATCGCCCAGGGAAGTACCTGCCGGTACCAGTTCGAAGCGGTGTCGTCAAGTACCTGCGCACAGTAGAGCTCTGAGCCTGCAAAAAAGAACACAAACTCCAAATCCCTGTCGCTTTTAATCATTGGATCCGGCACCTCGAACAGATATGTGTAGTTGTCATTGCTGGAGCTGGTTGCCATCTTTGTAGTCGTTTGAGTATGCGGGCGGGGAACCAAGCCGGAGAAGTTGCGCTCCGCAGCGGCATTTTCTCCAAATATTGGCAGCCATAGTCTCCCATTCTTAACTCTCGCTGTCGCGCTGTTTGAATAGACTAGTCTGGGGTTCTCCAAGATGCCCGTATATCTGTGCGCTATAAGCGAGAAATCATCTGCCGGCAAAAAATTATTCCAGCCGAAAGTGGTTACAATTCCATCGCTGCCGCTTACCGGACTTATGCTTCCTCGGGCGCTTATCGGCTCTACCAGGCCATTGCCCACCAGGCCGAGCCCCAGATCGGAAATTCTATGAGTAGTTTTTACCAGCCCAACGGCGTTATCGCTGGCATCGCCAAGATCAAAATTATGAGTACTCGCTGGGCTGGGAATATCTCTAATTCCGGCATCGGCTACAATTTCAACTTCATCAAGTATATTCGAGGCGCCAATGCTGTTGTTTGTTGTTAGAACCAATTCCCGCATTCCACTGTGTGTTTCATCCGAAACCCGCTTCAATCTCAGTAATCCACCTCCGGCCGTGGTGCCAAAATCACCTATCGCAATGCTAGAGGAGGTAGAGTCCACCACTGGCTCTGAAAAATGAATGAATATCTCATCCTTGTCCGCGATGGCAAGCGTGTATCCGATAATGGGAGCAGCATCATCGTGGGGCGTCTCATAAACCTTTGCCGTGGAGGCTGCCTCCCCACCGTCATAGAGTCGCAGCTCGAACCCATGTGCAGTGTCCTTGAGGCTTTCGTTCCTAACGAATTTCCACCTGGGAATGGCCGAGGTATCCAGGTAGGCCTGCTCTTCCAGCTCTATGTAGAACTGACGCGAATTCACATCATGCGCCTGAAAACCTGTAGCCTCATATCCCTCAACCTCAACCTCCAAACCACTGAAATCCATATTCAGATCGCTGTCACTTTCAACCAGAATCTTGTCAATGCGGCCGTTATGGATAGCAGCTCCGGTTAAATCTCCAATATCCTTGGTCCATGAGAGCGTTATGTAGGGGGGGCTAAACCAGTTGGGGCAGTCCTCAAAAGTAACGTTTACAGGTTTAACCTGCGGGATGGCTGTAGCATTCGAATGCAGAAGGTAGACAAACTCAAGCTCCAGCTCCGCCGATGGAGTCCTGTTGAAGTTCCAATAATGGGTTGCGCTCTCTGGTTGGGATGAAACCACGTATACATAGGACCGTGGAAATGGAAAAACCAGTGAACTTGGATTTAGCGGACCTCCGGAAGGATGCTCCCCGCTGCCCCTGATAGCAAACCTGGCGTTATTTACCACCCTGGTAGTCTTACCGCTCTGGAAGTAGAGAATCTTCCCTCGGACGCTGTCATCCTCGCAGATAAACTCGAGAAAATCATTGCTGCCGCCAATGTAGGCCGGATAGTTCCCAAGCAGGGTGAGTCTTAAGTTTCCAGTTATCACCACGCCATCGGCCCTTACGTATGAGCCGCGGAGAGTAATTCTGTGATTGGCTGTGATTAAGGTGCCGTTATGCAGTTGCAGACCAACTAAGGGAGGTTCGGAAACAGGAGTGCTTAGGGTCTTATTGGAATTGGGATTGTAGTAGCCATGGATGTAGATATCCGAGTCAAGGCTGATGCTTTGCCCGCTGGCGTCTATCTTGAGATTCCAGAAATTTTCATGGAGTATCGTGCCGTTCCCGCTTCCATTGTAATAGCTTACAAGGCCCATCCTACTCTTGTTCGCATCGTCATAAATGAATGTCTGTGTGGTCTGCTCACCGGTTAATCTGATTTCGCCATCCTCGTTATCCAGAGAGGAGCCTATGCTGAAGTTCCAATTTGTGAAATCCAAGACGGGAGTGTCCGCGCCCTCTAGGAGAAGATGGGCAATCGCAGCGCTGTGACCGCCCCTGATAAATCTCAGTTGCGCCGGATTGATTTCCGATTCAATCCGAACCTTGCCTCCTGCCGTGAAATCGCTGTTCTCGATATCCAAGTTGGAGTCCACCACTTCTAAGTTGTTGAATGTGCTTCCATTTCCTTCCAGAATCGAATCTGACTGGATGAATTTGACGGTGCCGGTGCCGCCTTCAAACCTCCCGGGTGATGTCACTGTCATGTTCCCTACCACCTCTATCGTTTCGGCTCCTCCATCTAGGGTTCCGCTGATGATGTTCAGATTGCCGGCGATTTGTATTTGACCTACCGCGGAGACTCTGCCATAGCTAGTTGACGGATTGGTTTGCTTATCAATGATGAGGCGTAAGAAGGTATATCCGCTTCCCGCCCCGAAGCTGGCAGAGGTGTTCTTATCCAGGGTAACGGTTGAATTGCCAGCGGTGAAGTTGGCGATTGTGAAATCCTTCCCAACTTTGATATCGGAACTTCCCGTTATTTCCATGCCCCCGGTTCCG
>Ga0209781_1000025_pt1 | contig 39803 bp, 39 predicted proteins | sample WorMetHERISLAND1_3_FD_187386 | JGI IMG/M metagenome (GOLD analysis project Ga0209781, IMG submission 187386) | Marine gutless worms symbiont microbial communities from Max Planck institute for Marine Microbiology, Germany - Olavius albidus HERON... | ecosystem: Host-associated > Annelida >...
ATACGCTCGATGCCTCTACCATCGACCTGCGCCTATCCGTCTTTCCGTGGGCACTGTTTCGCTCAACCAAAAAGGCAATATCCCAACCTTTATCCACATCTCCGACGGCAAGCTACACGACGTCAATGTCCTTGATCTACTGATCCCGGAGCCCGGCGCCTTCTACATCATGGATCGTATCCATATGAACTTCGAGCGCCTGTTCACGTTGCACAGAACAGGGCGTTTCTTCGTCATCCGCGCCAAGTCCACTACCAAATACAGGCGCCGCTACTCTCATCCCGGGGAAAAATCCGGTGGTGTTCGATGCGATCGGACCATTGCGCTGAGCGGAGTTAAGTCCGTGCGTGACTACCCCCTGCCATTACGCCGTATCCGCTACCATGATGTTCAGACCAACAAGACGTTCAACTTCTTGACCAATAACTTCGCCATTCCAGCGCAGACGGTGGCGGATCTCTACCGATACCGCCGGCAAGTTGAATTGTTCTTCACGTGGATCAAGCAACGCCTACGCATCAAATCGTTCTTCGGGACCTCCGAGAACGTGGTCAAAAGCCAGATTTGGATCGCTATCTCGGTTTACATCCTCGTCGCTATCATCAAGAATCGCCTTGACAGCAAATCGGATCTCTACACAATTTTACAGGTTCTGAGCCTGGCCTTACTCGAAAACACTCTTCTAGCTCTGTTGGTTACTAGAATGGAATCTATAAGCGATACTGCCTATACCCATAACCAACGGAATCTATTTGATAATTTCACCGGACAGTAGTGACCTTATATAGGTCCCGGAAGTAAAATACCACCAGCCGTCCTGATGAAGTATGCGGGCTAAAATCTGCCTCATCCATACCGGAGGCACCATCGGCATGATCCGAGAGAGAAGGGGCAAGGAATATGTCCTGCGTCTCCCGGAAGATCCGAGCGGGCTTCTGCGTCGCCTCGGGGTGGAAGAGGAAGTCCGGGAGCTCGCCGAGCTGGATTGCGTGGACCTGTTGAACAAGGACAGCGCTAACATGGTACCCGCGGACTGGACAAAAATGGCCCAGGCCATCTACCGGCGTCTGGATCAGGGATACCAGGGCTTCGTCATCACCCACGGCACGGACACCCTGCACTTTTCCGCCGCCGCCCTGGCCTTTGCCTTCGGCGATCGACTGCATCTGCCCATCGTCTTCACCGGCGCCCAGACCATTCCCGAGGTCGCCCATGGGGATGCCCGGACCAATTTGCTGCGGGCGGTCAAGGTCGCTTGTGAGGACCTGGCGGAGGTGGTGGTCGCCTTCGGTGACCATATCTTTCGCGGCTGTCGGGTGTGGAAGAAGGACGCGCGGCGCTTCGATGCCTTCGAGTCCCCGGCGGAATGCCCCGTCGGTTCTGTCACCGAGGAGATCCAGTTGGCGACTGGACGGGTGCGGACGCGCCGCGGCCGCTCGGAGCCGCTGGAGTTCCACCCCTGGTTCTCGGACGGCCTGGTCCGGCTCGCACTGATCCCCGGCCTGGAGCCCGAGACCCTGCGTCCGGTCCTCCACAGCGAGCGCTGCAAGGGAGTCGTCCTCCAGTCCTTCGGTGCCGGCAATCTACCCAACCAGGGGATCTATTCCTTCACTGGCTTCATCCGGGAGGCGGTAACGCTCGCCAAGCCGGTGATTATCACCAGCCAGCTCCCCGCCGGCTCCATCCTTGCCTCATCCTATGTCCCCGGCCGGGAGGCCCTGGCGGCCGGGGCCATCCCGACCGGCGATATGACCGACGCGGCGGCGACCACCAAGCTCCGCTGGATCCTGCACCAGGTGCAAGAAGCCACTGACAACGGCAGCCTGGCGCCTGGGGACAAGCTGGCACGGGTCAGAGAGATGATGGGCAGGGTCTATGTTGGGGAGATGACGCCCACCGACGGGTCGGGAGGAAATCGACGCTTGGATAGCGGTTGAATTTAAAGTGGCTCGGTTGTGCGACCGAATGATTTGAACCCCCACTATTTTTGACATCTGTGGTGCTGGATTCCGGCAATCCCTGCCGGAATGACGAGGTAGGGGCTGATGGACTTACAACACTATAATTTGGTAGTGGTAAATTTCAAACGGGTCGAGTGTAGAGCACCTAGAGCGCGGGCAAGCCCGCGCCTACCGCAGATCCGGGTCGGGTTGGAAGTAGGCGCCGGCTTGCCGGCGATCACGCGATCAGCCGGAGCGTCACCATTTTTCGCGCACCCCGAAATGGGGTCCGTCCGGTTTCGGGTGCAAACAATGGGGCGCCGGCCATTGCCTTCGGCGGCCTGCGTTCGTCCCGGCGCGCACTCCGCGCGGCACCAGGACTCCCGCAATGACTTGACGCCGTGTCGCATGGCTTGGCATTCCGTCTCCGCCGGCGCTCACGCGCCGCACTCTGACCAAACCCCCGGCCCTACGCCTACCCGGGGGCGGCGCACTCCGCTCAGCGCTTACGCTCCCTCGCTTCCCTGTGCTCCTCCTTTGAAAATTTACCACTACCGCCAAGACTTAAGGCTGGTCCTCCGGACAATGCCGAATCACTCAGGTTCGCTCAGACCCCACTCCGCGGGCGGTAGCCGTCGGGGATCAGGACTGTGGGGATGCACTGGGACGGGTCCTCGTCGGGGAAATCGAGGTTGTAGTGCAGGCCGCGGCTTTCGCATCGGCTTTGCGCGGAGCGGATGATGAGGTCTGCCACTTCCACCAGGTTGCGCAACTCCAGCAGGTCGTTGCCGACGCGGAAGTTGCCGTAGTATTCGATGATCTCCTGACGCAGCAGGTCTACCCGGCGTTTGGCCCGCCGCAGGCGTTTGTTGGTGCGGACGATGCCCACATAATCCCACATGAAACGGCGCAGCTCATCCCAGTTGTGGGCGACCACGATCTCTTCATCGGGCTCCGTGACCCGGCTCTCGTCCCAGGGAGGGACTTCCCGTGCCGGTGCCGGTGCCGGTCCGGTCATGTGCGCCTCGACGTCACGGGCCGCCAGCTCACTGTATACCAGGCATTCCAGCAGGGAGTTGCTGGCCATGCGATTGGCACCGTGCAGCCCGGTACAGGCGGCCTCGCCCACGGCGTAGAGTCCGGGCAGATCGGTATGGGCCCGCCTGTCCACCAGAATGCCGCCGCAGGTGTAGTGGGCGGCGGGCACCACGGGGATCGGCTCGCGGGTGATATCCACGCCCAGCTCCAGGCAGCGCGCCTGGATCGTGGGGAAGTGCTGCTCGATGAATGCACCGGACCGATGGGAGATGTCCAGGTACAGGCACTCGCTGCCGAGACGCTTCATCTCATAGTCGATGGCGCGGGCGACGATGTCCCGCGGAGCCAGCTCCGCCCGTTCGTCGAAACGCGGCATGAAACGCTCGCCGTCGGGTAGCAGCAGATAGGCCCCTTCGCCGCGCAGGGCTTCGCTGATGAGAAAGGATTTGGCCTCGGGGTGATAAAGGCCGGTGGGGTGGAACTGCATGAATTCCATGTTGGCGACCCGGCAGCCGGCGCGCCAGGCCATGGCGATGCCGTCGCCAGTGGCCATATCGGGATTACTGGTATAGAGGTAGACTTTGCTGGCGCCACCGGTCGCCAGGACTACGCAACGGGCGACCAGGGTGACGACCTGTCCCGAACGTCGATCCAGCACGTAGGCGCCGATACAACGATTGTCCTTGATACCCATCTTGTGGGTTGTGATCAGATCGACCGCGTTGTGGTCTTCGTAGAGGCGGACGTTGGCACGCTCGCGGATGTGACGGTCCAGCGTGCCCGCGATTTCCCTGCCGGTGGCATCGGCCGTATGGATGACGCGGCGGTGGCTATGGCCCCCCTCGCGGGTGAGGTGGTAGCCGCTTGCCTCCTTTCCCTGGGTGTCGCGGGTGAAGCTCACCCCCTGTTGCAGCAGCCAGCGGATCTCCCGGGGTCCGTGCTCCACGACCAGGCGGACCACCTCGGGGTCGCATAGGGTGCCACCGACCCGGAGGGTGTCCCGGATGTGGGAGTCTATCGAGTCGTCCGGGTCCAGCACGGCGGAGATTCCGCCTTGGGCATAGTAGGTGTTGCTCTCGTGCAGTGCGCCCTTGGCGACCACCGCGACGGCGATGTCCGGGTGCAGCTTCAAGGCCAGGCTCAAGCCTGCCGCTCCGCTGCCGAGGACCAGGACATCGTAGCGAAGGATATTGCTCATGGGGGGATCTTACCGGAAACGCCCGCGGGAGGCGGCAGGGTAGACACCGCTGAGAAGCAGTCCGGTTAAAACGGAGCCGAGCGTCGAGCGCAGCACTGCGGTCATGCCTAAGACACCCCAAAGGTTTCCTTGTTGGGATCGACCAGCAAAATTTCCGCCACCGCCTCGGTCATCCAGCCGGTCACCAGTAACACCACAGCCTTGATGCGGTCGGCCTCGCGTTTGTCTCGGGTGCGGCGGTGTGCCTGACGCAGGTCGGCGAGCTGGTCAGGTGACAGGGCGTACTCGAGCATACCGGCTATCATGCGGATTTTTCACCTACTTATGCACAACTCTTCAATGAAAAAATGACGGAATTTCCTAGTGTAAGGTCTTGACATTGATTGACAGGATATGCAATGGAATCACAGGAAAATAAGTTGATCAATCTCTAAATGACCTACAAACGATATTGCAAGGCGATGGACGAAAGAGAAAAGGCTGAATACGCCAGATATACTCTGGAAAATATGGTCTATCTACACTTTGACATTGATGATATAGATCATGTGGAAGACGCCGATCTGGAGTGGATGAACTTGGACGCCGGAGAGCTGGAGGATATCAGGTGTCTTATGGAGAAGCTGACCAGGAAGGCGGAGAAACTCGAAGCCAAATGGAAGAAAAAAGCCAGTTATTGATCGAATATTATACTCCATGCTTTAATCTACAAAAAACTAGAAACAGAAATATCAAGACTTTAAACCAGGGAATTCCGAAAATGATATAAGAATAGTATAATTGCGCGAAGGTCATGCGCAGGTATTGCTCGAGACAGGAAAATGTCTTCTTGTAGCGGTTGCCGTCCTACTGCGCAACGCCTCGACGAAACGCATGCATCGCTAAAGAGTCAATGACCTGAGAAAAAAACGAGCTTGCCGATGTGTATAACCGGGTCCCCAACATCTTGTCGGGTAGCAGAGGCCCCAAAATAATTCCCAATGGAAGAACCGGGTAGATGTTATCGGTACTTCGGTCACGGTTGTCCCGCCTGTTGCCGCTGGTCCTGATCTGGCTCACTCGGGCCACCCGCCGCGGATCCCGAACCGATCGACAGCTAGCGCGGATGGCCGATGCGTTGCGTTCTCTGAGCTACGAGGGCACACTCGTCTATCTGCACGGCAATCGGCTCGAGTCGCTGCGGGTCGTGCACCGGGTCGAGGACAGCCGGATTCAGGAGCATCTGGTTGCTCTCAACGGGCTGGTCCGTACCCTGACCAGGGGCAAGGACGGCGTTACTTGCGCCTTGTCGGTTTCCCACTCCATATTCAATGCCGGGGCACGGCCTGGGGAAAAATGTGTTCCGCGCGGGGGTGCCGGACCCCGGGGTATTGCAGGACCATTATAGGATCCATCCCCTAGGTGAGGTCCGGGTGGCGGGCAGATATACGCAAGTGGTGGGTATCACACCGCGGGACCGCCTGCGGTACGGCTATCGGTTCTACCTGGATCGGGAGAGTAGATTACCGCTCAAGTCCGACCTGATGGGACAGTGGACCGACCCCATTGAGCAAGCCATGTTCAATCCCTGGACCTGTTGCCGCCGCGGGAGTCGGCGTCCACCGCCGGTCCGGTGCCGCCGCAACGGCAGGCCGGACCTAGGCCTCCGATTCCCGACTTGCTGCCTTGGCGGTTCGATGCCCTTCCCCCGGCTTCAGCCTGGTGATGCATAATGACTGGCGTGCTGCCGGCGGGCAGCCAGTGGACCATTTGGTACTTTCTATGTCGAGGCGGGCAATCCGCAGGAGGGCCTGGAGGGCGGTACCCATATCGGTGCCATCCATGCCGTCGGTAAACGGGTATCCGGTCATCAGATTACGGTCGTGGGCGAGGTGCCGCCGGAAACGGTGGAGACGGTGCTTGCAGGCATCCGACACGTTCCGGGGGGACGGCGGTGATTGAAGAGACGGGTCTGGTCATCTCGGTGCAGGGCGATCTAGCCGAAGTGGAAGGGCAGGCTCGCAGCAGTTGCGGAAGTTGCGCCGTCAAGGGCACCTGCGGCACCTCCTTGCTGGCCCACTACTTCGGTCGCAAGCAGTTGCTGCTGCGGGCCCACAATTCCATCGGGGCCAGGCCCGGTGAGCGGGTGGTCATCGGGTTGTCGGAAGGCAGCTTGCTGGAGGCGTCGGTCCTCGCCTATCTGGTACCCTTGTTGGCCATGATCGGCGGGGCGGTGGCGGGCGTCTTCGTCGCCGAACGCTTGGTCCCTGCGTACACGCAGCTGCTGAGCATCGTGGCCGGGCTGGGCGGACTCGTCGCTTCTCTGGCTTGGCTGGTCGGCTTCATCCGTACTAAATCTCTGGATGAGCGTTACCGACCGCGCATCCTGCGCCGCCTGGCGACAGGTCCGGGTGAGCTTGCTCGAGGTTTTCCCGTGATTAAGGCTCGTTGATATTTAATGAGAAGTATCCTGCACATCCTGTCCTATTAAGGTTTCGCGACGGAGCTTGCGTTGGACAAAGGAAGCCGAAGACGACATGAAGAAGGCGTATGAGTGGTATGAAGAAGAATGTGGCACTGAAATAGCGGATTGGTGGGAAGGAAGCGCAGGGGGACAGATTCCATATTGGACCGCTGGGTCGAAGACCCGGGTTACAGCCAGGGAGCCATGATTGTTGCGGCCACGACGAAAGCGTTTACCGTTTTCCGTTAATTAAAGCTCGGCTCTTCGGAGAATAAATCAGACGGTATGGCAAGCATGAAAAAGAACGCTCTCATCGCGGCAGCAATCTGCCTGGTCCATACCTGGTTTGCGCTGCCGCCGCACGCAGTGGCCGGTGCGCTGCCGGAGTTCAGCGGGCTGGTCGAGACCTACGGGCCGTCCGTGGTCAACATCAGCACCAGGCAGTCCCATCGCACCACCCGGAAATTCCAGGGTTTTTCAGTACCCGACCTGCCCGAGGGCAGTCTCTTCCATGATTTCTTTCGCCACTTCTTCGGAGGAGAGGGCCTGACCCCGCACGATGAGGATCGGCAGTCCCGATCATTGAGCTCCGGCTTCTTCATCTCCGCGGACGGGTATCTGCTCACCAATTTCCAGGTCGTGCAAGGCGCCAATAAGATCATCGTCCGCACCAGCGATCGCCGGGAGTTTCCCGCCAAGCTGGTGGGAACCGACAGGCGTAGCGACATTGCCTTGCTCAAGGTGGAGGCGCAGGGCCTACCCCCGGTCGAGCTGGGTACCGCCAAGAACCTCAAGGTTGGTGACTGGGTGCTCGCCATCGGCTCCCCCTTCGGCCTCGACCACTCAGCTACCGCCGGTATCGTCAGCGCCAAGGGTCGGAGCCTGCCGAGCGAGAATTATGTCCCCTTTATCCAGACCGATGTGGTGATCAATCCGGGCAACTCCGGTGGTCCCCTGTTCGACCTGGACGGCAAGGTTGTGGGCGTGAACTCCCGGATCTATAGTCGCACGGGCGATTTTATGGGGCTGTCCTTTGCCATCCCTATCGATGTCGCCATGGATGTGGTCGAGCAGCTCAAGGCCACGGGAAAGGTCAGCCGGGGCTGGCTCGGCGTGAGGATTCAGGAGGTGACCAGCGAGCTGGCGGAGACCTTCGGTATGGATCGGCCGCGGGGGGCACTGGTTGCGCAGCTGCTTCCGAACGGCCCGGCGGCGAAGTCGGAGCTGCGGGTGGGGGATGTGCGACCCGAGTGACCGAGCCCGCGCGGCTGGAGGTGCTGCGTAAGGGTCGCATCGAGGAGGTGACGGTGATCATCGGTGAGCTGCCGGACGAAGGTGAGCTGGCCGCTGCTGTGGAGCCGGAATCCACGACGGTGGACAGCCTCGGCCTGGTGGTGGGAGATCTGAGTGCGGGGCAGCGCGACCAGCTCGGGTTGGAGCAGGGCGGAGTGATCGTGCGGGAGGTCAAGCCCGGTGCAGCCGAACGCGCTGACATAGAACCCGGCGATCTGATCCTGATGTTCAACAGCAAGCCGGTAGAGGGTACCGGGCAGTTTCGGAAATTGCTCGTGGACAGCAAGCCGGGGCGTTCGGTCGCCGCCCTGATTCAGCGCGATCACGGGCGCCTGTTCTTGGCGGTGAGCATTCCGGAGAAGTGAAGGTAATTCGATGCTCGCAATCGCTCACACCCAGTTAAATGTCAATAGCCCCTGATCACATCCGCAACTTCTCGATCATTGCCCATATCGACCATGGCAAATCCACCATCGCGGACCGGTTCATCCAGCTCAGCGGTACCTTGAGCGAGCGCGAAATGGCCGACCAGGTGCTGGACTCGATGGACCTGGAGCGGGAACGCGGGATCACCATCAAGGCCCAGAGCGTCACCCTCGACTATGTGGCCGGGGATGGCGAGACCTATCGACTCAACTTCATCGACACGCCGGGCCACGTGGATTTTTCCTACGAGGTCTCGCGTTCCCTGGCCGCCTGCGAGGGGGCCCTGCTGGTGGTCGATGCGGCCCAGGGTGTCGAGGCCCAGAGCGTGGCCAACTGCTACACCGCCATCGAGCAGGGCCTCGAGGTCCTGCCGGTGCTCAACAAGATCGACCTACCGGCGGCGGAGCCGGAGCGGGTGATCCATCAGATCGAGGAGATCATTGGACTCGAAGCCAAAGATGCCTTGCGGGTGAGCGCCAAGACGGGAGCAGGCATCTCCGATCTGCTCGAACGCCTGATCATCGACATCCCACCGCCGGCCGGCAATCCTAACGGCCCTTTGCAGGCCCTCATCATCGACTCCTGGTTCGATCCCTATGTGGGCGTCGTCTCCCTGGTGCGGGTCGTCAACGGCGCCATCAGACGCCGCGACAAGCTGCTCGTCATGTCCACCGGCCGTACCCACCAGGCGGGCGGTATCGGGGTGTTCACTCCCAAGAAGCTGGAACGCCAGGTCCTAGAAACGGGGGAGGTCGGCTTCCTGATCGCCGGGATCAAGGAGATCGACGGCGCCCCGGTCGGTGACACCATCACCCATGCGGACCGTCCGGCGCCGGCATCACTGCCCGGATTCAAACAGCTGCAGCCGCGGGTGTTCGCCGGACTCTATCCCACCCGCTCCGACGTTTACGAGGACCTGCGCGATGCCTTGCGCAAGCTGCGGCTTAATGATGCCGCCCTGTTCCATGAGCCGGAAGTCTCCCAGGCCCTGGGGTTCGGATTCCGCTGCGGCTTTCTCGGGATGCTGCACATGGAGATCGTTCAGGAGCGCCTGGAGCGCGAGTACGATCTGGACCTGATTACGACGGCGCCGACGGTCGTCTATGAAGTCCTGCGTTCCGACGGTGAGCTCGTGCGGGTGGACAATCCGGCCGACCTGCCCGAGGCGGGTAAGCTCAGCGAGATCCGGGAGCCCATCATCGAGGCCCATATCCTGGTGCCTCAGGACCTGCTCGGCGGGGTCATCAACCTGTGCATCGAGAAGCGCGGGGTGCAGAAGGATATCCGCTACCTGGGCGGCCAGGTCCAGGCCGCCTACGAGCTGCCCTTGAACGAGGTGGTGTTGGATTTCTTCGACCGTTTAAAATCCGTCAGCCGCGGCTATGCCTCTTTCGAATATGATTTTAAACACTTTCAGGCCTCCGACCTGGTCAAGCTCGAGGTCCTGATCAACGGGGAGCGGGTGGATGCCCTGTCTGCCATCGTGCATCGGGATAACGTCCAGCTCCGCGGCCACGCAGTGACCGTGCGCATGAAGGAGCTCATCCCCCGACAGATGTTCGAGGTCGCCATCCAGGCCGCCGTCGGTAGCAAGATCATCTCCCGCACCACGGTCAAGGCCCTACGCAAGAATGTGACTGCCAAGTGCTACGGCGGCGACGTGACCCGCAAGCGCAAGCTGTTGGAGAAGCAGAAGGCGGGCAAGCGGCGCATGAAGCAGGTGGGGAAGGTGGAGATCCCCCAGGAGGCCTTCCTTGCGGTGCTGCAGGTTAGGAAAGATAATAAATAGCTGAAGAGCACCTTGAAAAACTCCATAGGAGGGATTTGTCAAGGTGCCCAATTAGCTACCTGAAGCGGCATGAGGTTTCTGCTGAATGCCAATATGCCGTGCTCAACCCTGGCGGTGTTTGTGGAGCGTGGGCATATACAACGAAGCGCGTTCGGGACACCGGCATGGGCGATGCACCCGACAAAAAGATTGCGGCCCAGGCGCGTGCTGATACCGCTGTACTCGTGACGCGTAATCTGGATTTCGCCGATGTGCGCAGCTATCCTCCGGAAAGTTGCGGACGATTGGACCGCTGGACGTATCACGACGCTGGTCGGTCAATTTCTCACCATGGAAGGGCTCATTGCCCGCATTCCCTGTCATCTCGTGATCCTTGACCGGAATCATGTACGTTTTCGGCCCGCGCTGGGCTGACCGGAACCGATAGATATCTAAGGGTCTAAATAACTTTAACATCTGCAACTGCATGCTAAGGTTATGTTATACAAGGAAAAAACAGGTGTTTCAGGCGTTCACGCCTTTCGGAAGCCAAATTCAGACTGATCATGCGCTATTTTACGCAAGATCTACCGGCCTGGAAAATCGCCGCGCTGAGAGATGTAAGCCGCTCGATGATCGATTAACGGTTCTTCAAGCTACGACCTAGAATCGCCCAGCTTTGTGACGCCTCATCGCCCTTTTCCGGCGAGGTTGAAGGGGATGAATCCTCTTTTGGCGCCCGCCGTATTCGGGGAAAAAAGGGGCGTGGAGCCAGGGGTAAAACAATCGTCTTCGGAAGACTGGAATGGCAGGGAAAGGTCTGCACGGAGATCGTCCCGGATGCCTCCAAAAAGCCGCTACACAGGCCGTGATTCGGGGCCAGGTAGCCCTCAGCATCATCTGGAGGGACTACAATGGGCTGGTGGATATGGGTTATCAGAAGCATCTCCGCGTCCATCAGTAACGAATTTGCGCGAGGCAATTGCCTTATCAACGGCATTGAGCCATTCTGGTCATATGCTAAACGGAGGCTTGCAAAATTCAAGGGTGTTCCCAGACATACGTTTCATCTACACCTCAAAGAATGTGAATTCAGACTCCGCTGAGCGAAAATTCTCTCTAAAGTTATCTAGACCCTATCAAATAGATCCCGTTGGTTATGGGTATAGGCAGTATCGCTTCTAGATTCCATTCTAGTAACCAACAGAGCTAGAAGAGTGTTTTCGAGTAGGGTTAGGCTCAGAACCTGTAAAATTGTGTAGAGATCCGAATTGATGTCAAGGTGATTCTTGATGATAGCGACGAGGATGTAAACCGAGATAGCGATCCAAATCTGGCTTTTGACCGCGTTCTCGGAGGTCCCGAAGAACGATTTGATACGTAGGTGTTGCTTGATCCACTTGAAGAACAATTCAACTTGCCAACGATATCGGTAGAGATCCACCACCGTCTGCGCTGGAATGGCGAAGTTGTTGGTCAAGAAGTTGAACGTCTTGCTGATCTGAACATCGTGGTAGCGGATACGGCGTAATGGCAGGGGGTAGTCACGCACGGACTTAACTCCGCTCAGCGCAATGGTCCGATCGCATCGAACACCACCGGATTCGTCCCCGGGATGAGAAAGGACATTGACGTCGCGTAGAAGGCACCAATCTCGCCTTTAACCCCCTCTCCCCAAGCTTCCTTGCTACGCTTGGGGCAGGCTTTCTCCCAGAAAGAAAGGGGCTTTTGCGACACCCTCCCAAGGGGGCGAGGGAGCGAACGGGGCATTACTTACCGGAAGTCAAGATAGCTACACCGTCCGATCCACGTAATGGGTCCGGACATAGTCGTCCACCATGCGGGTGAACTCTTCGGCGATCCAGTTGCCCCTGAGGGTTGCGGCCTTTTCGCCGTCCACGTAGACTGGCGCGGAGGGCTGTTCGCCGGTGCCGGGGAGACTGATGCCGATGTTGGCCTGCTTACTCTCGCCGGGTCCGTTGACCACGCAGCCCATAACCGCGACCTGCATGGATGCCACCCCGGGATAACGGCTGCGCCAATGGGGTATCTGCTGCCGCAGGTGACCCTGAATGTCCTTGGCCAACTGCTGAAAATAGCTGCTGGTGGTGCGGCCGCAACCGGGGCAGGCGGTCACCATGGGCGAAAAGGAGCGCAAGCCCATGGTTTGCAGGATTTCCTGGGCGACGATGACCTCCCGCGTACGCGATTCCCCAGGCTCCGGGGTCAGGGAGACGCGGATAGTATCCCCGACCCCTTCCTGCAACAGGACCGCCAGGGCCGCGGTGGAGGCGACAATGCCCTTGGAACCCATACCGGCTTCCGTGAGCCCCAGGTGGAGCCCGTAACTGCAGTGCGCCGCGAGCGATCGATAGACCGCGATCAGGTCCTGCACCCCGCTCATCTTGCAGGAAAGCAGGATGCGGTCGCGGCCGAGTCCCAACGCCTCGGCCCGCTTGGCGCTCTCGAGCGCCGAGACCACCATAGCCTCGCGCATCACCTCATCCGCTTCCCTGGGGGAGGTGGACCCGGCGTTCTCATCCATGAGGCGGGCGACGAGCTCCGGGTCCAGACTACCCCAATTGACCCCGATGCGCACCGGCCGCTCATAGCGGCAGGCGATCTCGATGAGGGTGGCGAACTGGGTATCGCGCTTCTCCCCACGGCCCACGTTACCCGGATTGATGCGGTACTTGGCCAGGGCCTGGGCGCAATCCGGATAGTCAGCAAGCAACTGATGCCCGTTGAAGTGGAAATCGCCGATCAGGGGTACGTCCAAACCCTGCTGGTCGAGGGCCTCGCGGATGGCGGGTACCGCCCGCGCCGAGGACTCGTTGTTGACCGTGATGCGCACCAGCTCGGAGCCGGCCCGCGCGAGCACGGCCACCTGGGCCGTGGTGGCCGCCACATCGGCGGTATCCGTATTGGTCATGGATTGGACCACGATGGGCGCGTCGCCACCGACACGAACGCCGCCGATGAATACCGGCACGGTCCGGTGACGTTGGGTATGGTGTAGATGTAATAAATCTTTTGTCATCCACTAACTCAATAGGGCTGTGTCGGTCTGAAAAGACCGTTCGTTTGCTGCGCACAAGGAATATCACGTGTTTTTCACCTTCGCTCCAGAGATAGGCACAGCTAGTCGAGGTAGCCGCAGTGATCTCTTTGGGAACATCGACTTTCCAAGCCTTCAAAACCTTTAATGATCGCTGGATTGTGCAGATTTTTAGGCATGCAGTTCAGAAGTGTATTCTCCGCAGATCTGTCTCTGCCTCCGGCTCCGTTCACATGCGCAAGCGCAAGTTCATGCACGAGTGTTGCTATGACCGTCCAGTGCCCCATTCGCAGTGAATAGGCTGAGATAGTGATTTCATTGCCTAAGGTGACACCATATCGGAGTGCTTGGCCCCCCCGGATCAAAGCTGATCCACACCCGTGGATCTACCCAGACTTGGTCGAACGTTCTCCTCCCGGGAAGAGCCTGAAACGCGTTGTTGCAAGGCCCATGTCCTCTAATTCGTGAGTTGATGATCTGTGCGGCCCTCTGTACCGTCGACAAGTAATTCACGTCAGTGTATGGGTTCCACTGCCAACCCGAGCGCGGAGTTGGACTTACACCTCGAAGCGGGGGTGTTTATTCTCGGCATTGCAAGACTTCCCGACGTCGCAGATCTATCCGGTTTACCATCCCCGGCATCTGGATGCCGACAATCTCTGCCGGTATGAAGCAGAGAATTCGATTCGCGTGATTCGTAGCTTGTGCTCGGCTGCTCCTGCTCCTCTTCGGGCTGTTTTGCTTCTTCTCCTGTCGAGCTTTGTCAGTACGCGAGGACACCGCAATCACCCCGTGCGCTCACATAGCTCGCTCAGACGAACGGCAACAACCACTCATCCGGATCAGATAACCCGGTTGTCATGCAGGCGCTTGATCTCGGAGGGATTCATCCCCAGGAGGTCCTGCAGCACTTCATCGGTATGTTGCCCGAGCGCGGGCCCCAGGCTGTTGATCTCTCCCGGCGTTTCGGACAGGCGCGGCAGTGAGCAGGGGACGATGAGCGTCTCTTCCTCATCGGGGTCGTCCACCGAAACCAGATTGCGGCGGGCGTGAAATTGCCGGTTACCGAAGATATCTGCGATATTGGCGAGGGGGGCATAGGGCGCGCCGGTGGCATTGCAGCGTTTCTCCACCTCGTCGCGCGTCAGCGAACCGCACCAGGCACTCACCACATCATTGACCTCGTGCCGTGCCTCCAGGCGCTTCTGATGCCGCCCATAGAGGGCATAGGAGGCCAATTCCGGCCGGTCCATCGCCTTGGCCAGGGCCTCGAACAGTTTGTTGGTGGTGCAGGCGAAGGCCACCCATTTATCGTCCTTGGTACGGAAGTGACCGAGGGGACAGGCGATCGGATTGTGGGGGCCGGTGCGTTCGCGCACCGTTCCATACAGGGCGTAGGCCGGCGCCATTTCATCCGAGAGTCGAAAAACCGATTCATACAAGGCGGCATCGATGTACTGCCCCTTGCCCGTCTTCTCTTTGTAGCGCAGGGCCAGCAGGATTCCGAGCACCCCGTAGAGGCCGGTCAGGTAATCGGCCAGCGTGGTGGAGCCCGGCGTGACCGGGGTCTCCCGTGGCATACCCGCAAGATACGCCAGGCCGCCCACGGCATGGGCGATGCGGGCAAAGCCGGGCCGGTCCCGATAGGGCCCGGTCTGGCCGTAGCCGGAGATGCGCAACATCACCAACCCTGGATTGAGCTTGCGCAGGACTTCCCAGCCCAGCCCCCATTTCTCGAGGGTTCCGGGACGGAAGTTCTCGCACAAGACATCGGATTTGCTGACCAGCTGCTTGAAGATCTCGGCCCCGTCGGGTGTGCGCAGGTCGACGGTAACCGACTTCTTGTTGCGGGCCTCGCTGAGCCACGCGAGGGTATCGCCGCGTTTGGTCGCGGTCCCGAAATTACGGCAGGGGTCGCCGCCAAACGGATGTTCGACCTTGAGCACTTCGGCGCCGAACTCGCCCATGATCCCGGCGGCATAGGGTGCTGCGATGAAGGTCGCCACATCGATGACGCGAATCCCGGACAGGGGCAGGCGCGGCTTGACTTCCGATTTCGAGTTGCCGGACACGGTTGTTTTGTCCTTCTGTTTGGGCTGAACGGCCATAGGGACGCCCTCTTAAATTCAGACCACATTATTCTTATGAAACTCGGCGAGCTCGGCGGTGGTCATGCCCAGCAGCTCCGCGAGCACCTTATCGGTCATATTCCCGAGCGTCGGGCCCAGGTGTTCGATACGCCCAGGGGTCTCCGACAGCCTCGGAATGACGCCCGGTACCGTGATCTCGCCCACGTCCGGATCATTGACCGTGACCAGATTGCCGCGCGCTTGGTAATGGGGATCGGCAAAGATATCGGCGATGCTGTTCAGGGCCCCGATGGGGACCTGTGCTGCGAGGCACTTGTCCATCAGCTCGTCACGGGTCATCGAGGCCGTCCAGTCGCCAACGATGCGGTCGACCTCGTCGTGGGCGGCGAGTCGCTTGTGCTTGAGACCGAAGGTCCCCTCGGCGGCCAACTCGGGCCGTTGCATCGCGTCCTCGGCCAGGCGGGCGAACATCTTGTCGTTGGTGCAGGCGATCGCTACCCACTTATCATCCTTGGTGCGGAAGTGGCCGTGGGGACAGGCGATGATGGTCCCGGCGCCTTCCCGCTCGCGGATCTTGCCGTGGAGGCCGTAGGCCGTTGACATCTCGTCCAGCTGGCGGAACACCGCCTCGTAGGTTCCGATGTCGATGTATTGGCCCCGCCCGGTCTGCTCCCGATGGCGCAGCGCCAGCATGATGCCGATCGCCCCGTACAGGCTCACCATATAGTCGGCAAGCGGATTGGGGCCGGGGATGGTGGGCGTTTGCCCGGGAAATCCACACAGATAGGCGAGACCGCCGAAGGCGTGGGCCAGGTGCGCGAAACCGCGGTGGTCCCTGAATGGACCGGTCTGACCATAGCCGGTGACCCGCAGCATGACCAGCCCCGGATTGTCCTTGTTCAGCTCGTCCCAGCCGACCCCCCAGCTCTCCATAGTGCCCGGCCTGAAGCTTTCCACCACCACATCGCATTTCGCGACCAGCTTCCGAAACAGCTTGGCCCCGGTGGGCTGGCGCAGATTGATGGTAACGGATTTGCGGTTGCGGGCCTCACTCAGCCAAAACAGGGTTGAGTCCTGGCGACGGGAGGGGGTCCCCAAGGCCCGCATCGGGTCCCCGGCGATCGGGTACTCGACCTTATAGACCTCGGCCCCGAACTCGCTCAGGATCGAGGCCGCATAGGGCCCCGCGATGAAATTGCCTACGTCGACGACCCGGATGCCGTCGAGCGGCAAGCCTTTGGGCTCGGCAACCGGTTGCTCCTCCGCCCGACCGGTCGGCTCCTTGGTGTCAGCGTCCTTTGCCGCCTGCCGGGTCTCTTTAACGCCCGAATTTTGCGTTTCTTGGCTCATTGCCTACCCCTGTTTCGCTTTTTCACTTCTAGTAATGATGCAGGCCCGCCTGCGGCAACCCGGTTGTTCCAGCGCCGGAGCGGATGTGATCGTCGATCACAGAACCCCCACCCGGCGCGATTTCCCGCACCCTGAAAGGGGGAACAAACTACCGCTACCAATCGAAGCCGGTCCCTGCCGCCCTGTGATCGTGAGTGAATCACATTTGATGCCGAAACGTAAAGCCTCCGTTCGAATGTGGAATCTCTCAGACACTCAATGGCCGGGGCGCTCAAGACTACAGGAATATAGAGTCAGCACCTCCTTGCCGACCCGACTCCGGCGCAATGCCACTGAGTTCAGGCAATGCCACCGGCTCGACAAGGATTGCCGGAAAAGGCCGAGTCATTTAGGATCACCGGCCACCTTAACGAACTTGCGGAACTGGGGTTTGCGCTTTTCCTTGAATGCCGCAACGCCTTCCTTCGACTCATCGGTGTCGTAGTACAGGCCGACGGCCTGCAGGCCCAGGGCCGAGATGCCGCGCTGGTGTTCGGTATCTGCATTGAACGCCCGCTTGGCGATCGCCAGCGCGGTGGGGCTGCGCTCCATGAGCTCGTCGCACCAGCGCTGCACCTCTTCATCCAGCTGCTCATGGGGAACCACGCAATTGGCAAACCCCATCCGAAACGCCTCTTCAGCCGTGTAGCGCCGGCACAGATACCACATCTCCCGGGCCCGCTTCTCTCCGATGGTGCGGGCCAGAAAGGCACAGCCGAATCCAGGGTCCACGGAGCCCATCTTGGGACCGACCTGACCGAAGATCGCCCGTTCGGAGGCGATCGTAAGATCACACAAGAGCGCGAGTACATTGCCGCCGCCGATCGAATAGCCCTGCACCCGCGCGATGACGGGTTTCGGAATATCCCGAATGACACTCTGCAGCGCCTCGAGCGGCAGACCGATGGTCCCCCGACCGTCATAAGCACCCTCATGGGACGACAGATCCCCACCCGTGCAGAATGCCTTATCGCCGGCCCCGGTCAGGACCACGACTCCAATCTTGCGATCCCAGCCCGCACGATTGAAGGCATCGATCAGCTCGTCACAGGTGATACCCCGAAACGAGTTGAAGGTATCGGGTCGATTGATCGTGATCCTGGCGACTCCCTTATCGACCGCATAGAGAATATCTTGATACGCCATTTTCATGTCTCTCGTTTAGAGTTGTCAGCCTGACATCCCGTTTCAGGGCACCTTGAAAAATAGGTGTTTTTGCTCGTCAGGCAATTCTAGTACATTGATATACAAACAGGCCGTTTACGAGAATCATATTTTTCAGGCTCATGGGGCCAACTGGGTGAGAGCTATCCAACCGCCTCGTCAAGCCTGAGAATCAGCCCCCCAAAATGAGTTGCCAAAGGAGAAGCCGATGATCCGTTTCTCAACCCTCGATTTGATGGATGAGCCGAAATGTTACGTGTATCTGGTTGCGATTTTGCATCCGGAGGGTCTCGGGGTCTCGGTTGCCCGGCGTGCCACACCCGGTTGCGCACGCGAAGGTCCATCGACGTGATCGCGCGCCCTTGTTGTCCTTTCGCTGCGCTTGCGGTCGGATCTACAACGCGTTACGGCAACCCTGTGGCAAGGTACCCATCACGGCTGTTTCTGATCGTACGGATCTTGCAGGGCATCGCCCAAGGGGTTCCCACTCGGCATCTGGCACAAGAGGCTTCCGACGCCGTGTGGGTCAGCGCCCTTTTCAGACCGGCCGCAAACTCCTTGGGGTTGCGCACCACCGGTCGGAATCGGCTCCCCAACGCCATGATAGTCGACACCGCCGCCGCCGCGGCCTGGGAATCCCAGACGCTTTGCGCGCCCTGCAGCTGGGCCGGATTGCTGAGCGGCAAGAGGTCTTTACCCTCCTTGGCTAGGTCGATCTCCCGACCCGTTTTGCTCTCCACTAGGAACAGGTCGCCCCGTTCCACTTGCTTCAGTAAGCGATCCAATCTCCACTGGTCACGGCTCAGGCCATGGGGGTAATGGCACCCATCGCGCAGCATCTGGTCGATGCCCCCGACCCGCCGCGAGCCATGGCAGTCGAAGAAGGCCCGTTCGATCTGCGAACGGGCAAAAAACGGATGCTCGATCTTCGGCAAATCCCGCCATTCGATGTCCCCGGCGCGTTTTATCCTCACCGTCGGCATTCCGCCTTTTCGGTCGATCGGTGCTACGACTCCCTCAAGTCACCGATCAAGTCCGTGAGCCAACGTTGCCACTGGTGGGTCCAGAACCTGGCGGCGGCGGTCGGCCCTCCCCAGTACAGAGAAAACAGGTCCAGATTCGAGAGGTGGGTACCGAAATTCCGGGAGGAGGGCGGAGCCAGCACACGGGCCGTCAGCTCGCACACGAACTGCCGGATGGCCGCAGCGGGTAAGACGTGGCCGATGGAGCTCCCGACGAAAATATCCTTGATGACGCCCTCGATCGTCAGGATGCTCTTGCGATACAGGAGCAAGACACTGCTGAACTGCACGCCAGCCGACAAAGAGGCCTCGTCCAACAGCGACTGTGACCAGCGAAAGCCGGGGATCATGTCGGTGTAGAGTTTACCGACCGCCTTATCGACCACGGCACGTAGCGCCACTACGTCGACCGGCGCCAACGCCAGGGCCTCGATCTCACGCGCGATGCGCTGGGGATCCAAAGTCAATGCACCCAGCAGGAGCTGCATCATGTGAACGCGCTCGACCTTGCCCAGATAGCCGATAAGGCTCCAATCCAGAATCGCAAGCCGTTCATCCTCGGTGAAGAAGAGATTTCCGGCATGGGGATCGGCGTGGAATATGGCCGTCTCCAGCGGTGTCCACACGGGCCGCGCGACCAGCGCATCGATAACCGAATTCGCCAACCGACGGCGCTGACGCTCTGAAAACGCCTCCACATCGGTTACCTTCCGACCATGGATACGCTCCATGGCGGTGATGCGCGACGTGCAGAAGGGGAACAGCGTAGGGACCTGAATACTCCGCGCATCCCGATAAAATTCAGCGGCCTCTGTCAAGTTGTGCTGCTCATGGTCGAGGCGGATCTCCCTGGCGAGCAGCTCCCGGATGCTTGCCAACGACTCGGCGTAATTCAGCGGTGGAACCTTGTAGTATTCACACCGCTCGTCGATAAACCGGCCGAGCTTCGACCAGATTGCCAACTCTTCCTCTAAAAACTCCTCGATCCCCGGCTTGAGGACCTTGAGCACACCATCGGCCGGACCGGAAGCATCCGCGGCAACCGACGCAAAAGGTACCACGACGGAGACACTGGCCTCGGCCAACGCGGTCGCGCCGAGCCGGAGTGCCGCCACCGCATCCCCCAGCTCGCGCTGGATAACCTGTTTTACGGCGGCTCCGCACGTCGTCCCGGGCATGCTCTCGAGCGTTTGCAGGCGGCTGCGCAGCTCCGGGTCCAGCTTCCGGTTGCGGGCGACTACCTGCCCCAGCTTGTGGAGGGTCGGACAGTGGAACAACAAGGCCATCAACCGTTGCGCCACACTAGCGTCACTGGGAAGGGCCTGCTGTTCGGCCAGGATAGCGGTCAGCCGTGGGGCGGACAGATGCCGGAGAAAAAAGGCCAGTGCATCCACCACCAGGGGCCTGTAGTCGGCATAGACTTCCGGCACCAGGGGTGTGATATCGACCCCCCAGAGGTCTTGGCCTACCGGATTCGCTTTGCTCAACGGCCTGCTTCTCTCTGCCTGTTTCGACTTCGCCTGCGGAAAGCCCCATGGACAAGGAGCCTTGTTATACACCCCTACCCGACCGATGGCTATGCTCCGACTCTCAACGCAGCAGTTGGACCGCACGTGCCTTCACGTAGCGCTCGGTTCTTTTACACAGCTCGGGTTGGCCCCCGAGGAGTTCCGCTGCACGCGGCCGCTCCTTGCGCACCCGTGCCACCACTGTTCGATGATCGTGGCCAGCTCCGCTTTGGTTCTGAGCCGTTCGTCCAGCCGGGCGAATGTGGAGCACCGCACGGCCTTGACCGGAGCGTCGCCATTTTTCGCGCACCCCGAAATGGGGTCCGTCCGATTTCGGGTGCAAACAATGGGGCGCCGGCCATTGCCTTCGGCGGCCCGCGTTCGTCCCGGCGCGCACTCCGCGCGGCACTAGGACTCCCGCAATGACTTGACGCCGTGTCGCATGGCCTGGCATTTCGTCTCCGACGGCGCTCACGCGCCGCACTCCGACCAAACGCCCGGCCCTACGCCTACGCGGGGTCGTTGCACTCCGCTCGGCGCTTACCCTCCCTCGCTTCCCTGTGCTCCTCCCCTGTGATCCCATTGCATATCCTGTCAATCAATGTCAAGACCTTAAAACTAGGAAATTCCGTAACTTTTTTACGCATGATCTACCGGCCTCGAAACTCGCCGCGCTGAGTGATGTAAGCCGCCCGACGATCAATCAACGGCTCTTCAAGCTACGACCTAGAATTGCCTAGCTTTGTGACGCCTCATCGCCTTTTTCCGGCGAGGTTGAAGGGGATGAATCCTCTTTTGGCACCCGCCATGTTCGGGAAAAAAGGGGCGTGGAGCCGGGGGTAAAACAATCGTCTTCGGAATCCTGGAACGGCAGGGAAAGGTCTACACGGAGATCGTCCCGGATGCCTCCAAGAAGCCGTTACAGGCCGTGATTCGGGGCCAGGCACCCTCGTTAGCATCATCCACTCGGATGACTGGAGGGGCTACAATGGGCTGGTGGATATGGGTTATCAGAAGCATCTCCGCGTCCATCCGTAACGAATTTGCGCGAGGTAATTGCCCTATCAACGGCATTGAATCATTCCGGTCATAGGCTAAACGGAGGCTTGCAAAATTCAAGGGCATTCCCAGACATACGTTCCATCTACACTTCAAAGAACGTGAATTCAGATTTCATCATCGAGAATAGATATCGGGCTCGAGCGGGCCGCTTTCCTGCACGCTTCAGATATCGTCGACGCGGAGGGGGCACCGCGCAGCGAGCCCATCCGTGAGGTCGTCAGCGAGGGTGACGAGATGCCGACCGTGAGTACTACCGGCATTTCTCAGAAGATCGAGGGCGAGGAGGAGCGCAGGCGGCTGCGGGATATCCTGCAACGCCGCATGGACTCGGGACCCCGGAAAGAGGGGTTCATTGCCCGCACGGCGGCTGAAGGGATCGCCGAAGCGGCACTGATCAGAGACATGGATTTCCTGGTCAAGCTGTGACAGGGCATCGAAGAGCGCTACCGATCCTGCACCGACATCGGGATAGTCCACGATGACCTGCCGCTGGTTCTGCGCGCCCTGGTGGGACCGGGGGTGGAACGGGTGCGTATTGACTCGCGCTCCACGGTGGAACGCGCACGTGCCTTCGCCGCCAAATACATCCCGGATATCGCGGTACCCATCGAGTACTATCGGGGAGAGCGCCCCCTGTTCGAGCTCTATGGCGTGGAGGACGAGATCCAGAAGGCGTTGCAGCGCAAGGTACAGCTCAAGGCCGGCGGCTACCTGATCCTGGATCAGACCGAAGCTATGACCACCATCGATGTGAACACCGGCGCCTTCGTCGGGCACCGGACGCTGGAAGAGACCATCTTCAAGACCAACCTGGAGGCGGCCCAGGCCATCTGCCGCCAACTGCGTCTGCGCAACCTCGGCGGTATCATCATCATCGACTTCATCGACATGTGCGACGACGAGCACAAGCGCCAGGTGCTCCGCGCACTCGAGAAATGCCTCGCCAAAGACCCGCCAAGACCCACATCACCGAGGTATCCGCACTGGGTCTGGTGGAGATGACCCGCAAGCGCACGCGCGAATCCCTCGAGCACGTCCTGTGCGAGCCCTGCCCCTGCTGCTGCGGTCGTGGTACCCTGAAGACTGCTGAAACCACCTGTTACGAGATCTTCCGCGAGATCCTGCGCCAGGCCCGTCAATTCGAGGTGGAGAACCTGTTAGTGCTTGCTAGCCTCCCAGGGGGGTGATCGACCGGTTGCTGGACGAGGAATCCGGGCACCTGGCCGAGCTGCAGGAGTTTACCGGCAAGCCGGTCCGGCTCCAGATCGAGGCATTTTATACCCAGGAACAGTATGATGTGGTTTTGATTTAGGCGTCGGTATCGATATCGACAATGTCAGACAACTGATCGTTGGGCACGGACCATCGGAGCGCCGGCATCCTGCCGCAACGATTTGCCGCTAGGATGGCGGCACTCCCGAAATGGGGCCCATCCGATTTCGGGTGCAAACAATGGGGCGACGGCCATTGCCTTCGGCGGCCCGCGTTCGTCCCGGCGCGCACTCCGACCAAACGCTCGACCCTACGCCTACGCGGGGGTCGTCGCACTCCGCTCGGCGCTTACGCTCCCTCGCTTCCCTGTGCTTCTCCCCGGTTGCTTTCTATCGAATGATCATTCGGTTGCCTTGGCTACGGTCAGTAATAGCAGACTGGGTTGAGGAACGAAACCCAGCGTTCAAAGCTAAACGGCAACACTGTCCGATGGTATGAGTGCATTTAATATGTATTGCGGGTGCAACCTATGACAGCCAAGTCCATCATCATCCGAACCGAATCTGATATCGTGGGTCAAGGCCGCTTCTGGCTGGTAGACAGCGACCTTTCCTGGATCGATGAGCAGATCGGGGCGCCGCCACTGCATCTATCTGAGGTCCAGGTGCATTTCGAGAACCAGGGGGAGCGGTACCGGATCGGTATCCTCGCCCAGTACCTCGACGACCGGCAAAATGGATTGCGGTTGGTGGGGGATTGCGCGGCGAGCCCCACCGGCCGGTGGACTAGAGCGGCGAGCTCTACCTCCAATGGCAGGACAATGAGTTGGATCAGATTCTCGCGGGGTGGCTCCCCGGGGGCCTGCAGCTGGGGAGCGACACGGTGGCCCTCGAGAGCTGGAACAGGACCACGGGGCTTGACGGTACGTCCGGGCAGCCGACACCCTTGTTGCGCCTGGATCGAGTGGAAGGGCTCCTGCGTTGGCGACGAGTCGACACGGGTTGGCGGCTCGAAGCAAAGGACCTGGCGCTGACCCGCGATGGGCCACCTCCGCCCGCAAGGAGGACCTGAGCCTCGACGCCCATGGGCATTTCCCCGGTATCCAGTGCTTGACCACCGAGCTGGCCGCGACCGAGCGCGCGGGTCGGGTGACCCTCACCGGCGATGACTTGAGCCTGGATCTGTCCCGCCTGTTCCCGCATCCGCTCAGGCTCGACGCGGCGACCGAGGAGGTTCCGCTGACAGCGCGAAGACGACGGTACCCTGCGGAATAAGTTCCCCGGACTTCGTCGCCGACAACGCCGATATGGCCGCCCGTTCCCGTTTCTCCGTTACGCTGCCCGCAGACGGTGGGAGCCCCTTCCTCGACCTCCGCACGGAATTGCGTGATCTGGTGGTCGTCAGGGCCTCCGACTATCTTCCGTCGAATACACTCAAGAAGAAACTGGCCGACCGGCTCGAGCACGCCTTCGTGGGCGGCACTATCCTCCCACGGTGATCTCCTGTTCCGCGGGGGGGCCGTCGCGGATTTTCCGTTTGATGCCCCAAGGCCACTTCCAGGTTCTCTTTAACGTCCGGGATTGCACCCTGGCTTTCCACCGCGACTGGCCCCGCTCACGGCGCTGGTCGGCGAAGTGCACTTCGAGAACCGCGCGCTGCAGATTGCCGTTTCGGAAGGGTGGTCTCTGAACAGTAATCCGGTAGAGGGTTCCGCCCGCATACCCGATCTGGACCGGGCCCTTGCCGTGGGGATTCAGGGTCGGGCGCAAGGCCGGTTCGCCGACAGCCTGCGAGTGCTCGGCGAGATGCCTCTGCGCAAATGGTCCATCGAGGCCAGGCTGCGGGGGCTGGTACGCCTGCGCGTGGCTACCCGAAGGTCCGGGAAGGGCGCCGGGGCAACCATGCAGATCCAGGTCACGGGCCGTTTCCCGACCGCTGTCCTGGCGCGGCGATTCCCTTCCCAGGCTTGGAAGCCGCTGCAAGGCCGGGCCAATTTGACGCTGGATCTCACGCTTACCGAAGTGAGCCTGGGCAAGTCCGTTGCCCCCGCTGGATTTCGAGCTGACATCCGACCTCGCTGGTCTTGCCCTCGTGCTGCCGGCCCCTTGGGCAAGTCCGCCGCCAAGACCCGACGCCTCCGCCTCTCCAGGCGCCTAGTCCAGGGGCACCTCCTATGGCGAGCTCGGCATCGCCTTGGAGTCTGGACCGGGGGAGCGACGGCAAGCGTTGGCTGGTCCGCGCAACCTTCAATCCGGGCGGTCCCGCACGACCGCAAGACGGATAGGCGCAGGTCGATGGTAGAAATGATATAAGAGTAGTATAACTTTAGCATTTGCAACTGCATGCTCAGGAGGCGGTGGTGGTCGAGCTGCGCAAGACGTTGTTGCTGCTGCTCGATGACCTGCTGGCGGTAACCCATAAGTTCATCCACCCTGCGGTTTCCCGCTCGGGTCTGGAGCGCTGTCTGCGCCGTCACGGAATTTCTACCCTCAAGGCGCTGATGCCCCAAGAGGAAAGCGCCAAGACGCCGGACCTGTTCGCTGCCATTGATCGGGCGGCGCGCTTGGGTTTACGTGGAGATCCTTGGGGACAAGTCGGCAACCGCCGCAAGCGACTTTCTCGCGCACCTGATTGATAAAGCTCCGTTCACGATCAGCAAGGTGCTCACCAACAGCGGCAAGGAATTTAATGATCGCTTCTGTGCCACCGGCGAGAGCGCCAGCCGACCGGTGCCCATGACTTCGATCGGGTCTGTACCGACAACCGCATCGAGCACCGGCTCACCAAACTGAGAACTCCCCAAACCAACGGCATGATTGAACGCTTCAACGGGCGCATCGCCGACGTTCTGGCCACCACCCGCTTCGACTTCGCCGAGCACCTAACCGATACCATCAAAGGCGCTAAGTCTCATTCCACCTTTTCAAGCCATGAGAAACTGGTACTAAAAACAGCCCAACCTCTTCAAAAAACGTGTCTATAGTCTGGCGGGACTTAACATACGCCAATCTCGGCATTCATTCGCGTCGGCCACGGCGCTTCCAGAAGGGGGTATTTAGGAGATGCGCGAGGTGATTCAAATTGGTGACACTCTTAAAGTGGCTATCTTTCATTTCCTTACAAGGAGTTACGCAACAAGAACAAACGTTTTGTCGGACAGCAGTGAGTGAGGTTGGGTAACGCTATGCTGGGTTACACCGCCTCCCTGCAGTTAACCCAGCCTACGCGGCTAAGCAGCCTCGAACCCGATGTAGGTATTCTCTTTATCCCCCTCTGTCCGCTCGATGAAGGTCAGCTTCATGGGGGTGCCGATCTTGATCGCTTCGGGCTTGGTGAGGTCCAGGCCGAAGATCTGGGCGCTGATTGCCGGGCCTTCGTCCAGGCGCACGACACCGACGCAATAGGGATTTTTGGCGTCGTAGCCCGCCTCCACCATGCGCGTCGGTCCATAGAGGGTTACGGTAAAGGCCTCCAGCTTGCCTTTTCCGCCCATCTCGGCCCATTCCATCTCCTCTCCGTGACAGGAGGAGCAGACGGGACGTGGCGGCACGAAGAGCTCGCCGCAGGACTTGCACTTGGTGCCCATGAGCTTCTTCTCACCGACGAATTCGTAGAAACCGGCCGCATTGTAGAAATCTTTGCTCATGGTTTTATCTCCGCTCGAAAATGTTGACGACGCATACCTGACCGCTGCCTCCCAGGTTGTGGGTCAGGCCGAGGGTCGGCTCTCCCGGCAATTGGCGCTCGCCGGCCTCGCCGCGCAGCTGCTTCCAGATCTCGATGACCTGCCCAACTCCCGAGGCACCTACCGGATGGCCTTTGGATTTGAGTCCACCGGAGGTATTGATGGGGCGATCCCCGTCGCGGGCGGTGCGACCTTCTTCCAGGGCCTTCCAGCCCTCGCCCGGCTTAAAAAAACCCAGGTCTTCGGTAGCGATCACCTGGGTCATGGTGAAGCAGTCGTGGACCTCGCAGGCCTGGATGTCTTTGGGTGATACCCCCGCCATCTCGTAGGCGGTTTTACCGGCCAGGACCGCCGGCTCGATCATGGTCAGGTCAGTACGGTCGTGCATGGGCACGCCGGAGGCCACGCCATTGCCGATGATATGGACGGGCTTGTCGGTAAAATTGTGGGCCATGTCTTCGGCCACCAGTAGGAGCGCCGCCGCGCCGTCGGAGACCGGAGAGCAGTCGAACAGGCGCATGGGCCAGGAGATGACCGGGTTGGTGCGCGGATCGCGTAAAAAGGCCATCTCGTTATCCCATTGGGGGATCGGCTTGCCTTTTTTCTCCGCGCTCTTCTGCTTCATCTTGATGAAGTCGCCGATCCGCTTGCCGAACTGGGCTTTGGGGTTGAGGGCGCCGTTCTCGTGGTTCTGGAAGGCGACCTTCATCATGGTCTCGCTGGTGGCGCCGTAGCGGTCCATGTAGGCAGTCGCCAGGGCGGCGTACAGACCGGGAAAGGTGAAACCCGCCACGTTCTCGTACAGGTTGTCGCTGGCGGTGGCCAGGATCTCGGTGACCTTCTCGGTGGGCTGATCGGTCTCTTTCTCGTAGCCGCCCACCAGCACCATGTCGGCGATCCCGGAGGCGATTGCCATCCACCCCAGGCGGATGGCGCTGCCGCCGCTAGCGCAAGCGTTCTCGGTGCGGATCGCGGGTTTCGGATTCATCCCTACCGCGTTGGCGATGAAGGGAGCGGTAAAGCCTTGCCCTTCGAATTGGCTGCTGCTGTAGTTACCGAAATAACACTCGTCGATGTCCTTCGGATCGAAGCACTTGTCCACCGATGCGTGCATGTCTTTGAAGGCCTCGACGAACAGGTCGCGGGTGGTCTTTCCGGGAAAAGCCCCGAAATTACTCATACCCGCCCCGACCAGTGCGACACCGCGATTGAATCTCTTGGCTGCCATCTTGAATCTCCAGGGTGATTAATCTACTCAATCTGATACCGAGTTCCTCGGTTTTTCGTTAAACCGATGATTTCGAAGTTCCCCGTCAGTCAGTTGGTTGGGGTGACGGAGGAGCCCCAATATCCGTCGTAACCGTTCAGCCCCCCTCGCCATTCCGGCAGGGAATGCCGGAATCCAAGTGCTAGGGATGGCAAAACAGCAGGGGGCTGAACGCTTACTATCCGTCGCTTTACTAAGATGGAAATGCGTGTAATCCATTTCCGGTTTTCTTTCTCGGATACCAATTGGCCTCATCAGCCGTTTTTCTTTTGAGGCGGTGGTGGTGGCGCTGGCCTGACATCTTTTGGTGGAGGAGGATTGAATCCAACACCCCGACTACCTGCAGGTGGTCTCGGTGGTGGAGGATTCGAAGCCTTTTTAGCCACTCTCTATTCTCCCAGGTGTTTTCAAGGAATTCGACCCACTTTACATCTTTGACATCTACCAAAATACCTTCGACTCCGGTTATTCTTTCTTCTTCTCCATTTTCACCGATCCATGAAGGGTCGGCTATAAAAAATGCCCCGTTCCGGCTCTGATGGCCATCTGGTCGGCTACCCATACAATCGCCGCTCATCCTCGAAATGAAAAACAATGAATGTTTCGTTATTCCAGAATGAACCGGACCACTCCGATGGAAAACCGGAACATCGCCATTTTTCGTGCAACCCGAAATGGGGTCCGTCCGATTTCGGGTGCAAACAATGGGGCGACGGCCATTGCCTTCGGCGGCCCGCGTTCGTCCCGGCGCGCACTCCGCGCGGCACCAGGACTCCCGCAATGACTTGACGCCGTGTCGCATGGCTTGGCATTCCGTCTCCGCCGGCGCTCACGCGCCAGACTCCGATAACCAACCGAATCTATTTGATAATTTCCCCGGACAGTAGTGTAATGAAAAGGTGGTTTGTCTGGCACGGAGGCCGGCCCGTCACCTTTCCTCATTCATCATTTATCACTCCTCGTTGGGCACGCCCACCGTCCAAAAGGATGCGGTCCGACGCTAGCGGGTATCCACAGATGCGGTTCGCGCTCCCTCGTGGTGCCGTCCTGAATAATCGCACGCTCACCGCACTACGGGCGCAGGGAGGCGAACCGCAACGGCTGTCAGGGCCGCTCCCGCAGCCATTTCGCAACGCCCGGCGCCAGCATTTTCTGTGCCTTGCCGCCGACATAGATGCCGATGTGACCGGACGGGATGACTATCTCCGTGTAGTCTTTGGTTCCCGCTTTCTCCCCGAGTATCTTTGAACAGTGCGGCGGCACCAGGTGGTCGGCCGTCGCATAGCAGTTGAGGATCGGCATGGTGAGATTTCCCAGGTCGACGAGTCGACCGCCGATCATTTTCTCGTTCTTGACTAGCTGGTTTTCCGTCATGAAATCCCGCACGAACTCCCGGTAGGCCTCTCCGGCCGCATCCGGACCGTCAAACAGCCATTTCTCCATGCGCAGAAAGTTCAGCATCGCCCTCTCGTTGTCCAGAATATCTAGCATGTCATGATACTTGCCGAAGTTGAGCGCGAAGGGCTTGACCAGGAGGAAGGTGAAGTTGAGGACGTCCGCAGGCACATTGCCGTAGGCATCGACCATCAGGTCCACATCCATGCCTTTGCCCCAGTTGAAGAGCAGTCCGATCTCCGGGTTCTGCTTGTCCCAGCCGGGATGAAAGTCGATGGGGGTCACGGTCAGGATCAGGTTGGCCACCTTATCCGGGTGTAGTGCCGAGTAGCAGGTGGCCAACGTGCCGCCCTGGCAGATCCCGAGGAGATTGACTTTGTCGACCCCGTGACGCTCACGCAGGAAATCGACGCAATTGTCCAGATAACCGTTTATGTAATCGTCCACGGTGAGGTACTTGTCCGCCGGTGCGGGGTCACCCCACTCGATCAGGTAGGTATCCAGCCCCTCGTTGACCAGGTTGCGTACCAGGGAACGGTCTTCCTGGAGATCGGCCACCAGGTAGCGGTTGACCAGGGCATAGACGATGAGCACCGGGGTTTCGAGCAGGTCATCCCGGGTCGGCAGGTAGTGAAAGAGCTTGAGCTTGTCTTCCATATAAACGGTTTCCTTGGGCGCGGTGCCAATGTCCACGTCCTCGTCCTTGAGACTGCTCAGGAATTCGAGGCCCTTGGTGATCTTGTCATTGATCTCCTTGATCTCTTTGACGGCATCCTTGGGTTGGATATCGATGGGTAGCTGCATGGGTCTTCTCCGGAGGGTAGGAATTGCGTTCGGCAGGGCACGACTCAAACGGCAGGTTCCGCACGCGTTGCCGTCTTATTGCGGGCGGTTGCCTTCTTCGCCGTTCTTTGCATCGTCTTTTGCGGCTCTACCTGTTTGATCGCATTCTGTGCTGTCAGCTTGGTTTCCACCTCGGCTTCCGCGGTCGCCGGCTTGGCTTCCGTGGTCGGCTTGGCCTGCTCGCGCATGGTCTTTTTCAGTGCTTTGACCTCCTTGCGCAATTCGTACAGGGTCTTGTAGGCATCGTCGAGCTCGCTGCGGGTCGGCAGGTTCAGACCCTTCAGGACCATCTCGACTACTTTCTGCTGACTGATCTTGAAGGACATACCGGCCGCCGACAATTTGCGCTGCGCCGCCAGATACTCCTCGGAGGCGTACATCCGGGTGAAGACTTGATCAGCGGATTCGAGCCACAGGCGGTTCAGGTCACGCACGCTCCGCACCTTCTCGCCTTTTTTGCTCTTCTCCACCAGTGCTTCCATCACGGTTTCCACCGCTTTACCCATGGCCCCGGTTGTCATCTTATTGAAGTCGAGCATCACCTTGCGCAGATCGACGAAGGCGTCGAAGGCCCGTAGAAGCTTGGCCTGGTGTTCGCGCGTGACACCGATGCTAGGAATCTCGGCAAACCCGACGAAGGGCCCGGTCTGGAAGTCGTCCTGCCCCATCTTGAGTAAGCGGCCCAACCCCGTCGATCCCCCCAGCATCATTTCGCCCAAATGCCCGCTGCCGGTCGCCTCGATTGCCGACGAGAGCCAGGGTTTGAGCAAGGGCCCCCACTCGCTCATGTAGGATTGCCAGAGGGCCTGGGTGTTCTTGGACATCTCGAACATGTCACCGGACACCCCGGTGAGCTGCTTGAACCAGTCGGTCGTGAAGCCCGACAGGGGGGAGCGCCAATCCTGGCCGGTCCCGAGCTTGGGAGCGACCAGCTGCCAGGCCCGGGTCAGCAGCTCCAGGTTGCGCATCATCGAGAACTGGCTACCGAAGACCTGATGACCGGCATCCCTCGCAACGCCGGTCGGGTCCGTCCACAGCGACATCGATTGCTGAAACCATTCCATGGGGTTCATCGAAAAGGCCTGTGGTTTCGGTTGGGCTCCCACGGCGCGACCGGAGAGGTCCTGCCAACTGTCCCAGACATTCTTCTGCGCCTCGGTCCAGGTCTTCAACATTTGTTCGGCCTGTTCGGTCCAGTCCGCCAAGTCCGCCATAGGATTCCTCCTAACCAGAGTTATTGGTAATATTCTAATTAAGCGAATTATTCATATAATGACTTACTGCAGCATGGAATGCGGAGGTGTCATTAAAGGAATAGAGGCTTAAAATAAACTTTTATTTATACTACAGTGCCGACTGACCTGCAACACGATCGGGCTGTGAGTCCCGCGGGCGATTCCTCCGCTGAATCGCCTTATTGCAGAAGATCCGCGATCTGATAATCTTTATGCGCAAGCTGCAGGCTTGGAATTTTCTCGCTATCCTGCGTGCTATTCCCGCAGGCAGCTTTTTCCACCATAAAATGACCTGAGGAGGTATGGAGTGGACGTAAAAGGCAGTGTAGTCGTCATCACGGGCGGTGGTACCGGTATCGGTGCCTCGGTTGCCAAGAACCTGGCCGAGGACGGGGCCAAAGTCGTACTTGCCGGCAGGCGTATCGAACGCCTGGAGCAAACGGTCAAGAAGATCAAGGAAGCGGGCGACGAGGCGATCGCGGTACAGACCGACGTCACCAACGAGGAAGACCAGAGCAAGCTGATGGACAAGGCGATCGACACCTTCGGCTCCCTCGATGTGGTCCTGGCGAACGCGGGGCGCTTCGACGATAGCCTGATGCTCAACACCGATAAAAGCACCGGCAAGGTCAGAAGCTTCATGACCACCAACCAGTTCAGATCGGTCGTCGATACCAATCTCATCGGTACCTTTATCACCTTGCGCGAGGCCGCCCGGCGAATGGTCGACAGTGGTAAGGAGGGTCTGCTCCTGATTACCTCCTCGATCAACAGCACCGGCCAGATCGGACAGCTCAACTACTCCTCGACCAAGGTCGCGCTCACCTTGTGGCCGAAGATCCTAGTGGGCGAGTTTCACCTGAAGCACTTACCGATCCGAGTCGTCGGCATCTCGCCGGGCTATACGGCTACGGAAATCCTCAAGGGCATGAACGAAACGGCCCTGGAGGCGATCCTCAAAGACGTCCACGTCGGCCATCTGGTCGAGCCGGAAGAGCTCGCCAGTACCATCAAACACGTCATCACCAACGACTCCATCGACGGCACCACCATCGAGGTGACCGGTGGTCTGGTCTACGGACCGCGGGCCCGCGCGAAGTAGCCTCCCGCTGTGGGCGCCGCGTCCCTTATAAGCTAAGCTCGGATGCGGTGGCCCGCGGCTGGAATGATCGCCTGTAGGGCTGTTAGCCCTTTTATAAAAAGCACCATAACGGAATCGAATTAAGCAAGAAACAAAAAATCATCGCATGGATACGTATTTAATTGTCGAGTACACTGCTGTCCGATAAAACGTTTGTTCTTGTTGCGTAACTCTTTGTAAGGAAATGAAAGATAGTCATTTTAAGAGTGTCAGCGATTTGAATCACCTCGCGCATCTCCCAAATACCCCCTTGGGGGGATGCTGGGGACCCGGTTATGCGCACATTGGAAGCTCGTTTTTTCTCAGGTCATTGACTCTTTACCGATGCGTGCGTTTCGTCGAGGCGTTGCGCGGTACGAGGGTAACCGCTACAAGAAGACATTTTCCTGTCTCGACCAATACCTGTGCATGACCTTCGCGCAGTTAACCCATCGCGAGAGCCTACGCGATATTGAAGTTTGCCTGCGCGCCCAGAAGGACAAGTTGTACCACAGGGGTATCCGGATCCAGCGGTCGAACGTTTTCTGGCTATCCACCTTGCCGTGACGCTTGGCAACCCTGCCCAGGGTTTGGCTGACCAGGAACATCAGGTTCTCGCGTTGCTGGCCGGAGACCCGGACGTCGGCGAGAAACAGGGCGGTGGTAGCGGCCACGGCAAGCGCCGTCCGCGTCGTCCGGTGTTTCGTCTACCACATGGGTCAAGAGCGCCACAGAGAGCTCCGGGTCCATCGGAATAAGTGACCGTAAGCCAGATGCCCTGGCCCAGGGCGCTCAGGGAGTCGGGCTGATCGCACTGGAACAGGACATCGCAGGCGTCGGCGGCGGATTCGAAGTCCTCCGATCGAATGAAGGTATCGAGCGCTTCACGACCCAGCGGCCAGGCCTCCTCGCCCCGCTTCAGATTGACCAGAGTACGCGCCAGCTGCAGCTTAACGTCGGCAATGTCCTGCAGAGCGCCGGCGCTTCGCACCAGCTCCCGATGCCGGTCCTGCAAGGCCTGCAGGTGGGACTCTAGGGCGGCTTCCCGAGCGCTGCGGTTGATGACCGATTCGGCGGTGGTATCCCCGAGCCGGGGACCCTTCGGATCATAATGCTTCATGGTTTCTGTCTGCTCGATGGCACAATGATTTTCCGTTTACTCAGGTAATCGGCTACGGTATCCGCTATCGCGGCGTGGCCTTCTTCCGCATAGTGCCCATAAGATCGCTTGGGCAATTTCGCAGGGATTACGATCCCCGAGATACTCGATCAGTCCCGGTCCCATATCGAAGTACTCCGGACCGGCTTACTCCAGCTTCGCCAGCAATGGCTGGTATGACCAGCGCTTAGTCTCACGGTAGTACTCGATATCATGGGCATTGGGAATCAACGTAAGCAAGGGGCGTTTCCCCCGCTGCTCAGCCTCTTCGGCGAATCTCTCCATTAACGCAAAGGTTATCTCCAGGGCGCCTGCAGGTGGTCGGGCTCGTAGAACCTGGCCCAAACCGGTGCGCCCTCGGTTTTTGCAAGAACATGTTCATTGCCGAGTGCCCGCAGTATCGAGTAAGGAATAGAGGAAGCTCAGGCGCCGAATCCTGGAATTACCCCCGGGAGAAAATATTCATGCCTTAAAACCGATTCGGGATTCTCCGCCAAAATCTCGGCTTGCTTGGTCGCGCGATGGAGCGGGAATTGGAATCAGCTTTAGGGAGCCGTTCTCAAGTACGAAGCGAGGCTTTAACGAAAGCGTCCGAATCCCGAAGATCAGATTACCCATCTGATTGACATGACGACGCACACCTCCCAAGAACAGATTGAGCAGGACGATCGGTGCCTCGTCGCCATCCTTGCTTTCAAAGTCAGGCGTGCGTGTCGTCGCGACTGCCGCGCTGAAAGTAAAGGAATCCCCGTCTCGAACGCGAAGAAGCGTTGATGGCAGGATTGATCGTGATGGAGCCGCTAGGCGAGCGCAAGCTATCAAACTTTAAGAAGCTGATAGCGGAAGCCGGAGACTTGGACGTTATGGGTCGGCTTTATCCGAGAATGCAGATTCTTTCTGTGCCGGAACTCTTTGAAGGTAAGCGATTCGATACACCAGAGGCGGTAGGTCGTGGTGATCCGCAGAAGGCTTTGGCTTTACCAAATCAACAAGCCCTTAACTACTAAAGAGCAAACGAAGACTATGAACCGGATAACCACTCAGGATACCTTCCTCAGGGAGCTAGGGGACAGCCTGCCTGCGGCGACATTTATCGAGCAACAGGTTCGGGCGGCGCTGACCGAGGACCTGAGTGGCGGCGACCGTACCGCCGCCTTGCTGCCGGCGGACCGAAAATCCCAGGTCGAGCTGATTACCAGGCAGGATGCGGTCGTCTGCGGTCGGGCCTGGTTCGATGAGGTCTTTCGTCAGCTTGATCCCGGAACTCGCATCGCGTGGCGGGCAGCGGACGGCGAGCGCGTGGAATCGGGCCGGATTCTATGTACTCTGACGGGAGCCACCCGGGCCCTGCTGAGCGGCGAGCGGACCGCCATGAACTATCTCCAGACCCTCTCCGGGACGGCCAGCCGGGCGCGCTTGTATGCGGATGTCGTCGCCGGCCTCCCGGTGCGTCTGCTCGATACCCGCAAGACCCTCCCTGGGTTGCGGGTGCAGCAGAAGTATGCGGTACGGTGCGGCGGCTGTCATAACCACCGCATGGGGCTGTTCGATGCCATCCTGATCAAGGAGAACCATATCCTGGCAGCGGGCTCCATCGCCGCCGCCCTGAAAGCGGCGTTCGCCGTGGCCGCCGGCCTGCCGGTGGAAATCGAGGTGGAGAGCCTGGACGAGCTGAAGGAGGCCCTGGTCGCGGGTGCCACCCATCTGCTGCTGGACAATTTCGAGCTCGATCAGCTGCGCCGGGCGGTGAATCTGGTCGCCGGAAAGGCGCGCCTGGAGGCTTCCGGCCGCGTCACCCTCGACCGGGTGCGGGACATCGCCGAGACGGGTGTGGACGACATCTCCGTCGGCGATCTCACCAAGGATGTCCTGTCCATCGACCTATCCATGCGCTTCGTGGATACTTGACTGTCGCAGGCAGAGTAGGGCGCTTTGTTCCACCCGATCGCTATCCCGCCAGCCCGGCCAGCAGGGATCCGAGCCGCGGCGCCTGGTGGGAATGCCGCAGCCGTTCGGCCCTGACCAAACAGGTCAGGTCGTTCAGTGCGGTGTCGAAGCGATCATTCACCATCAGATAGTCGTACTCCGCGTAGTGCAACAGCTCCGAGTGTGCTTCGGCCATCCGGCTCGCGATGACGTGGTCACTGTCCAGACCACGGTTACGCAAACGCTGCTCTAAGGCTTGCGCCGAGGGAGGCAGGATGAAGATGGAGACGGCTTGCGGAAAGCGCGTGCGAACCTGCCTGGCCCCCTGCCAGTCGATCTCCAGCAGGAGATCCCGTCCCTGCTCCAGCTGCGAGCGCACGGTGGATTCCGCCGTCCCGTAGTGATTGCCGAAGACCTGCGCATGCTCCAGAAATTCGCCCGTGGCGACCATGTGCCGGAATCGCTCCGGCTCGACGAAGTGATAGTGGACGCCGTCCTGCTCGCCGGATCTGGGGGCCCGGGTGGTGAAGGATACCGCCAAGTACAGACTCGATTCGCGTTCGAGTAACGCCCGAACGAGACTCGTCTTTCCCGCCCCTGAAGGGGCTGATAGGATAAACAGAAGCCCTTTGCTCATTCTATAAAACAATAAAACAATCCTGAACGATTTGCGCTGTTTGGGAGACCGGAGGGGTTGTGGGTGCGATCCTGAATGATTCGGCGTTGTCCGGAGGATTTGACGTGTTGCGTTCGACGCACCGAGGCTCGTCGCGCGGCCTGCGTGCTTTGCGTCCTAATTCCCAAGAAGTGACCACTGATCTATGAAATTCGATATTGGCGTATCTATGCAGATCTCGCTCAGGCATTGATTCGCACCGCTCGCCCCCTGTATGCCGACGAGGACTTGGGGCGTGATCTTGACAATTCTGCTATCGACCTGCGCCTATCTGTCTTTCCGTGGGCACTGTTTCGCTCAACCGAATCTGCTGTCAAGCTCCAGACCCTGCTCGATCTTCGAGGCAACATTCCAACCTTTATCCACATCTCCGACGGCAAGCTACACGACGTCAATGCCCTTGATCTGCTGATCCCGGAGCCCGGGGACCTCCGAGAACGCGCTCAAAAGCCAGATTTGGATCGCTATCTCGGTTTACATCCTCATCGCTATCATCAAGAATCGCCTTGACAGCAAATCGGAGCTCTACACAATTTTACAGATTCTGAGCCTGACCTTACTTGAAAAAACTCTTCTAGCTCTGTTGGTTACTAGAATGGAATCCAGAAGCGATACTGCCTAATACCGTTGGTTTGGGAAGTTCTCGGTTTGGTGAGCCGGTGCTCGGTGCGGTTGTCGGTACAGACCCGATCGAAGGCATGGGCACCGGTCGGCTGGCGCTCGCCTGATGGGTCGAGCCGCGGACAGGCTCGCCACGCAGATCCAAACGCTTGCCTCCGCCAACCGGCTCGCTGCATGGCGTCAACGCGTCGACCAGTCACAAGCCGACTATGAGGCGCTTCAGGCGATGCTTGCAGCGCAGGTGTCGCCGATCCACAGGCCTTTGGACGATTGGTTCAGGAATGCCAGCAGCTCGAGGCACAGCTGAAACGGCGAGCCAAGCCCAGTGGGAGCGGGTGCTCGATGCGCACCAGGTCGTCACTCGGGTGCGCACCGAATCGAGCGTGATCTGCGTAGTCTGCTCGAGGTGCAGGACGATTTCTGCTGATGATATATAATTTCGCAGAATGTATATTATGTAAAATTGAGGAGCATAGCTCGCTCGACACGCTCCGGCCGGCGGACTGAGCGGGCCAGTTCATTTCATACCATTGTTTTTGCAGTGAATATTTTTCAGTAGAGTTGCACCTGATGACATGAGCATTAAGCGCGGGCAAGCCCGCGCCTACCCGCTTCGCGGTTACCGATCGGTTCTGACCTTAAGTTAGTGTTAGGGGACCGCAAAAGCCCTTCCGTGGTTGAGGTATCTCCACATATTTGTGATCTATGGCATGAAGTCCCGTAGGGTGGGAAAGCGCCGCGAGACCGCGGTGCGTATCCCGCCTCAGAACGCAAGGCGCACGGTGGGATGCGCTTCGCTTTCTCGCTCTACCCTGTTGCGTCTCCCTCCGTAGGCGCGGGCTTGCCCGCGCTAATCTTGGTTAGTGTTAGGGGTAGCCTGAAGCAGGAGCGAAGTGGTCTCATCCGGGCGGAAGAGATATAGCGCGGAGAAGTCCTCCTGCACGGAACCCAGGGGACCGTGGGTGTCGGCGTCCGTGGTTGGTACGGCGAGCAGAGCCAGAATGACCCGCTTGTATTGGGTGGTGACGTTCCCGATCCACAGTGGCATCTCGCCGTCGATACGATAATTGGTTGCCCACAGGCGCAGCACCAGCCGGCGGTTACCGGCGCTGGGTTTGACCAGCGTCAAAGCTTCGTGGCGACCCTCGTGGACATGAGGTATAATGGGAAATTCCGCCAGGGGAAGAGAGGGAGACAGCAGCTTGATGGTCGTGCTCCAGCTCAGTCCAGATCCCGGCCCCCAGCCTCGGTCGGCGAGCCTGCCGCGCAGGTCATCAAGCTGACCGGCATACTGGAGATTCAGTGGGTAACGTCCAGTCTTCCGCAGGTCGTCCCGGGCTCGCGGCAGGATGCGCCAGACCCTGGCCCTCCAATCGGCCTCGGTGATGATGGTAACCGCCGGGGATCGATCACGGAGGGCAGGATCAGGACCCTGAGACAGGATGCTTTGAAGGCCGAAGGCGACCGCAAAGGTCCCCAGGGCGATGGCCCCGAGCCTGTGCCAGGCCGTCTCGCTCTTCCGGTGGCGACGATAGGCCAGTCCTAAGGCAGCCACCCAGGCCAGACCCAGAGTGAGGCTGCCCAGGACATCGGTGAGCCAGTGGGCGCCGAAGTAGAGCTGGGAGAAGCCCACCAGGGTGATGAGTATGCCGGCCCAGGCATATGGCAGCCAACGCCAAGTCGGGGTTATGCCGCCGGCGAGCACGACGGCGAGGAAGCCGTAGACCACCGTGGCCCTCAGGGTATGGCCGCTGGGGAAGGCCCAGGACGTCAGTCCGCCCGGCCCCATGTGGGGCCGCGGGACCTGGAGCAGGTACCCGAGCAGGGGACCGGCAAGGACAGCGAAAGTCCCTGCGGCGAGCCAGTAGTTGGCATGACGGTGTTCGCCGTGCCGATACGACCAGCCGGAGACCACCAGAACCAGAGGTAGGATGACGGCCAGGTCCCCGAGACGGTCGAAGACGGCCATGAGCTGGCCCGCCGTCGGGGTGCGGAGGCTGAGCACCAGACTCAGTGCCGTCCGGTTCAGCGATAGATCCGGTGCTCCGGCGACGACGGTGAAGCCGATGACCAGGGCGAACAGCAGCGTGGTCAGGATCAGCACCCCGGCGAACGAGGTCAGAGCCGGCGATTCCGGGTGTCCGGGGTCCGCGAGGGCACGGGCAATATCACCCATCCGCGGGTGGAATTTCGTCCACCGTAGCAAACCCTCCACCCAGCCCCTGGTGCGGGGGCTGTAGAGCAGGAAGACCTGCCGCCCACCCCAGGCCACGGCCCAGACCGCGACCGCCAGGGCGAGCAGTAGTACCACCAGATGGAGGGCGGCCTCCGCCGCCAGTTCCAGGGAGGCGCCGAAGACGATACCCGGCAGCAGATAGGCGGAGGCCCAGGCGATGGCGGAGAGGATATTGGCGACCAGGAAACGCCGGACCGGCATGTCCATCATGCCCGCAACCAGCGGGATGACCGCCCGGATGGGACCCACGAAGCGCCCGAAGGCGACGCTCTTGCCGCCGTACTTCTCGAAGAAGCGGACCCCGCCGGCGAGGCTCTCCGGATAATGGGTGAAGGGCCAGAGACTTGTCAGCCGCTCCCGGTAGTGACGCCCGAGCCAGTAGCTGAGTCCGTCCCCGACCACGGCCCCGGCGATCGCCCACAGGCACACGGGCTGGAAATCCAGGGCGCCGGCAGCAACCATGGCCCCGGCGCCGATCATCATAATCGCCCCTGGCACTATGAGCCCGACGATGGCCAGGGATTCGGATAGGGCCACCAGGAAGACGCTCAGATAGGCCCAGTCGGGGTTAGCCGAGACCCAGGTCAGCAAGTCTCGGAGCAGCTCGGCCATGGCGTATTGGTCGGGGTCGGCTCAGAGCACGTTGACATTTATCGCCGAGTGGTTGATTTCAAGCATGGGGAAATCCAGGATGCATTATATAACCATTTGATAAACAATTATTTTTTAATCGAAAAACAGTTTATACGCGCCACCCTGATTAAAAAAAGTCAGGGTGAACGCGTATGAAATTTTTTTGAAATCAATAAATTAAGACAGCGGTCAGCAATGAACGCAACTCCGGTTGGTATTTGCGCGGGTTCTTGAAAAATGTTTCACGCGCTGTTCGAAATTCGACAAATGTTTCATAATACCGATTGTAGAGGACCCTCTTCTTAAAAAATCTCTATAATCGCTCGATCAAATTCAGATTCGGCGCATACGGCGGGAGGAAAACGAGCTGAATGCGTGAGGCTTTCAGGTAGTCTT